>SAMEA104404106__coassemble_2770_pt1 | contig 10467 bp, 12 predicted proteins | sample SAMEA104404106__metabat2_low_PE_047 | metagenome-assembled genome bin SAMEA104404106 (sample SAMEA104404106) | Balaenoptera acutorostrata | reverse complement strand
CCGCCGCCGAAGCTGTCAGGGTGATGACCATGCTGACTTCCCTGTTCTTATCCTTGAGAAAGACCGAAAATACAAGAGCGGCTATGAGAAATGCCAAAGGCTTAACAATTTCCATAGCTTAAAGATTGAATACTGTCTTTACAGTTTCAAAAAGATTGCTTATTTCGTATATCATCATCATAAGCACCACAATAAGACCTGCCAAAGTTGTGAGCATAGCCTGCTCTTCTCTTCCCGAGCGAACCAGCACCTGATTTAAAACAGAAACGATTATGCCGATTGCGGCAATTTTAAATATCAATTCAACGCCCAATTTTGTCACCTCATACCAAGATTATTACAATTCCTGTGCCGAGAGAAAGACTTATAAGCATATAGAGCCTTTCCTTATTTATAAGCTCCGTCTCTTTTTCCTCAGCTGATTTTTTAATATCATAAATAAGCAGCTTTATCCTTTCCTCCTGAGTTTCTCTGTCAAAAAGCCCGAGAATTTCTGCGAGGACTAAAAGCTTAAGCCTGTCCTTACTCTCCAAATTTTCATCTGTTGCGACAGCTTCCCTGTAAGCGCTCACAAAGCTCTTACCTTTTTTGCAAAGCTCTGTTGTTTTATCCCTTATAAAGAAAGCTTCCTCCCTTACGGCATCTTCAAAAAGCTCTTCCGGCGATTTTAAAGAAAAGCCCAACGTGGTTTTTATCTGTGTGAGAAAGCTTACTGCCCTTTTAAGTTCAGCTATATTCTGCCTTCTTGAAAATATAAGCCTGCTTCCAAAGGCAAAAGCCGATGTTATTACCAAAACTGCCCCTAAAAGCTTCATGTGAGATCAGCTGTTTCTTTTAATTTTCCCACGCAGGGATATGAGCTTAAAAAGAACGCTTTTTTAAACTCCTTAGTTGAGGTAAGCATCTGCGCCACCCTCTTGTTTTTAAAATCCGCATAGTCTTTGGAATGGAGCGAAGCCAGTACGCTTACACCCGAATTGAGCGCCCCTGCGATAGCCTCTGCCTCTTTTATACCGGACACCTCGTCGCAGATTATGACCTGAGGCGACAGATTCTTTACAGCTATCCTTATGCCGTCTGCCTTTTCGGCGCCCTTGATAATACTGCATCCTGTAAGATGAGCAAAAAGCTCCTGCTTTTCATCTGCAACAACAGTATTAAAGCCCATCTGCGAAAGCTTTTTTGCCGTGTCTCTCAAAAGTGCTGTTTTGCCGCTGCAAGGAGGCCCCGATACCAAAAGAGAATTAAGCCCTTTTTTAGATATGTATTCTATCAAGGGATTTTCCTTTAGCTCTGCTTCGTTTGCAATTCTAAGGATTATAGATGTGATATTTTTAAGTCCTGTTATTTTGCCGCTGTCGCTGTAAATATAAGTTCCTGCAAGACCTGCTCTGTGTCCGTTTTTAACAGGTATATAGCCCTGAGATATCTCCCTCTGGAAGCTGTGGTAAGAATGCCCTGTAAGATAAAGAAGGCATTCCTCCAGCATCCTGCCTGTAATGGTGAGATTTCCTCTGTGTATGCCGTCCTCTGCTATTATTACAGCTTTGCAGTCGGAAATGAGCCTCACCTCAAATACACGGCATTTGGCTTCAAAGGCTTTTACTATATCCTCGGAGACCTCGGGCATAAGCATACTGCAAGCTTCACAAAATGGTTTCCTGTAATTTTTCAACCTGTCCACTTCCTTTTAATTAAATATATTATTTGAGGACAAGTTTTAGAACAAAAGAAAAAGCCGATACATTTAAGTACCGGCTGTCTCACCTTAGAATATTTAATTCAGTCTGCCTGCTTTTATCTCATCTTCCAGAGTATCAAGTCCTCTTCCTATAAAAGCGAAGGAATCAATGACGGCATTTACCGCATTTTCTCCCACCAGAAGTGCATCTGCAAGAAGCTGTATCTGAACATCGTCAGGGAAAAAGCTTCTGATGACAAGGTTGTTCTTGTAGTAAAGATTTCCGTCCATAACTCCGAAGAATCCCGACATCAAGGTGGCATTTATGTAGTTGCAGGCTTTCAGAACCTCGGGTATATTCTCCTTTGGTATGTTGCTGAATATGTTTCCGCCTATCTGAGGGGAAAAGTAAGGTATTTCGCTCTCTTCTCCCACATCTATAAAGGCGATCTCAAATCCCACATCTATTTTGCACTGTCCCATTCCCTTTAAAAGGACCTCCAGTATATTGCCCGCATCGGGCACCTCTGTGATCTGACAAAGGTCTCCCTGAAGCTCCCTGTGTTCCTTTATAGCATTGAGTATATAGTCCTTGTGTTCCTTAAGCTCTTTATTTTCTCTCTTTGCCACTTTTAAAAATCCTTCCTCTTTTACTGCATGAATTTCAGTATAGAAGCTGTCACAGCCTCTGATGTTTTGAATATTTCATCTGCCTCAAGAACTCTTTCATATTCCATGGGGCTGGGCATAAAGCCTATTTCAGCCAGAAGTGCCGGTGCACATCTTATCTTTGTAACCACATAGTAAGCCCACTCTGTCTTTCTGTGATCTCTGTCCGCATTATTTTCTGAGATCTTAACAGGAATAAGCTCTGCAAGCTGCTTTCCAAAGTTCTCATAATAGTAAGCTTCCACGCCGTGATATTCGTTTCCGTCGGCAGCTTCTGCAATACTGTTGTGGTGTATGGAGATAAACAGGTCTGCGTCATTTATGTAAGCTGTATTTGCTCTTTCCGGAAGCGAGGGGTTTTCGTCATTTGTCTCTCTTGTGAGAATGACCTTTGCACCCAGTATTTCCAGCCTCGACTTAAGCATCTGAGAATTTAAAAGGTTTGCTTCTCTTTCCATAGGACCGTCAGTTCCCAATACTCCCAGAGCTCCGGAATCCATTCCGCCGTGTCCCGGGTCAATGACAATGACTGCATTTTTCAAAGGCTCGCTGACATCGTCGGAAGGAAGAGGCTTTGTCTTTGTCATTATCAAAGCATCATTTTCTCTGTAAATGACATCAAGACCACGGATAGCATTTACATCTGTCGGAACAAATGTTATTTCGATGCTGTTATTTTCTTTGCAAGCGCTCACGGAAGAATAAAGAGCGCTGTTTATTTCCTTGAGAAAAGTATCAAGATCTTCCGCTTCCTCAAGTGAAAAATCGCCGTAAAGACTTAAAACAGTGCTGCCGTCCTCATTTTCTGTAAATGTATAGGGTATTCCTGCAAAATCACTGAGAACTATATACTCCTTATTGTCCACGCTCTCAAAGCTGAAGCTGTCAAGTTTGGGCTTTTCGGGCTTTTCAGAAGATGTGAGCACCTTCACATCGGCAGCCTTTATAAATCCGCCTGATTTAAGCTCATAATACCAGTCATTATTTGCGTAGGACATACCCACAGCTTCGTCTGTTGTACCCTCCTTGTATATGGCCTTAAAATCTCCGAATTCCAGCTCAGGAGTGAGCACATTTGCAAAGATGATATCTGTTTTTACCAAAGCTTTGGCATTTTCGCCCTTTACATAAACTTCTCCCTCGGTGGTGTATGTTGAATTTACGCCGTTAAAGTAAAGATCATATGTAATTGTGCCGACAGATTTTACTTCCTCAGGCTTATCGGAAGAAAGTGTGACCGTGCCCTTATAAAGAGCCGGTATTCCCCACTGAGCCTTTGCCGCCTGCTCTAATTCAACTGTCTGTCCGTCTATAACGGCAGATACCCTTCCGCCTGCAGGAGCTATACAGCTGATAGTTTTTTCCTCACCGGATGGGAATATTGCGCTGTCCCACGGGAAAGCCTTGGTTATTTTGCTTATGAGCTTTGGCTTTTCGTTTCCGTAGGAGTATCTCTTTATAACGACCGACTTGCTCACACCGTTCTGTGCAAAGGTAAAATAGTTATTTCCTATTGAGAGATCTACCTTTACTCCCCAGAGCCCGTCCTCACCGAATCTTTCCAGCCTCTGACCTCTGAAATACACAGGATGATCGGGGTCAGAAGTTCCCATAATAAAATATGTGGAGTAAGGTGTGGAGATATTTTTAACAGGGCGTGTGATGTCAAATTTTCTTACAGGCTCATATCCTGTATTGAGGGAAAGCACCTTTTCGCTCATATCCGCAACTGTGGAAATAAGGCTCATCTGCATATTGCGGTTTTCCTGCATATCCCTGTAACCGCCCAGAAGGAAGCTGTCAAAACCTGCATTCAAGGCTTCAAAATGTGCGGTGGATACAAGAGGTGTCACATCTTCCAAGGTGCCCAGATCTGTAAAGGGTATGATATTTTCGTTTACAGACTTTATTTCCTGCAAGGTGGGTATATAGCCTTCTCTGTTTCTGAAAGAAAGCTTCTCATCCACAAAGGGCATGATAAAATCTGCATTTTCGGCTATGGCATTTCGGCTTTCTTCACTGAGCTCGGAAAAATTATAGATAACGCCTACTTTTTTGCTTCCTGCGGCACTTTTTACATCTTCTAAAAGCTGCTTGTAATCAGAAGCTTCCGAAGCAGGAAGATTTTCTAAGACTATACCTGTGAATTTATACTTTTCACTGAGTCTTTTTATATCTTCTAAATTATCTTCTGTCTCTTCAAAATTCATGCTCACAAGGGCATAAATATCTATATCCTTTTTGGAAGCCCGTTTTGCAAATTCCTTTGAAAGGTCGAAGAAAGTGAAATCGCCCTTTTCCTTCAGCCAGAAATCCGATGTGGGATAAACCTTTGATTTATACAGAGCTCCGTCATCAGGTCTTACCTCAAGCACTATGGAATTGAAGTCATTTTCCTCTGCAAAAGAAAGGATAGCCTTCATTTCCTTGACAAGGCCGTATATAGACATATTGCTTTTTGAGGGGAAATCCCTGTTATCAAGAGAATTTACAACAAATCCTCGAAACGGCCCCTGCTCTTCCTCTGCGAAAACTGAGGGCGTGTAAAAACTGAGCATCATACCGAGAGCCAGCATAAAAGAAAGTCCTCTTTTTAAAATTCTCATATTTCTCCTTTAAAGACTGAAGTCTTCCCCGTCATAGCTGTGCAGCTTTATTTGGGGCTTAGGTACTCTCTTGGTTATTTCATACTTATATTTGGAACAGCTGTAATAGGGCGAAACTATCCCCTTCTTGATGCAGTAAACTGTCTTTTTATCTTTGGAGCTTTTGCCGTAGAGACAATACTCACAAGCAGGTTCTATATTATCACTAAAAAATTTACTCTTAAAAAACACTGTAAAATCCTCTCCTTATTTGTAATATTTTATCATAAATCAAATAATATCTCAACAGCTTACTTTTTGGTAAAATCAGAGCCTGCAAAAAGCCGACAGAATAAAGCGCCCAGCAGAAAAGTCTCAAGTATCCTGTTTCCGGAGTAAAAATGCAAAGGAGGGCTTTGTAATGCGGTTGTATTTACTGTAATGGGATATAGCTTTACAAGTAAACATGTGATAAATGCGGCCGCTGCACCTTCTAAAAGCTTTATAGTAAAGATGTGTCCGGCATTTATACCGCTTTTTGAGGCAATTGATTTTACCTGATATATGCAAGAAAGTCCTGAGAAGCTGATAAGAAAGGAAGAGAGCAGATATCCGCCCTTTATTCCCGAAGCTATCTTACAGCCGTTTGTCACCTCGGTAAATGAAGCTATTAGCTTTACAGATATCCCCTCTCCCATAAGTCTGACAGCAAAAGAATTTACAAGGGAAAAGAACAAAACAAAACCGCATATGCCCATCATTGAATCACAGGCTCCGTTTACCGAAACTATAAGCGCATCAGAGTATGTAAGTGCATTCGTAATAACTCCCGGCTTTATATTTCTGTCTTTAAATAATATCCTGCCTATTATAAGTGAGGATGCTATCTGAGAAATATAGAGGATAATACCCAGCTTCAAAGAGCCGAACATCATTTTGCCAACAGCCATAACTACAAAGCCCGGACCTGCATTTATAAGGAAAGGCAGAAACTCGCAGGCTTCTTCTTTTGTCAGAGCTTTGCTGTCACAGCCGGCAGAAAGCGCCTTTACGCCTGTCGGGTAGCCGCCGAGAACTGAGCAAAGAAATAAAGGTGCCAGCTTATAAGGGAGCTTCAAAAGTCGGAATATCCATAAAAACGGCAGAGATATAAAATCTTTTATATTTGTCAAGACAGCCATCTGAGTGACTATGAGAAAGGGAAAGACCGACGGAAGCAGCACATCGCATATGAGAGAATAGCTTTTCTGAAAACTTTCAAAGGCTATGGACGGCTCAAAGATAAGAGCAGAAATAAAACATATAAATAACATACTAAAGCAAAAATCCAATAAGATCACCTCCCTAAAATTAATATAGGAAGAGATGCAAATATATACTCTCAATTTCATAAGCTTTGTTATAGAGGTGATAACTTGATAAAGAACATAGACGACATAATAAGTCTTTCCGATGAGATAAACCCTGCAAAGCCGTATTTTCAGATGGAAGGCAACAACGAGCTGATTCTTTCGGGAAATAACAGCATACTTGACTACGGCACAGGAAGAATAAGAGTAAATGTTGACAGCGTACAGCTCAGTGTAGATGGTTCCCAGCTTACCATAAGCTATATAGACAAAAGCTCCATCACCATAAGGGGCGAGATCACAAATATAGGCTTTGCGAAGGTGAAATAGATGCAAAAATTTCTGCGATACTTAAGAGGCTATGTATGCTTCATAATAACGGGCGCATTTCCTCAAAGACTTCTGAATTCCTGCAAAAATCAGAAAATCCCCCTATGGGATATAAGCTCAAGGAAAAATGAAATAACCGCCAAAACCTACGCTTCACAATACCCCAAATTAAAAAAGCTGCGAAAAAACAGAAATCCTAAAATAAGGGTAAAAGAAAAACACGGTCTGCCCTTTGAATTTAAGAAGATAAAAAAGCGTTACGGTATCTTTGCAGGGGTCCTCCTTGCTGTATTGCTAATTTATTTTCTTACATCGAGGGTTTGGATAATAAACATAAATACAGATGATGCGAAGCTTAAGGAAAAGGTAGAAACTGCCCTTTCGGAAATAGGTGCAGTAAAAGGCATGAAGAAGCAGGACGCCGACACCAGAAGCTTAAAACGAAAGCTGATGATAACGGAAAATGATATTGCATGGGACAGCTTTAACCTCAAGGGCTGTGTATTGAATATTGAGCTCAATAAAAGAACTCCGCCCCCAGAATCAGACGTTCACAAAAACAGATTTGCCGATGTGATTGCCGCCTGTGACGGACAGATAATTTACAGCGAAATAAAAAACGGACAGGTTTTATTTTACAAAGGTCAGACAGTTTCCAAAGGAGACATTCTGGTAACCGGAACTATGGTGGATAAATTCGGCGGTATCAGGTGTGTTTATGCAGACGGAAAAATATATGCAATTTGCCGAAAGAATTTAACAGCAGCAGTGCCAAAGGAAGAATTACTGCCCTTTCCCGACGGAAAAAGCTTCTTTAAAATCAGCTTTATCTTAGGAGATAAAAAAATACCGCTGTCATTAAGCAAAGACAGCGACAGCAGCATAAAGCTTTTCGACAGACGATATTCTATATACTCCAACCCCCATATAGGCTTTATTAAAGAGGTTTTTCAGCCTGTAAAGTATAAAAGCATTACATATAAAAAGAAGGACATTTTAAATAAGGCAGAAAAAATTTTTGGCAAACAACAGGAGGCTTTGGGAATAGTTAAGCTGATTTCATCGGATATATCAGTAAAGGAAGATAACAAGTTTTTTTATATAACAAAAGAACTGAGTTTTGTGAGGAATATTGCCATAATTCGAGAATTTTAATTACTTTTCTGTCAAATTTATGCAGTTTATTTATGCAGGAATGACAATGTTAACAACTCACGGACATTTCCCACAAATTTTCACAAACAACAATAAAAAAACAGCACATTTTAATGTAAAAATAGAGAAATTTAATAATTTTTATGACAAACGGGAAAATTTATAGTATAATAATGATAAATATTTAAAAGGTGGACTGAGATGATCGAACAATTAGTTACAACTGAACGAATGGAGCACACTTTAGCTCTTTTTGGAAATTTTGACACTAATATCAAGCTGCTTGAGCAGGAGTTTGAAGTTACAATTGTTCTCCGTGGTGAGGACATTAAAGTCACCGGCGACGAAGAGAAAGTTCCTCAGGCCTGCGACTGTATAAAGGGCATTTTCAACTTGCTTAACAAGGGCGAAGCCCTCAACGAACAGAACATCCGATATGTCATAAGTCTTGTAAAGGAAGGTCAGCAGGATGAGCTGTTCAAGTTTACTTCCGATGTTATCTGCATAACTGCAAAAGGAAGACCTCTCAAGGCTAAGACGATCGGTCAGAAAAAATATATAAACGCTATTATCTCCAATACGATAACCTTCGGTGTAGGACCTGCCGGTACAGGTAAGACTTATCTGGCGGTGGCTATGGCTGTAAAAGCTTTCAGAAACCACGATATCAACAGAATAATCCTTACCCGTCCTGCCGTAGAAGCAGGAGAAAAGCTGGGCTTCCTGCCCGGTGACCTCCAGAATAAGGTGGACCCCTATCTTCGTCCCCTTTACGATGCTCTCTTCGATATGCTGGGACCTGAAAACTTCCAGAGATATGTGGAAAGAGGAAATATCGAGGTAGCTCCTCTGGCTTATATGAGAGGCCGAACACTGGACGATTCCTTCATTATTTTGGACGAAGCGCAAAATACCACCCCCGAGCAGATGAAGATGCTTCTCACCCGTCTGGGCCAGAATTCCAAGGCGGTCATCACAGGCGATATAACCCAGATAGACCTGCCCGACAAGAGATCCGGACTTATAGAAGCTCTCAAGGTGCTCAAGAATATTGAAGGTATAGCAGAAGTTCGTCTGACAGAAAAAGACGTAATAAGACATCACATCATTCAGCAAATTATTAAGGCGTATGAAAAATACTATCAAGGTAGCAACAACGCCAATCATCATAAAAAATAACAGGAGTGTGGAAAATGGCAACTGCAAAGGTTTTCATAACTAACAAACAAAAGAAAGTAAAGATCCCTACCGGAACAAGAATGTTGGTAAAGAGATGTTGTAACGCCGTATTGAATCATGAGCACTTTCCCGACCCTGCCGAGATTAGTGTAAGCTTTACTGATGACAAGAGCATCAGAGACTTAAATGCTTCTTACAGAAACAAGGACTCTGCAACAGATGTTCTCTCCTTCCCCATGGGTGAGGACGGAGTTTATGAGATCAATAATGAAACAGATGCCTGCATCTTAGGCGACATCGTTATTTCTATGGAAAGAGCCGTAGAGCAGGCAAAGGCTTACGGACATTCTCTCCAGAGAGAAGTAGGATTTTTAACCGTTCATTCTATGCTTCACCTTTTAGGCTACGAGCATGAAAACGGCGGCCTCGAAGAGAGGATCATGCGTGAAAAGGAAGAGGCTGTTTTACAGGATTTAGGCCTTTCCAGAGACGAGACATTTGTAACTAAAAATTTAAAGTAAGGAATTATTAAATGACCAAGAACGTATTTGTTTCCATAATGGGTAAAGATAACGTGGGAAAGTCTTCCCTCATGAACTACATTATGGGAGAAAAAATAGCCATTGTAACCAATAAGCCCCAGACAACAAGAAACCGCATCACAGGAATACTTACAGAAGATGATCTCCAGTATGTATTTATTGATACACCCGGTCTCCATAAGCCCAAGTCAAAGCTTGGCGACTATATGGTCAAGGAAGCAAAGCAGTCCATCGCCGGAGCTGATGTAGTTGTAATGGTTGTTGAATGGTTCGGCGACTTAAGCGAAGTTGAGACAGCCCTGATAGAGAGCCTCAAAACCTCTTCCCTGCCCGTAATTCTGGTTATCAATAAGATTGATACACTTGTTGAAAAGGAGCAGCTTTTAAAGAAGATCGCAGAAGTAAGCAAGCTCTGCAAGTTCGATGCAGTTGTTCCCATTTCAGCAAAGACAGGCGAAGGCGTAAAGGATCTTCTAAAGGAAGTAAAGAAGCACAGTGTCAACGGACCTCACTTCTTTGACGACGACGCTTTGACAGATATGCCCGAAAGAGCTCTTATGGCTGAAATTATAAGAGAAAAGCTTCTGCTCTCTCTCCGTGAAGAAATTCCCCACGGAACAGCTGTTATGATTGAAAAGATGCATCAGAGAGAAACCTCCAACATTATGGATATCGAAGCTGTTATAGTCTGCGAAAAGGACAGCCACAAGGGAATTATCATCGGCAAGGGCGGCAAGATGCTGAAGGAGATCTCCACAAAGGCAAGACTTGATATGGAAGCTTTCTTGGGCATCAAGGTAAACCTCAAGTGCTTCGTAAGGATCAAGGAAGGCTGGAGAGATTCAGAGATACAGCTCAAGAACTTCGGCTTTGTTGAAAAGTAAATATCTAAGCTTTAGAGGACAGGTTTTAAGCCTGTCCTTTTTTATTATACCGATAAAAAAACCACCTGCTATGCAGGTGGAATGTATGGACTT
>SAMEA104404106__coassemble_2711_pt1 | contig 10646 bp, 11 predicted proteins | sample SAMEA104404106__metabat2_low_PE_047 | metagenome-assembled genome bin SAMEA104404106 (sample SAMEA104404106) | Balaenoptera acutorostrata | reverse complement strand
TTATATTTATGCTTCCTGTAAGATCTTCATCTTCTTCTGTACCGATGACAGCATCGTCATTATACTGAATATTGGAATCAATATTCAAGATGCCGTCTCCTTTCAATGTGAGATCTGCATCATTTACATGGATCGCTCCGTTGTATGAATCAGCAAGCAATACATTATTTTCGCCCTTGATAGTTATATCCGCCTTGCCGCTTCCCTTAACATCAATGGCGGCATCGGAACCTGTTATGATGTCAAGATCCTCTATGGTCACATTTGCACTTCCGTTTTCACCTGTTTCAATATCGATGGTGTTTTTACCGGAAGAACCTGTGATAGTGGGGTCATTATCAACTACTGCATCTTCTGAGCCCTGCTGAACTGTCTGATTTTCCTCTTCGGCATTGATAGTAATATCGCCGTCGGCAATATCCCACGAAGCTGCGAGAGCCTCAACAGGAGCAGCAACAGCTACCGCAACTGCCACCATTAAACCTAAAACCTTCTTCGCCTTACTACCCATAATTGAGCCTCCCTTTAAATAGATTTTTCTTAAATTAGTTAAGATTCTTTATATAAAATATTAATATAAAATATAGAAGTATTCCATTCTTTTTATTCACAAATTTTATATTTTTTATTGTGATTTAACAACAGATTGTTTCCTTTTGGTAATATTTCGTATTAATATATCTTTATGTCGCATAAAAAAGCCCCGACTTTTTTGCATAAGCCGGGGTGTTTTTCTATATTATTTTATTTCCGCATACATATTTTTCTTCTATGCAGTTTCTGTCAAGTGAAAGATAAACCGCCCTTTCAAGTCTGTCCCTTATTGTCATTTCGTGAGGACAGGGCACCTTGAGATCATCCAATATGAGGGCATTAAATTCGTAGTCTTTCCGGAAACTTCCCACTTTTCCGAAAAATTCTCCGCCGCCTTCAGTTCCCATGAAAAATGCTTCTTCAAAGGTAAGCGGCTTTAAATCGGGCTCCTTTAATCTAAAGTAAAGCTTTGACACCTGCACGGAATGGACTATGCAGTCGAAGATAGAAAGTGTATGTCCTCCTGCCACGTCGCTTCCAAGGCCGGTTTTCATGCCCTCTTTGAGATATCTTTTTATAGGAGCTATCCCCGAGGAAAGATCTGTATTTGAGGTGGGACAGTGAGCTATGAATACGCCGTTTTTCTTCAAAAGCGCTCTCTCTGCCTCGCCGGAATAAACACAGTGCGCCATTACCGTCTTAAAGCTTTCGCCGTTTTTATTATCCCTACCCAACAGAGAATATTCGTCGTAGCCCTGAGCATAAAATTCAGTTTCGGGGAAAAGCTTTGATACAAGCTCTATCTCCCCCATGTTTTCGCTGAGATGGGACTGCACCGGGAGGGAGTATTTTCTCCTTATATCCTCAAGGTAAGATAAAAGCTCATTTGTGCAGCAGGGGAGAAATCTGGGGGTTAGCATGGGCTTTGTATTTTCAAATTTTCCGAAGGTACATTCCAGCCAGCTTAAGGTATCATTCATAGAAACTTCGGCACTTTTTTCCACAAGATCATCGGGGGCATCTCTATCCATATTTACCTTTCCCACGAAGCTGTGAAGCCCTGACTTCTCCAGCTTTTCCATCAAAAGGCAGGTGGCTTCTTTATGACGTGTAGCAAAGATGCAGGCGTGGGAGGTGGCCGACCTCTTCATATCCTCCACAAAAATATCGTAAGCTTTTTCTGCATAGTCCAAATTTTCATATCTTGCTTCCTCGGGAAAGGTGCTTGATTGCAGCCACTCCAAAAGCTCCATATCCATGCCCGTTCCTCTGAAAGCATACTGGGGCGCATGGACATGAAGGTCGGTCATGGTGGGTATTATCAGCTTATTTCCGCAGTCTTTGACAGGAAGAGATTTATAAATTTCGGGTATATTTCTAAAAACTCCCGCCGATTTCCCCTCTACACACACAAGATAAGAGTCGGGAAAAGCTTCTATTTTGTCCTTGTCCTTTGAATATAAGATATTGCCTTTTAAAATAAAATCTTTCATTTTCGCCACTTTCTAAAGACCAAAGCATATAAAATCAATTACTTTTGGTATATTAAAGTTTTAAATTTACTCAACATATAAATTTTAGTGCTAAATCACACCTAAGTCAAGAAACTTACTGTAAACAAAAAGCCCCTTCCCTTATAAAAAGGAAGGAGCTGTAAGCTTTATTATTCTGCGTAACCCTGATTTTTTATAACGCCTATGACCTCGTCAACATACTCTTCGCAGGTTTCCTCGGAAAGAGCTTCCACCATGACTCTTATAACAGGCTCTGTGCCGGATTCTCTCACCAATATTCTGCCGGTGTCGCCCAGCTTTTCGGCAACCTGTTCAACAGCTTTTTTCACAAGCTCATCTGCCTGTGCGGCCTTCTTGTCCTTTACCCTCACATTCTTAAGGACCTGAGGATAAATGTCAAGTCCCTTGAAAAGCTCGCTCATGGTGCATTTTCTTGAGATCATAACTTCCATAAGCTTGATGGAGGTGAGGATGCCGTCACCGCTTGTGGCGTAGTTGGAGAAGATGATATGTCCCGACTGCTCGCCGCCTAATTTGCAGGAGTTCTTTCTCATGTACTCATAGACATACTTGTCGCCCACCTTGGTCTTTGCGTAGTCTATCCAGTCCTCGTCGAGGGCCTTATACAAACCGAAGTTGGACATAACTGTGGTGACAACAGTGTTATTTAAAAGCTGTCCCTTTTCCTTCATATACTTTCCGCAGGCGTAGAGAATGTGGTCACCTGTGATGATATTGCCCTTTTCGTCAACGCCTAAGCATCTGTCTGCATCGCCGTCATAGGCAAAGCCCACATCCATGTGGTTTTCGATGACGTACTTCTGCAAAACCTCTATATGTGTGGAGCCTGCATTTTCGTTTATATTGAAGCCGTTGGGCTCTGCATTTATAACGTGTGTCTTTGCGCCCAGTGCATCAAATACTGCCTTGGCTATATTCCAGGAGCTGCCGTTGGCACAGTCAAGAGCCACGTTTATTCCCTTAAAGGAGTACATACCCAAGGAGATGAGGTAAGCTATATATCTGTTTCTGCCGGAAGCATAGTCAACTGTCTTGCCTATTTTTTCGCCTAAGGCAAAGGGAACTTCCTCTATCTTTTCTCCCCAGAGCTCTAATTTGCCGTCTAAGTAATCTTCTATAAGTGAGATAGTCTCCTCGTCCATCTTTTCTCCGCAGCCGTTTATAAGCTTGATGCCGTTATCTGCGTAGGGGTTGTGGCTTGCAGAGATCATGATACCGCAGTCAAAGCCGTCGGTATTTGCGATATATGCAACTGAGGGTGTTGTTGTTACGTGCATGAGGTAGGCATCAGCTCCCGAGGAAACAAGTCCTGCCACGAGAGAAAATTCAAACATATAGCTTGAACGCCTTGTGTCCTTGCCTATAACTACCTTTGCTTCGCCCTTTATATTGTTCTTTTCCTTGAGGCGTGTATAATACCAGCCCAAAAATCTGCCTATCTTGTAGGCGTGATCTGCTGTGAGATTTCTGTTAGCTTCTCCTCTGAAGCCGTCTGTTCCGAAATATCTTCCCATAATGATCCTCTTTCACCAAAAGCTTTTGATTAACTTGATAATTATACCACATTAAGAGCTTTCTTACAAATAAGCCCCTTTTAAATTAATAAAAAATTCATCTTAGTGTAAGCTTACGCTTTGATATAAGAAAAAATCCCTTCCAAAAAGGAAGGGAAAGATTTTATTTTTTATAGCCTTTAGGATTTTTGCTCTGCCAGTTCCATGAGTCACGGCACATATCCTCAAGATCGTTTTCAGCTTTCCAGCCAAGCTCACGAAAAGCTAATTCCGGTGTGCAGTAGCACTCTGCTATATCCCCTGCTCTTCTTTCCTTTATACTGTAAGGTATCTTTATTCCCGTAGCTTTGAAGAAGGCATTTACAACATCCAGAACGCTGTAACCTGTACCTGTGCCTAAATTGTATATCTTAAGTCCGCAGTTTTCCTCTATCTTTTTAAGAGCTTTCACATGGCCCTTTGCAAGATCGACAACATGGATATAGTCTCTCACCCCTGTGCCGTCGTGTGTGGGATAGTCATTTCCGAAGATGCCCAGTTCCTTTAATCTGCCGGAAGCTACCTGTGTGATATAGGGCATCAGATTATTGGGTATGCCTGCGGGGTCCTCGCCTATGAGCCCCGACTTGTGAGCTCCTATGGGGTTAAAGTATCTGAGCAAGATCACATTCCACTCATTATCCGCCTTCTGTATATCGGAAAGTATCTGCTCCAGCATGGATTTTGTCCAACCGTATGGGTTTGTGCATACTCCCTTGGGGCAGTTTTCGCTTATGGGCATTTCCGAGGGCTCGCCGTAAACTGTGGCAGAAGAGGAAAATATTATATTTTTGACTTTGTGCTCCCTCATGGAATCAAGGAGCGAAAGTGTGCCCGCTATATTATTCTGATAGTATTCCAAGGGCTTTTTTACCGATTCGCCCACGGCCTTAAGACCTGCAAAATGTATACAGCAGTCTATTTCATTTTCCTTAAAAATTTTATCGAGAAGCTTTTTATCTGCAATATCTCCCTCGTAAAATTTCAAGCTTTTGCCTGTTATCTCCTCCACCCTATTAAGAGCCTCGGGGCTGGAATTTGAAAGGTTATCCAATACCACAGCTTCAAAGCCGTTTTCCAAAAGCTCCACGCAGGTGTGGCTTCCTATATAACCTGCTCCGCCTGTAACTAAAATTTTCATAAAAAGCCCCTTTCCGAAAACATCCGTAAATTTTATATTAGCAAAAATATCAGCAATTTACAAGTTTATTCGATATGATGAAATTCCTGCATAAATTTGCCATATTTTGAAGAATATGATATTATTCTTGCAAAGCTTAAAGCATTAGACTATGTATAAGCGATATACTTTCAGGATGTGAAAAATTATGATAGACAAAAGAATAGGGAAAAGGATCAAAGAAAGGCGAGAAAGTCTGGGGCTTACACAGGAAGAATTTGCACTTCGTCTGGGCCTCACCACAAATTACATCTCCACAATAGAGCGAGGTGCCTCCTTTCCCAGATGTGAGAAGCTCATCGCCATACTAAACGGCTTGGAAGCCTCTGCCGATGCGGTTTTCTGCGATGTTCTGGACTACACTCCGGCCTATCATTCAAACCTTGTTCTGCGTAAAATGCGAGGTCTTTCCCCAAGATCACAGAAAAAGATCTTGAATATTATGGAAGTTCTCATAGAGCAGGAAAAGGAAGATAACAGATAAAAAAACAAACTGTGACCGCTGCCTGCCGTTTTTTTATTCTGCACAGGTGTTTCGACAGCGTTTGCATATATATGGTGATAAACTCTGTATTAAAGAGATAAAGTCAATCTTTTAGTATTATATGGAGGTATTATCATGAAAGAAATTATTTGTTCTGTTTTAGGACTTGATACAGAAGCTATCCCCTTCGGCTTAAATGAAGAGGAGGAAAAGTGCATCGCCTTTAAATTGAAGATAAAAAAGCAGCTTTTAAGACTTATAGAAAAAGAACACGCAAGAAAATTCATAGCTTCACCTGAGCCCGGGGTGAATATGTACGCCGCCGAGATCATACTGGATCTGCAGAAGCACTACCCCGACCTTTCACTTGAATGCGTCATCCCCTTTGAAGAGGAAGCTGTAAGATGGAGTGAGGATTTTCGCAGCAGATATTTTTCTATTTTAGAGAGGTCACAAAAGGAAACTCTCCTTCAAAGACATTTCAGCCCCGACTGCCTGCAAAAAAGAAATATTTCCATGGTGGATGCCGCCGACACAGTGCTTTTCCTCTGCGAAAGTGAAAATGAAGCTGTTGCCTATGCTGAAAATTCCGGCAAAGAGATATTTTTCTTAAATGAGCAAAAAGAAGCAGTTTAAAACCGTAATACATAAATTCCTACAAAAAATACCGTCGGTGAGATGAAGCTCCGGCGGTATTTTTATTTTGTGCTTAAATCTGATGATTTCTCCCATAATAAGAAAAAGGAGTGACAGCTTTGGAAAATAATATGCCCGATTTAAGAAATATCTATGTGGACAGAAATTTAGATGTGGCCGCAAGGATAAAAAATTTCATATCCGATGCCCGTGATCCCTATACCTTCAATGCAGACGGCGTAAAGATAAATATAAAGATGGCTGAAAGCGGAAGAAGCTTTGAAGATGCTCTTTTTCATGCGCTTATCTGTGAGAGGGAATAATTTGACATTGAAAGAGGATATTATCTTTGCTATAATCCTTCCGACTTATGAAAACGCACGCCTCTTACCCCAAAGGAGGTATGCAGAATAAAAACCAAAGAAAAAATCTGGAACACAGCTCTTTATATCAGGCTTTCCAGAGAAGATGAGGGCGACAGACAGGAGAGCTTTTCTGTAACGGCCCAGAGAGAAATTTTAAAGGCTTATATAAAAGATAAGGAGGACCTGCTTCTCTACGATATCTACGTGGACGACGGCTTTTCCGGCACAAACTTTGACCGCCCCGATTTTAAAAGGATGATGGCGGATATTGAAAAGGGCTTTGTAAACTGCGTTATAGTCAAGGACCTGTCCAGATTCTGCCGAAATGCAGTGGACGGCGGCTACTACCTTGATAACGTATTTACAAAGCTTCAAGTGAGGTTCATAGCCATAAATAACTGCGTGGACACCTTTTCCTCATCAATGAACGCCTCCACAAGGTGCATAACAGTGGGCGTTCAGAATGTGATAAATGAAAGCGTCGCCGCAACAACCTCTGTAAATGTCCGTGGAACGCTGAACATGACACGCTCAAAGGGTGAATTTATAGGTTCCTTTGCCTCCTACGGCTATATGAAGGACCCAAAGGACCACCACCGACTTTTGGTAGATGAAGAAGCCGCCGATATAGTGAAGCTGATATTTTCCATGTTCTTAGGGGGGAAAAGTGTCTTAGGCATAACCAAGGAATTAAACGGAATGGCCCTTCCCTCACCTTCCTTATACAAGAAGCTCAGGGGTTTAAAATACACCACGCCGCCCAATGCAGTAAATGACGGTCTGTGGTCGGATAGGACCGTAAGGCGCATACTGACAAATGAGATCTACACAGGCACAATGGTGCAGGGAAAAAACACCACCATATCATATAAGATAAAAAAGTGCCGTGCAGTGCCAAAGGAGGACTGGATAGTAGTTCCCGATACCCACGAAGCTATAATTGCAAAGGAGGACTGGAACAGAGCACAGAGCCTTTTTTCCAATCATGTCCACACAGGAAGAAACTTTGAGACAGATATCTTTGCAGGGCTTCTCAAATGCTCCGAGTGCAGAAGGTGCATGAACAAAAAGACCTACCGCAACCCCAATAAGACCTATATCTACTATAAGTGCGCCACAAGGGACAGGTTAAAGAAAGCTTCCTGCCAAAGCCACACCATAAATAGAAATCGGCTCTACGATGCAGTGCTTCTCACCTTGCAGAAGATGTCCGAGGCAGCTGTGAAAGCTGAAAATATAGAAAAAAGGCTCCGTGAGCTTCCCAAAAGAAAGGATAGGCAGGAAAGCCTTGAGCTTTCACTTAAGCTTCTTAAAAAGGAGCTGGAAAAGGAAAAAGAAGCAGGGCTGGAGCTTTATCCCGACTTTAAAAGCGGAATACTCACAAAGGAAGAATACCTTGAGCTTAAAACAAGGTCACTTAGTAAAAAAGAAGCTTTGGAAGAAAAGGTGAAGGAAGCAGAAAAAGCCCTCCGGGATAATGAAAGTAAAGAAAAGAACCTCTTCTTTGAAGCTTTTAAAAAGTACGGAACTATAACGGAGCTTTCCCGTCCCATGCTTTCAGAGCTTGTGGAAGAGATAATAATTTTCCCCGATGAGGAGATAGAAATAAACTTCAAATTCCGTGACGCCTACAAGGATGCTCTTAAAGCTTTGCAGGAAAGCTGATGGTGCAGCCTTACCCTCTTCCCCTGCCGCAGCCGAGACCATACTGGGCTTTTTTAAGGATACAGGCATGAAGCCCTCCGACTTCGATCTGATAGCAACAGGGGACCTCGGAGTCATAGGCTCTCAGCTTCTTTTGGAGCTTCTTGACAAAGAGGGGCTCAATATCCGAAATCAGCACACCGACTGCGGAAAGCTCATATACGATATGAAAGCTCAGAACACCCCAAACGGCGCTTCCGGCTGCGGATGCTCCGGCGCAGTTCTCACGACCGCATTTTTAAAGCCCCTGTCAGAAGGAAGCCTTAAGAACATTTTATTTGTTCCAACAGGAGCGCTGATGAGCCCTGTGACAGTTTTCCAAAAGGAGAGCATACCTGCAATAGCTCATCTTGTGTGGCTTTCCCACGAAAGGAGTTAATATGTTTATTTCAGTGCTGAAAGCGTTTTTAATAGGGGGAGCTATCTGCTTTGCCTGCCAGATACTGATAGACCTGACAAATCTGACACCTCCCAAAATACTGGTGGGCTTTGTGGTAGCAGGCGTTATCTTAGGAGGACTGGGCATATACGAACCCTTTTTGGAATTTGCAGGGGCAGGAGCTTCCGTTCCGCTTCTGGGCTTCGGAAACCTCATCGCCTCAGGAGTCAAAGAAGCTATAAGTGAAAAGGGCTTCACAGGCATACTCACAGGCGGGCTTTCCGCCGCCTCCGCAGGCATAACAACGGCCATAGTGAGCGCAATTCTGATTTCTCTCATATTTGACCCGGGGGATAAAAACTAAAGGCAAAAAATAAGAAGGAGTTTTTAAGCTCCTTCTTTTTATTTCACAAAATCGGCAGGGTCCTTGTATTTGCCCTTGTCTATCACTTCAAAATGAAGATGTGCGCCCTTTGCACCCTCGCATGGAATATTGGCAACTGAGCCTATTTTCTCGCCCGATCTCACTGTGCCGCCCTTGGAAACCGAAACATTTTCGCCCAGTCCGCAGTATTTGGTGACTATGCCGCCGGAATGCTGTATCTCCACCACAGTTCCCCAGAGGGCATCGTTTCTCACATCCTTAACCTTGCCCGATGCAAAGGAAATGACCTCTGTTCCCTCAGGCGCATTTATATCTATGCCGTTATGTGTTCGCCAGTCTCCCATAGTCTCATCCTTCACAAGCTCTCCCTTAGAAAAAGCTGCGGTTATCTCGCCCTTGCAGGGAAGGTTTCCACGTACTTCTGCCTTTGATACGCTCACCTCGGGAAGCTTTTGGGTTTCTTTGGGTTTTTCCTCCTTTTTGGGAGGCTCTTCCTTCTTAGGAACAAATTTTATTTCCTCAGGGATCGGTTCCTGCTCCTTTTTCTCAAATACCTGAGGCTTTACCTCATTGGGAACTTCCTCTTTATTATCCTCACGGCTTAAAAAACCTGCGCCGGCGGCACCGGCACCTATAAGGCAGGCTGCAAAAACTGCGTAAATGCCTTTTTTCCTTGAAAATCTTGCGAAAGCACTTTCTTCGTACGGATTTTTTGACATGATTTACACCTCCTTTTATATTTTGGTCCAAAGCTGCGTTTATATTCTCAAAAAGCTGAAATATATGTGGTATATAATTTTAATTTCTACTTAATATTGCAATTTTTTTCAATTTTACTGTAATATTTTTCGCCTTACATATTTTGCATAGACTTATTTAGTAATATATATATATGTTTTTGTTATATATAAGCCTTTTAATGGCGGATTTATATACAATTTTTTCATTATGAAGTAAAAAACTTCCCTTGTTTAAAGCGTTTATTTGTTTTTTCAAAATATGTAAAAAAAAGGGACTTTCGTGATTTTTTCATTTTTTACTTGCAGAAATTTATGTAAATTCAACGCATAGGATTCATTTGAAGCCGCATTTGAGCTTTGCTTTTATATGCAAAAATATTGAATAAATATTCAGCAAAAAGTATTTTACCTATTCCTTATTTCGGAGCTAAAAGCTTAAATATATAGAATATATTTTATATCCTATTCAATTATCCAATATTTTACTATCTTTAAAAAACGGCATAGATATCAGTAAAAACAGTAACCGGTGATGAATATATATAAATATGCTTAACTAATATTTTAGCAAATTATGACAGTTGTTAACCATATTTTACATAATTGTAAATTATAGGACAATATGTAAATTTGCCCTTATATTTCATACTTATTCCTTTACAAACAGATGGTCGTTTGTTATAATCTACTCAAAGGATAAGGATGCACATTATTCCGAAATAAACATGCGAATGTTGCGAAAGGATTAAAATTATGAAAACTACAGGAATTGTCAGAAAAATTGATGATTTAGGAAGAATCGTGCTCCCCATCGAGCTTAGACGTACACTTTCTATTGCCGAGAGGGACTCCATTGAGATTTACGTTGATTCTGACCAGATCATCCTCAAGAAGTATCAGCCCTCCTGCGTATTCTGCGGCAGCTCTGAAAATCTCACAGAATTCAAGGATAAGATCGTCTGCGCCAAGTGCATCGAAGCACTTAAAAACGGAAGTCACAACTAATCTGTTTTGCAGATAAAATATCTTATCTGATTTATATTCATTTGCAGAAAATGAAGGGGAAAATAAAAAGACTAAGTCAAATGACTTAGTCTTTTTATTATACCGATAAAAAAACCACCTGCTATGCAGGTGGAATGTATGGACTT
>SAMEA104404106__coassemble_2676_pt1 | contig 10787 bp, 12 predicted proteins | sample SAMEA104404106__metabat2_low_PE_047 | metagenome-assembled genome bin SAMEA104404106 (sample SAMEA104404106) | Balaenoptera acutorostrata | reverse complement strand
TTTACATCGGAAAGCCTCTCTAAGTATACACTTCCCTTTATGAGTATGCCCTTTTTTGAAGCTGCGCCGATACCGCCGAAAAAGCTTAAGGGAACGGAAATTACGAGGGCGCAGGGGCAGGATACTACTAAGAATACGATGGCTGTATAGAGCCATGAGGAGAAGGAATCACCTGTGAATAAGGGGGGAACAACGGCTAAAAGGAGAGCCGCACCTACTACTGCGGGTGTGTAAATATGGGCAAAGCGTGTGATGAAGTTTTCAGATCTGGACTTCTTTTCGATGGATGTTTCCACCAGTTCAAGTATCCTGGAAACTGTGCTTTCCTCAAATTCACTCTTAACTTCTGCCTTTATAACTCCTGAGAGGTTTACTGTGCCGCTTATGATGGTGTCTCCCACTTCCTTATCCCGGGGGAGAGATTCTCCTGTGAGGGCGGCTGTGTCAACAGAGGTCGTTCCTTCGATGATAACTGCGTCCAGAGGTATCTTTTCTCCGGGGCGGATGAGAAGTATTTCACCTAATTCAACCTCGTCGGGGGAAACTTCCTCTTCGTTTCCGTCACGAAGCACGGTAGCTGTATCGGGACAGATATCCATGAGTGCTTTTATAGACTTTCTGCTTCTTCCCAAAGCAATACTCTGGAAAAGCTCGCCTATCTGATAGAAGAGCATGATCGCCGAAGCTTCGGAATATTCTCCTATAATAAAGGCACAGACTGTGGCTATCGCCATAAGGAAATTTTCATCCAAAAGGCTCATGCTCAAGATATTCTTTGCGGCTCTGATAAGTACATCGTATCCGATGATCAAATAGCTCAAAACAAAAAGGGCGGTAGAAATTACGCCCTCTTCTATAAGCACAGCCGAAAGAAGAAAAACAGAGCTTGCAATAATTCTTGTAAGTATTCTCTTTTGTTTCTTTGACATATGTACTACCTCTTATGAGTAAATTAGAATTCGACTTCCATGTCGGGTTCTACACTGTGAACGATCTTCTTGACCTGAGGGATAATGGATTCAAATGCTTCTGCATCGGCAGCTGTGATGGAAATTTTTTCGGTGATAAGGCTTACTGTTGCCTTTTCTACCCCGGGAAGAGCCTTGATGCCGTCTTCGATTTTTAATGCACAGTGTGCGCAGTCTAAATTTGTGAACTTAAATGTCTTTTTCATCGTTTCTTTCCTCCATTATATGCTGATATCCCATGTCTATTATAAGTCTTACATGCTCGTCCAAAAGGAAGTAGTAGACCGTTTTTCCTTCTCTTCTGGAGCCGATAAGGTGATTGTCCTTGAGCACCTTGAGCTGATGGCTTATTGCCGACTGGGTCATGCCCAGAAGCTCTGCAATAGCGCACACGCAAAGCTCGGATTCAAAAAGGGAAAACATGATTTTCATTCGGGTGCTGTCTCCGAAGAGTTTGAAAAGGGAAGACAGGTCATTTAAAACCTTGTCATTGGGCATTTCTCTTTTTACGCTCTGTAAAACAGCCGAGTGATCGTGCTGCGTCATATATGAGCCTCCGTTCATATGAATTTCTGCTCATATGATAATCCATTCATATGTTTCTGTCAATATATTTTCAAATATTTTTTTGCACAAAAAAAGGAGAGGCTTTTTTACCTCTCCTAAAGAATTTTTATGTAATTTTTTAATCCTCAAAGGATGCGATGATGCCGCCCTTTTCTACGTAGTAGCCGCAGAGGAGGCTGGTCCTCATTATCTCTACATCTGCACCTGGGTATTTTTCAAGAAGTCGCCTTTTAAATTCATTGGCGCCGTCTAAGTTGAGACAGTGGGAAATGATGACCTTTTCTCCCTTGTAGCCCCTCTTGAGGCATTCGTCAAGGCATCTGTCCATGGCGTTTTTGAAGTTGCGGGCCTTGCTGATAACTTCAAGGTCGCCCTTTTCGCTTACTGTTGCCACGAGAGCCAGCTTAAGAGTTTTGATGGCCTTGCCCACGATGTGGTTAAGTCTGCCGTTTGTCATCAGGTTATCCACATTCTGTATCATAAAGAAGGGCTTGGTCTTTTTTGCCCTCTCGGAAAGCTCTGTGCAGATATCCTCGAAGCTTTTTCCTTCCTTTATAAGCTCACAGGCTCTTCTTGCAAGAAAGCTCATGCTTCCGGAGCCGGAAAGTGTATTTAAAACGAATATTTCCTTTTCGGGGTGATCTTCTAAGATCATTTCCTTTGCTATAACAGCACTCTGATAGCTTCCTGAAACCTCGCCGGAAATTGTGATGGCGATTATCTTGTCGCCCTTTTCCATGCAAAGTCTCCAGTCCTCTACTGAGGGGCAGGCAGTTCCTGTCTTTTTCTTTTCCTCGTCCAGCATTCTCTGCAAATATTCCAGAGATACGCTGTTGTCGTCCTCTACTGACTGTTCACCGATGGTTATTTTTAAGGGTGCTATGGCAAAATTGATGTCGTCTTTGTTCTCAATATCTCTCAGATCGCAGCCGGAATCCACAGCTATTGTCCAGATCATATATAACATACCTCTTCTAAAAATAGTATTTAACTCTAAATCAAGTAATTAATACTATATTAGACATTTTTAAATAACTTGTCAAGTAAATTAATATGTGTTATAATGTTAAGACTTTATAAAGGAAGTGATAATATAGATAACGAGAGGATGCAGGATATCGCACAGGAGATATTTGATTTTAAGATGCCGAGATATGAAAGTCTCACACATATAAATCTTTATCTGGAGCAGGTGATAGATGAAGTTGTATTCATACTGGAGCCAATCTTCGGAGACAACAGCGACAAGTGGATAACCTCCACCATGGTGGGAAACTATGTAAAGCAGGGACTTCTGCCCAGACCTGTGGGCAAAAAGTATTCAAAGGAGCATATAGCTTACCTGATATACATAAGCCTCGCAAAGCAGGTGCTCTCCATAGGTGAGATAAAACGCCTGATGGATATACAGAAAAACAGCTACCCCATAAGCATAGTTTACGATTATTTCTGCACGGAATTTGAAAGCATACTGGCCCATGTATTCGGCAGAGAGGAAGCTGCGGATTCATCTTCCACACACCTTTTGGAGGCAAATGTTTTAAGGTCCACCATAATGTCTGTCTGCTATGCTATCTACACCAGAAAAATGCTGGAAATATACTAAAACAAGGCACCGGAGTTTTATACCTTCGATGCCTTTCTTTTTTAATAGAATTTGTCCCCCAGACCGAAGGAAACCCTTAAGGCGTCGTTTATTTCGGTCATGGAGCTGTCACTTAACCTGCCCATCTTCTCTTTGAGTCTTTTCTTGTCCAGTGTCCTTATCTGTTCCAGAAGCACTATCGAGTCACGGGTGAGGCCGCAGTCGTGGCTCTTTACCTCAATGTGGGTGGGAAGGTGAGTCTTTTCCCTCTGACTCGTTATGGCGGCCGCTATAACCGTGGGGCTGTACCTGTTGCCGATGTCATTTTGAACTATGAGCACAGGACGAATACCGCCCTGCTCGGAACCCACTACGGGGCTTAGATCGGCGTAGTAAATTTCTCCCCTTTTAACTGTCACAAAGCATCACACCCCGTCTCTTAAAATCACAATAATATTCTGAGCAGGGAGGGGGATATTTAATCACATCTTTTTAATTTAAGCTCTTTGAGAAAGTTTTCCTTTCCCTTTTTATACTATGCCGTCCTGTGCTGTTGTGACAGGGAAATTTCCAGCTTCCCGAAGGGGAAGAGTATTTCCTTTAAGCTTCCGTCCTTTGAAAAAATAGCTTCGTAGGGCTCCTTTATAAGGCGAAAGCCCCCGGGAATCTTATATACTTCGCTTTGGCTTAGTTTTTTTAAAGCTTCTCCTATAAAAAAGGCAGGGGAGGAGAAAGCTTCCTTACTTAAGCTAAAATCACCTGAGGAAAAGATAATATCCCCGCCCTTTAGTATTTCTTCCACATCTTCGGGGAGATTTGAAGATGATAGCTTCAAAGTTATCTCCTCGCCCTTTTTGGTGAGCGTTCCTTCAAAGCTCTGCTCCTTAAATTCCAGAGCTATGCCGGTTTCTTCTATATCTTCTGATATGCCGGACAAAATAAGAGCTTCCTCCCTATATCGGCAGGAAGTTAAAAATATCAATAAACTTAACAATACATATGCTTTCTTCAAAAGTAATTGCTCCTTTCCGTTGACAATGAAAGTCGGATGTGCTACGATAATAGCTGATATTTGTAAACCCTTTGACGAGGAGAGTAAGCAGAAAAATATCTTTAAAGAGAGCGGGGGCAAGGTGAGAGCCCTGCAAGAAATGTTCTGCCGAAGTTCACCTTTGAGGGGCGGTCTTGAAAGTAAAAAGTAGAGGCCGACGGGTTTATCTTACGTTAAAAAGATATGAGAGTCGGCTTTTTGGCCGGAACTTGGGTGGTACCGCGGAAATTATATCCTTTCGTCCCTTTATAGGACGAGAGGATTTTTTATTTTTTACAGGAGTGATTAGATGAAAGAGAAAATAAGCTCAATTTTAGTTGAAGCTTTAAATGCCGTTGATTCCGCTTCTACATTAGAGGAGATCGACGCAGCAAGAGTTAAGTTCTTAGGTAAAAAGGGCGCTTTAACAGCCATCTTAAAGGGAATGGGCAAGCTCACACCCGATGAGAGAAAGGAAGTTGGACAGATCGCCAACGAAGCTCGTGGAAAGATCGAGGGCGAAATTTCTTCCAAGCAGCAGGAATTAAAGGAAAAGCTCTTAAATGAGAAGCTCCTTTCCGAGACGATCGACGTTACAATGCCCGGAAAGACATATCCCACAGGTAAGAAGCACCCCTTAAATCAGGTTTTAGATGAGGTTAAGGAAATCTTCTTAGGCATGGGCTTTGATACAGTTGAAGGACCCGAAGTAGAATTAGACTACTACAACTTCGAGGCTCTCAATATCCCCAAGGACCATCCTGCAAGAGATACACAGGATACCTTCTACATTTCCGACAATGTAGTTTTAAGAACACAGACATCCCCCGTTCAGATCAGAACCATGGAACAGAGAAAGCCCCCCATCAGGATCATCGCTCCCGGAATGGTTTACCGCTCCGACGCAGTTGATGCTACACATTCTCCCGTATTCCACCAGATCGAGGGACTTGTTGTTGACAAGAACATAACAATGAGTGACTTAAAGGGAACCTTAGACGATTTCGCTAAGAGACTTTACGGAAACAACACAGTTACAAGATTCCGTCCCCACCACTTCCCCTTCACAGAGCCCTCTGCCGAAATGGACATTCAGTGCTTTGCCTGCGGAGGAAAGGGCTGCCGTCTTTGCAAGAATGAAGGCTGGATCGAGATCTTAGGCTGCGGCATGGTACATCCCAAGGTTCTTGAGACCTGCGGAATCGACCCCGAAGAGTATTCCGGCTTCGCATTCGGCTTAGGTCTTGAAAGAATTGCTATGAGAAGATTCAACATCGACGATTTAAGACTTGTCTATGAGAATGACAAGAGATTCTTAAAGCAGTTCTAAGGGGAGGAATTAACAATGGATTTATCAATCAGATGGTTAAATGATTATGTAGATACAAAGGGCATCAGCGACAGAGACTTTGCCGAAGATGTCACAATGTCCGGCTCCAAGGTGGAGAGAGTTTCCCACGAAGCTGCAAATATCAGCGGCATCGTAGTAGGTAAGGTTCTTTCTATCGACAAGCATCCCAATGCAGATTCTTTAGTAGTTTGCTCTGTTGACGTAGGCTGCGATAAGCTCACAATCGTTACAGCAGCTAAGAATCTCACAGTAGGCGACAAGGTGCCCGTTGCTACAAACGGCGCAGTAGTTGCAAACGGCACAAAGATCGTAACTTCCGACTTAAGAGGCGTTGAGAGCCAGGGAATGTTCTGCTCCGTTGCAGAATTAGGTCTCACAGTAAATGACTTCCCCTACGCTATCGAAAACGGCATCTTCGTTATCCAGGAAGAGTGCGAATTAGGAGAGGATATCCGTGATGCTATCGGCTTAAATGATACTATCGTTGAATTTGAGATCACATCCAACAGAGCTGACTGCCTCGGCGTTTTAGGTCTTGCAAGAGAAGTTGCAGCTACCTACAACAAGCCCTTCAATCATCCTCACCCCGCAGTTGAGCATGAAGAAGGCGACATCAACGACCTTTTAAAGGTTGAAGTTGAAAACAAGGAGCTCTGCAAGAGATACGTTGCAAGAGCTGTTACCGATGTTAAGGTCGGTCCTTCCCCCAGATGGTTAAGAGAGAGACTGAGAGCTTCCGGTGTAAGACCTATTAACAACATCGTAGATATCACAAACTTCGTAATGCTGGAATACTGCCAGCCCATGCACGCATTTGACATTGAAAATGTAAAGGGCCATAAGATCGTTGTAAGAAACGCCAGGGACGGCGAAACAATCACAACTCTTGACGAAGTTGAGAGAAAGCTTTCCCCCGAAATGTTAGTTATCTGCGACGAGGAAAAGCCCTCCGCAGTAGCAGGCGTTATGGGCGGTCTCAACAGCGGCATCAACCCCGACACAAAGACAATCATCTTCGAGTCCGCTAACTTCATGGGCAGCTCCGTAAGAAAGACAGCTCAGAAGTTAGGCTTAAGAACAGAGTCCTCCGGAAGATTTGAAAAGGGCTTAGATTCCAGAGTTTGCTTAGAAGCTGCAGACAGAGCCTGCCAGCTCATCGAGATGTTAGGTGCCGGCAAGGTAGTAGGCGGCAGAATAGACATCGACAACGATGACAAGGGCGATATCAGAATCCCCTTAAACCACGACTGGATCAACAACTTCTTAGGAATCAACCTCTCTTCTGACGAAATGAAGGACATCTTAAGAAAGATCGACTTCACAATCGACGGAGACACAGTTATTCCTCCTCACTTCAGAATAGATATCCACCACAAGGCAGACGTAGCTGAAGAGATCGCAAGATTCTACGGCTATGACAAGATCGTAAATACTCCCATCGAGGGCGCTTGCTGCGGTATCGTAACAAGAAGACAGCACCTTGAGGAAGTAGCTGAGGAAGCTATGTTGGCTCAGGGCTTAGATGAGATCTGCACATTCACATTTATCTCCCCCAAGCTTCTTGACAAGGCTCTTATCCCCGAGGATTCCTCTTTAAGAAAGTTCGTAAAGATCTTAAATCCCCTCGGCGAAGAAACCTCTGTTATGAGAACAACAGCAATCCCCTCTATGCTCAATACACTTTCTTTAAACTACAACAACAGAAACCCCGAAGCTGCATTCTATGAGCTTGCAAAGGAATACATCCCCCACGAGTCCGTAGATGAGCTTCCCGATGAAAATATTTCCCTCATGATCGGTATGTACGGCGACGATACAGACTACTACCGCCTCAAGGGCGCAGTAGAAGCATTCTTAGATGCTTTCGTTATCACCGACTGGGATGTAGAGCCCATCCACAATAACCCCACATTCCACCCCGGAAGATGCGGTGAATTTAAGGTGAACGGCGAGACAATCGCAGTTTTAGGTGAAGTTCATCCCACAGCTTTACAGAACTTCTCCATCGGCACAAGAGCTTATGTAGCAAAGATCGACTTCGACAAGTGCTGCGAATTAGCTAAGTGGGGCGAGAAGGAATATCAGGGTATGCCCAAGTTCCCTGCATCCACAAGAGACTTAGCACTTCTCTGCGACGAGGAAATGCCCGTTCTTAAGCTTGAAAAGGCTATCAAGGGCGCTGTCGGCGATATCTTAGAGGAGATCAGCCTCTTCGATATTTACAGAGGCGAGCAGATCCCCGCAGGCAAGAAGTCCATGGCATTTGCACTCAAGATGAGAAGTGCCGACCATACACTTAAGGAAGAAGAGCTCAATGACGCTATGAAGAAGGCTATGGATAAGGCTTCCGAATTAGGCTGTCAGCTCAGAGCTTAAATGTTTACAAAATAAACTTGTATTCTTAAGCCCTTTTGTGTATTATATATTAGAGAGGTGATTTATATGCAAGAGCCAACAAGATCTTTTTCCATATATGAAGACAAGGAAGCTGAGATAAGAGAGATTCTCACATCCGTTTATGATTCCCTTAAGATGAAAGGGTATAATCCCATTAACCAGATAGTAGGATATATATTATCCGAGGATCCTACTTATATCACAACCTACAATAATGCAAGAAGCCTTATAAGAAAACTGGACAGGGATGAGCTTTTGCAGATTCTGGTTAAATCCTATCTCGGTGAATAAAAGTAAATAATGGGGGTCTGCTGATATGGCAAAGGCTAAGGAAAGCAGCTTTCCTCTTTTCAGGGGCAAAGCGCTGGTCCGCTCGGGAAATACCGTTTATTACGGAAATCCCACCGACCCTTTTGTAGCGATGCTTCAAATTGTGTCGACCCACGATTTCAAGGAAAATAAGATTTCCGATAAGGTAATGGTCCAGATTCTCTCCACAGATGAGAGTCTCCCCATGCAGGAAAGACTTATTAAGCGCACTGAAAAAACAGGCCTTTACAACGCTCTGAATATAGCCTGCATATGGCTTCAGAGACTTGAAGAAGAAGGCAAAGCTTAAGTTCTTTGATTGAAAACGGAGAGAGACGGGTTTATCCCGTCTCTTTTTATATGCCGAAATTAAAATTTGCCCTACCTTTTTATACACAAAAAAATTATCGGTAAAATGTGCAGTTTTTCAAGATACCTTCGTTAAAATGCCAAAAAAAGTAAATTGTTTGTAACAAATATGTGGAAAATTTTAGTTAGTATTGATTAATTTTAATCCCGGTGTTAATATACTTATTGTCAAAGATTGTATGATTTTGGCAAAGGTGAAAATATGGAAAATACGGTAACGGAGGTGTAAGTATGGAACCTATTCACAGACAAACGCTTCATCAGAAGGTTTATGAAAGTCTTAAGACTATGATATTATCCGGCGATATCCCCCCCGGAACAAAGCTGAATGAGACAAGCGTTGCCAAGGAGATGAATACCAGCACTACTCCCGTTAGAGAAGCTTTCAGACTTTTGGAGTCGGATGGTTTTGTAAGGATGGAGCCGTGGAAGGGAATAATCGTAGAGGAATACGATGCAGATGAGATAATCTCAACTTTCAAGTGCCGTGAAGCACTGGAAATGCTGGGCATAGAGCTCACTGTGGAAAGACTCAAAAATTGCAGCGATCCGGAAAATGCCATGAAGCTTATCGACAGGGAGATAACAAGGACAGAGAGGGCAGTCTATGTGCAGGATTTCTCCGAAATAAACTCATCCATAGATAACCTGTGGATAGAGAGCTCGGGAAATAAACGTCTTAAGCTTCTTATGTCCAGCCTTAACGATGTTCTCGTCAGGGACAGGAATTTATCTTCAAAGGATGAAAAGCGCAAGCAGGAGATAATAGATGAACACATAGCAGTTCTCAGAGCTGTCAGGGAGCTGGATATCGACAAGGCAAAGGCGGCTTTGAAAGAACATATCCAGAACGGTCTTGATTACAGCCTTTCCAAGCTGACAAGGTGATCTTCGCTAAAGGCTCTAAAATGGCGCAGCGGGCAGGCTTCTGTTTAAAGTGTAATGATACCCACAATCATTAAAACTTCTTATATAAGGCCTATGAGAGCGCAACAGCCTCTATATTCTATATGAAAACTAAGTGACGGCATCTTTTTTGAAGGTGCTGTCATTTTTTTGCCCTGTATCAGCTTTAAAATATAGAAAAACAGCTTTGCTTTGCAAAAATTTCTGTTGACAAGCGGTGCTAATGTTGATAGAATACAATTTGCAAGTGAGTTGCAAATTTACAATGATATGAAGAGGTAAATATGAAGAAAATTTTAGTTACAGTGTTAGCTTTAAGCATGATGCTTTCACTTTTTGCCTGCGGAAATGAAAATACCCCCGCAGTTAGAGAGGAAAATGACGATACAGCAAAGAAGGTCATAGCTGTCACCATACTTCCCGAAAAAGGCTTTGCAGAGGCAATAGTGGGCGACGGATATGAAGTTGCCGCTATGGTTCCCCCCGGTTCCTCCCCCGAAAACTACGAGCCCTCTCCCATGGAGATGGAAAAGCTCTCAAAGGCAGAGATATTCTTCTCTATCGGTGTAGCTGCCGAAAATACCAAAACCTTTGAATCCTTAAAGGAAAAGGTAGAGGTAGTTCCCTTACATGAAATGGTGGCTGAAAAGTACCCTGATTTAGAGATCGACGGCGGACGTGACCCCCACATCTGGCTTTCTCCTGCAAGAGCTTCTATGATGGTTGAGATCATGGCAGAAAAGCTGGGAGAAAAGTACCCCGAGGATAAGGAAATGTTCACTGAGAATGCAGAAGCTTACATCGCAGAGATAAACGGCGCAGCTTCTGAAATAAAAGAGATATTAAAGGGCAGAGAAGGGGAGACCTTCATTTCCTTCCACCCTGCATTCAATTACTTTGCAGATGAATTTAAGCTTGAAATGATGTCTTTGGAAAAGCACGGCAAGGAAGCTACTCCCATGGAATTAAAGGAGATCATTGACGTTGCCAAGGAGAAGGGGATCCACACCATCTTCACACAGGCAGAGACAGATTCCCGCCAGAGCGCAGCTTTTGCAGAGGAAGTAGGAGCTAAGGTGGTTACATTAAAGCCTTTAGCAGAGGATTATGTAGAAAACTTAAAGCTCATGGCAGAAGCTTTTAAGATAGGCTAAATTAGAAATAAAAAAGGCAGGGCGTAAAAACCCTGTCTTAATTTTTATAAAGGCATAAAAAAGCACCTCGAAGCAGTAAAAACTTCGGGGTGCTTATATTGGCGTCTTCAGACGTAAAAAAACCCCCAGTTCTACTGGGGGCAAATAAAAA
>SAMEA104404106__coassemble_2456_pt1 | contig 11675 bp, 11 predicted proteins | sample SAMEA104404106__metabat2_low_PE_047 | metagenome-assembled genome bin SAMEA104404106 (sample SAMEA104404106) | Balaenoptera acutorostrata | reverse complement strand
CGAAAAGGTGATAGCCGACAGACTTAAATTTATTTCTTCTCAGGAGGGAATAGAGATAGAGGACGAAGCTGCAACACTTATTGCAAGGCTTTCCGACGGCGGAATGAGAGATGCGGTTTCACTTCTGGACGTTTGCAGCGCCGACAGCAAAAATGTAACCGAGGAGCTTGTATCCAAGACTTCGGGGCTTACAGGCTGCGGACATCTTATTGATCTTTGCGACTGCATCATTGATAAGAAGCCCGGGGATATGCTGTCCAAGGCGGAGGAATGCTTTACAAGAGGTCTTACCCCACAGAGACTTTGCAGGGATATGATAATCCATCTGAGAAACCTCATGATGATCAAAACCGTTGCGAAGCCATGGGAAATGATAAAGTGCATGGCTTTTGAGCAAGAGATGCTTAAGCATCAGGCTGAGAGAATGCCAATGTCACAGCTTCTTTACTGCATCGACCATTTTCAGAACTGCAGTGCCGATATGTCGAGAGGCATAGATGCAAAGACAGCTCTGGAAACCTCTTTCCTCGTAATAAGCGATGAAAACAGATCAGAGGATACACATTCACTTATAAAGCGAATTGAAAGGTTAGAGGACCTTATCTTTAAGCTTCAGTCCGAAAGACAGGATGAAGAGGAAGAGAGACCTTCTAAGTCAAAGCAGGAAGTGAAGGCAAAGCCGCAGGTTCCCGCAATTGAAAAAGCTGTGGAAAAGGAATCTTACGAAGATGAATTTCCGCACGAAAAATATGAAACAGCTCCTGTTAAGAAAGAAACTCCTAAGATCCAGCCACAGGCTCAAAAGCTTATGGAAGTCACAGTTTTCTCCAAGTGGGAAAGCGTTCTTTCGGAACTGGAAGTACAAAACAGCTCAATTTATAATATGCTCACCGGAACCAAGGCTTACTTCAACGGAAAGCATGTGCTTATAGATGTGAGCAATCCGCTTCTTTTAAAGATGCTCAAGGATAACGAATTCACTAAGACAAGCATTAAAAAGGCTATCTTTACAGTGACAGGAAAGAGTTATCCCATAGGACCTTACAGAAGCGAAAAATCAATAGTTGTAGAAATAGACCCATTAGAGGATTTCATAAATAAAAATTCAGATAACGAAAATTTCAATATCAGATAGGAGAATATCTTATGAAGGCAAGATTACCCAAGGGTTACGGCGGCGGCCCCCAGAATCAGAAGGATGCTATGCGTCAGGCTCAGAAGATGCAGGAAATGTTTGCTGAAAAGCAGGCTGAATTAGAAGCAACAGAATTCACCTCCACAGCAGGCGGCGGTGTTGTAGAAGTTACAATGAACGGCAAGAAGGAAATTTTAAACCTTACAATCAAGCCCGAAATTGTTGACCCCGATGATATCGAGATGCTTTCCGATACATTAGTTGCTGCTATCAACGATGTTATCAAGAAGGTAGAAGATACCTCCAACGAAGAAATCAATAAGATCACCGGAAGCTTCAATATTCCCGGTTTATTCTAAGCTATGGCATATAATGTTGCTTCTCTCACTCGTCTTTGCGAGCAGTTTGAAGCACTTCCCGGAATAGGAAAGAAAACTGCACAGAGATTGGCTCTTTATATTATTTCACAGCCCAAAGAAAGGGCAAAGGAATTTTCCGATGCTCTTCTGAATGCTTCCCAGAGTATTAAAAGGTGCTCTGTCTGTCAGAATTTAGCTGACAGTGAGCTTTGTCCGGTGTGCTCAAATTCCGCAAGGGACAAGAGCATTATCTGTGTGGTAAGCGACCCCAGAGATGTCATAGCCTTTGAGAGGCTCAATGAGTACAACGGAGTTTACCATGTGCTTCACGGTCTTATCTCTCCCATGGATAAGGTAGGTCCCGATGACCTGACAATAAAAGAGCTTTTAAAGAGGCTGGACGGAAGCGTAAAGGAAGTTATCATGGCTACCAATCCCACAGTAGAGGGGGAGGCAACAGCTATGTATATTTCCAAGCTTGTTAAACCTTTGGGTGTAAGGGTTTCAAGACTTGCTTACGGTATCCCCGTAGGCGGCAATCTGGAATATGCAGACGATGTCACATTGTTTAGAGCCCTTGAGGGCAGAAACGAAATGTAATATTTTGTTTGCAAATTCTGACAGTTTTGTTAATCAATTCATTGTATATTAGGTAAAGTAAAGGATGGTGTACCGATGGTAAATAAGGATAATTTTAAAAAGATAGCTGAAAATCGTCAGGTGCGCCATGAATACTTTATCGAAGAAAGCTTTGAAGTCGGCATAGAGCTTTTCGGCACAGAGGTAAAAAGCCTTCGTGCCGGACAGGTCAGCCTTAAGGACAGCTGGGTAGATATTGACAACGGAGAGCTTATTGTAAAGCAGATGCACATAAGCCCTTACGAAAAGGGAAATATCTTCAACCGTGATCCTTTGAGAGAAAGACGACTTCTTATGCACAAGAAGGATATTCTGAGATTGTTCGGCCTTTGCAAGCAGCAGGGCTACACACTCATTCCTATATCCTTGTATTTCAAGGGCTCTTATGTTAAGATGCAGTTAGGTCTCTGCAAGGGTAAAAAACTTTACGATAAAAGAGAGGATGCCGCAAAGAGAGACGCTAAACGTGCTATGGACAGAGCCATGAAGGAACACAACAGATAAAAGACTTTGCTTCTTTTCTCATAGAAACGGGGATGTAAAGGTTTCGACGGGGATTTTGAAGCAGGATAAGCGAGCAGTGGGCGGGACCACTATAATCCCCGAAAATTTTAAATTTAAACGCTAACGATAATTGTTTAGCTGCTGCCTAAATTAGGCTGCCGTCATGCCCGGGAGTACCACGGCCCGGGACCATGGCGTCGATTAGTGGTGAACCGCGAGAGGAAGTTTTCCGCACTCTAACGGAATAAGGAAATACCGATGCATAAAGCCTGTTTGCCGGCGTTATGTTGGGGGAATCCTAAAAGACAAAATACGCCCGTAGAAAGTTCTGTGAATGAGTTTTCGGACGGGGGTTCAATTCCCCCCATCTCCACCAACTAAAAAAGTCCTTACACTTAATTGTGCAGGGACTTTTCTTTTTTATAGATATTCTCTTAAGCCTTTGGAAAGCTCTTCCTCTATCGCTATAAGCTCTTTGCAGATGGATTTTGATTTTTCGTCTGCGGCGGTATACTGATTCAAATATCTGCTCAGATGCTTTATGCCGTTATCACATCCGCCTGTGAGAAGGCTTGCGGCGGAGGAATCGCTTTCATCAACAGCAAGCTTCATATTTGTCTGAAGCCACGCCATGCCCTTTAAAACAGGGCTCAGTATATCAGGTGCATCCTTGTAGGAATTGAGAAGCTTTTGAGTTTCTTCAAGAAGCGCCTCATGGTGAGTGAGACTTCTTTTGAGAAGATATTTAAGATCTTCACTTTTTATTTTGTCCATCACTTCCTTTATGGAATCCATCCCCATCTTTATGCCCTGATTGCATTCCTTTAGAAGCTTTATTGTATCGCTTTCGATCATTTTACCACTCCTTTTTTATAGCTTCTGCAAATTGCATGAAAATATGTTTCTAAAAGGGCAGGGAAGAGACAGGAAAATTCAAAAAACATTAAGGTGTTGACATATAGTTCTATTTGAGCTATAATCACAAATAACGGCAAAGAAGAGAACCAGTAGCCTAATTTTTTAAGCGCAGAGAGCTTCCGGCAGGTGAAAGGAAGAGTTAAAGTTTAGGTGAATACATCTCCGAGCTGCAAAAGGGAACACCTTTTTTGGTTAGTAGTTTTTGTCGGGTACGCCCGTTAAAGCGCAGGAACTGTGTTGGCAGTTCCCTGAGGTTTCCGTTTTCGGAAACAAACCAGAGGTGGTACCGTATAAGTTAGTATCTTATGCCCTCTGCTCCTAAATGGGAGCGGGGGGCTTTTTTAGTTTGGAAAGGAAGATTAATTTAAAATGACTTTATTCGAAGAACTCAAGAGAAGAGGCCTTATTGCTCAGTGCACAAATGAAGAAGCTGTCAAGAAGGCATTAGACGAAGGAAAGGTTACTTTCTACATCGGATTTGACGCAACAGCAGACAGCCTTCATGTAGGTCATCTCCTCCAGCTCCTTATTATAAAGAGATTTCAGGAACACGGCCATATGCCCATCATCCTTTTAGGAACAGGCACAACAATGGTAGGCGACCCCTCCGGTAAGACAGATATGAGAAAGATGCTTACCTGCGAGCAGATCGACTACAATGCTGACTGCTTCGCACAGCAGATGAAGAGAATCGTAGATTTCTCCGAGGACAAGCTCATCGTTGCAAAGAACGGCGACTGGCTCAAGAACCTCAACTACATTGAGCTTTTAAGAGATGTAGGTGTTCACTTCTCTGTAAACAGAATGCTTACAGCTGAGTGCTACAAGTCCAGAATGGAAAAGGGCCTTACATTCTTAGAGTTCAACTACATGATCATGCAGAGCTACGACTTCTTACAGCTCAATAAGAAGTACAATGCTACATTAGAATTAGGCGGCGACGACCAGTGGTCCAATATCATCGGCGGCGTTGAGTTAGTAAGAAGATCTGAGGGCAAGGATGTTTACGGTATGACCTTCAACCTTCTCACAAACTCCGAAGGCAAGAAGATGGGCAAGACAGAAAAGGGTGCTGTTTGGCTTGACAGAAACAAGATGTCTCCCTATGACTTCTTCCAGTACTGGAGAAACATCGGTGATGCCGATGTTATTAAGTGCTTAAAGATGCTCACATTCCTTCCTATCGAAGAGATCGAAGAGATGGAAAAGTGGGAAGGCTCTCAGCTCAACAAGGCAAAGGAAATCTTAGCTTACGAGCTTACAAAGACAGTTCATTCCAAGGAAGATGCAGATGCTGCTCTCTCCGCTGCTAAGGCACTTTTCGTAGCCGGCTCTGACTCTGAGCATATGCCCACATTCAAGGCTGAATTAACAGACGGAAAGATCTCTGTTGTTGACTTATTAAAGACAGCAAAGCTTGCATCCTCCAACGGAGAAGCTAAGAGACTTATCACACAGGGAGGCGTTCTCATCGACGACGTCAAGGTCGAAGCCTGGGACGCTGTTGTAGAAGCTTCTGCTTTTGAGAAGGGACACATCATCCTCAAAAAGGGCAAGAAGGCATTCGTTAAGATAACCCTTTAATATTTTTCAAAGATAATAGCGTAAAGGGTTGGAGCATATCCGGCCCTTTACTTTTAGCTTCATTCTGACAAAATAATTGCACTTTAAATTATATAATCAAAGCGAGTGAGGCAGTTTGATCGACAGTAAGAAAAAACAGCTTTTATTAAATGAACCTAATCTCTACAAGACATTTATAATCCTTTCAATGCCGGTTTTCTTTGCGAACCTGCTGACATCGGTCCATGATATTGTGGACGCCTACTTTCTGGGGCAGATAGAGGATTCTGTCTATTCTCAGGCGGCTATTTCACTTACATGGCCTCTTCTGGACATATTTATGACCTTCAGCATGGGACTGGCCATAGCCGGAGTTTCCGTTATCAGTCAGAATCTGGGGGCGGGGCTAAATGAAGAAGCAAGGCATTATGAAGGACTCTTGTTTTCGGGAGCAATTGCGGTGGGCTCTGCCATCGGAATCACAGTTTTCACTGTGTCTCCCTTTATACTTCACCTTATGGGCGCAGAGGGGGAGGTATTCCGATGTTCTTTGATATATCTCAGGGTGCGCTCCTTAGAAGTTCCGTTTATTCTGATATTCAATGCTTTTCAGGCTATAAGGCAGGCGCACGGTGACACCGTAACACCTTTTTATATTTCGGCTTCAACTATAATTTTAAATATAGTGATGACCGGATACTTTGTAAAGGTGCTGGAAATGGGAATTTTCGGAGCAGCATTTGCTACTTTTTTAGCTCATGTGCTTTTAACTCCTGTGATATTCTTCATGCTTTTTAGAAAGAAAGCGGAATCACGCCTTACGAGGGATGTACTTAAATTTGATAAGGAAAGATTTTCTCTCTTATTCAGAATAGGACTTCCTTCTGCCGTAGGAAATTCTGTGAGCAGCTTCGGCTTTCTCGTCTTAAATTCCATGATACTCAGCTACGGGGAAGTAGTAGTTGCGGCATTTTCCATAGGAAATAAATTCTCAAGCCTTCTTCTTATGCCTATGGGCGCTATTTCAACTGTGCAGGCAACCTACATAGGTCAGAATTTAGGTGCGGGAAACGAGCTTCGCATCAGAAAAGGCTACAAAACAGGTCGAAATCTTGCACTTATGCTTTCCATAACGGGAGCAGTCTGTCTTTTGCCCCTGAGGCAGGAAGCAGCATCCATAATGAGCAACAATGCCGAAGTTGTGGAGGTTGCGACAGAATACATGGTGTTTGTATTTATATTGCAGCCTATGATGGGCCTTTTCCAAAACTTCATGGGTGTATTCAACGGCTCCGGAAGAACAAGATGTTCTATGGTAATGAGCCTTTCCAGACTCTGGGTAATAAGAATACCGCTTATACTCATCTTTAAGAACTTCACAAATCTGGGAAGAGTGGGAATATGGTGTTCCATGGTTTTGAGTAATTTCCTGATACTTTTTGTGGGTCTCTATATGTATAGACATATAAAATTCACATCAGTAATAAAAAAATAGTATTTAGTTTAGACTATTTCTTTTTTCAAAGTGTGATTTATATATAATGTGTTCATAAATGTGTGTTAGAATGAGCTTAAGAAAAAGGGGAAGGGCGTATATTTTCTTCCGTCTTACCGCTTGAAAAGATTTGATATTATAGAAATTAAAACGGAGGTGGCAAGATGCCTGAAATGGGCTATGTTGATTTCACTACCGCACCGCCAAAGGCAAAAACTTTAGTCTGCGTAACAGACCAGAAGCAATGCGACAGGATCATCAATTCCGGCAGACTGTTAGCCGATCTGACAGGAACCGATCTGGTTGTGATCACAGTGGCCAAGCCGGATGTTCCACAGGACCCTCAGTCTATGGAATATTTGTTCTCAGTTGCGAAGAATAAGGATGCTGAAATGAGCGTGCTGTTTTCCAGTGATGTTTCTAAGGCAATAATTAAGTTTATCAAAGAAAATAAGATCAATAATGTACTTACGGGTATTCCTTCAACTTCAAATTCTCTTACGCCGAAGCTTTGGAAGAAGTTTACGCACATAAATTTCTTTGTGGTAGAGAAGGATGGCTCTTTGCAGGAGGTAGGCAGACCTGCTGCAGCTGCCAAGGAAGTTATGTCGTGCACATCCTTAGGTTAAATTAAATAAAGATATAACGAACGGTGTTTGTCCAAAAGGCAGGCACCGTATTTTATTATATAGTGAAGAGGGGGCTTTCAAAGCTGCCGAAAGTTCGTGCAGAAGTTTTTCCTCTAAAAAATCACATCTTCTTATTTGCGTGAGAATTTATAATAAGTGCTATGATAAATTTCAATATGCAAAATCAGCAGATAGAATCTGAAATACGGTAAATATTATAAGAACGTATTAAAAGGCAGGTCTTTCTCTCCCTCTTAAAAAGATAAATATTATTTCGCTAAATAAGAATTTAGCGAAATAGGAGAGGGATTTAAAACAGGAAAAGAAGCTGTAAATAAGGATAGATATGAAAATCGCCTTTTTTGAAAAAATCTCACTGTGTGGTGCCTTTTGTAAAAAAGTGTGTTTGCCTTGCTGTTTTCTGTTGATCCTGTGTGTTCCTATTGATACTTTCTTCGCCTGAAGCTTTTCTATTCAAGGAAAATCAGGATACTGTTCTTTTCTATCGGAAGCTGTGGCTCTCATTTACTCCATTTATCTTTAGCGCAGCTTTGCCTGCTTCTTTCATTTCTATTTAACAGGAGCCAAAGCTTTTACTTTGTATCTGTGCTTCTTTTAAATTTTAGCCTGCATCTGTATAACAGCTTCTTATAAAAAGGCACATATAAGGAGAAGCCGGAAAGTATTCTTCGTTTCTTTCTTTTTATAAAAACATGGTCTGCCGACAAAAAATATATCTTTGGTTACTTATTCTTATCTGTATTCGTAATTATTTAATAGTCTCCTTTTGTGAAAATTTTCACAAAAGATAGGGAGAATTTTCTTTTTAGCCTGTTTCCTATCCTTTCTTACTCGATTTATCAAATGAAATTTCGCTAAATTATTTTGGAGCTATTCTATTTACTTAATTTCTATAATTGGTATAATGATTATGTTATCTTTTTATAGAAAGGATTTGCCATGATAAAGAACACAAAATCCCTTTACTCCCCTTTTGACGACTGTCCGCCGGAAGTAAAGGAATTTCTTAATTATATGATGACCATTAAAAGACGCTCCCCCAGAACCGTTGACGGCTACTACATAGAGCTTCGCACCTTCCTGCGCTATATGCTCTATTCCCAGCTGGACGAGCCCAATATTGATGATTTTACAAAGATGAAAATTGCTTCTGTTACCTTGGAGGATATCACATCTGTAAGGCTTTCTTTTGTATACAGCTTCCTCAATTTCTGTGACAACGAGCTTAATAATTCAGCTTCTGCAATATCAAGAAAAATTTCGGCTCTCAGGTCCTTTTATAAGTATTTAAGCACCAAGACCACATATTTAAAGGAAGATCCACTCAAGAATCTGGAGGCTCCCAAGCTGAAGGCTTCCCTGCCCAAATTTCTCACTCTCGAAGAGACAAACAGGCTTCTTGATGCGGTTTATGAAAAGCGTGATTACAGGACCATCTGCATACTTACGCTCTTTTTAAACTGCGGAATGAGACTTTCCGAGCTTGTGGGAATTGATATAAATGATATCAAAGAGGATAATTCCCTTAAGATCTTAGGCAAAGGCAACAAGGAAAGGATCATCTATGTAAACAGCGCCTGCATATCTGCCATAGCCGGCTACCTTGAGGATACCAAGGACATAAAGCGTGAAAATAACGCACTTTTTGTTTCTTCCAAGGGCAAAAGACTGACCGGCAGGCGTGTGGAGCAGATAGTAAACAAGGTCTTAGATGAGAATGGCTTTGCAGGAAGAGGACTTTCTCCTCACAAGCTTCGCCATACAGCCGCCACAATCATGTACCGCTACGGCGGCTCTGATATCAGAATAATAAAGGAGATTTTGGGACACAGCGACCTTTCTACAACTGAAATTTACACCCATGTTTCCAATGAACAGGTGCAGAGTGCCTTGGATACCTCGCCTCTTGCCGACAGACACATTGACTATGTGAAAAAATCAGAGGAAGCAAAGGAAAACGAAGAGAATAACGAGGAAGAAGATTAGCCTGCTTTTCTGGGCTTTATCTTCTTCCTGTTTCTTTTATTTACACCTGCAATACCGCCTATGGCGCCGCTTGTAAGGCATATCCCAAGCTTGTAAAAGATATCAGCTGTAAATTTAAGGTCTACAAAAAGTGAGATCACCAGACACATCAGAAAGAATAAAAATCCGCCTGCCGCACCTGATAAAATTCCATTCTCCTTAAGCTTTCTGCCGGCAATATAACCGCAGACAAAGGAAGATATCACATAAACCATAATAGAAAATACAAAGGCATCTGCAAAATCAAGGTCGCATATATAGAAAATGAAAGCTCCTAAAAAACACATCAAAATGCAGACAGACAATCCCCAGAAAGATGACAGTATCAGCTTTCCGTTTTTGGAGTTCGGCTTAAACTTCTTAAAAGTCAATTTCTTCATAAAAAAACCTCCCGTAATAAGCTCTTTTAAAGCCTATTCACGGGAGGTTTAAATAATTCTTATTTAGCTTTAAGAAAGATTACTTGTCTTCCTTAACTTCCTCTGCGGGAGCTTCTTCCTTGGCAGCCTTCTTAGCAGCCTTAGCTTCTTCCTTAGCTGCCTTCTTTGCAGCCTTGTCGTCTACGGGAGCGGGAGCTTCGTGAGGTGTGTTATTAGCAACGATAGCACTCTTGAGGAGTCTGATCTTTGTTCTGTCGCTTGTGGATTCGATAACGATTGTGTTATCCTTGATGCTTACTACTCTGCCTAAGATACCGCCGGAAGTGATAACTTCATCACCGATATCAAGAGCGTTTCTCATAGCTGCGTCTCTCTTCTGCTGCTTCTTCTGAGGAAGGAAGAGGAGAAGATACATAACGCCGAACATTATGATCATAAGAATAAGGGAACCCCAGGGGCTGCCCTGAGGAGCTGCTGCATTAAGTAAGAAATTTGACATTTGAAATTACCTCCAAAATATAATGACAATAAAGATTATACATTTTTTCGTCACTTATTTCAAGTGAGTTTTACAATCTTTGTGCAAGTAATTGTAAATATTTATTCCTAAATTCGTTAAATGTGCCGTTATCGAGGCTTTCTCTTATTTTTTCCATAAGTGTGTTATAGAAATAGAGATTGTGCATTACTGCAAGTCTCATTCCGAGGATCTCGCCGGACTTCATAAGATGGCGCACATAAGCTCTGGAGAAGTGGCGGCAAACAGGACAGTCGCACTCTGCGTCGATGGGACGAGAGTCATTCTGGAACTTTGCATTTCCGATATTTACTATTCCGCTCCATGTGAAGAGGTGTCCGTGGCGTGCATTTCTGCTGGGCATTACGCAGTCGAAGAGGTCGATTCCTCTGTAAACTCCCTCGATGATATTCATGGGAGTTCCTACGCCCATAAGGTATCTTATCTTATTCTTGGGCATGAAGGGCTCTACCTGCTCGATGATGTGATACATAACTTCTGTTTCCTCGCCTACTGCAAGTCCGCCTAAAGCGTATCCGTCCATATCAAGTTCAGCTATATCCTTCATATGTCTGATTCTTAAATCGTCATATGTTGCGCCCTGATTGATGCCGAAAAGAAGCTGGTGGGGATTGATGGTAGTTTCTAAGCTGTTGAGTCTTGCCATTTCCTTTTTGCAGCGTGCAAGCCATCTTGTAGTTCTTTCGATGGAACGCTTGGTGTAGTTGTATTCCGCAGGATTAGAGATGCACTCGTCAAATGCCATGGCTATTGTGGAGCCTAAGTTGGACTGGATCTGCATGCTCTCCTCAGGTCCCATGAAGATCTTCTTGCCGTCAACATGGCTCTGGAAGGTAACGCCCTCCTCCTTGATGCTTCTTAAGGAAGCAAGGGAAAATACCTGGAATCCGCCGGAGTCTGTGAGAGTGGGCTTTCTCCAGCCTGTGAAGCCCTTTAAGCCCCCCTGTCCCCTTACTACATCATCGCCGGGTCTTACATGAAGATGATAGGTATTGGAAAGCATGATCTGGCATTTTAAATCTTCAAGGTCGATTGCAGAAATACCGCCCTTTATTGCAGCTGCTGTGGCAACATTCATAAAAGCAGGTGTCTGGAAGGTTCCGTCTACGGTCTTGAATTCGCCTCGCCTTGCTCTGCCGTCCTGTTTAAGTAATGTATACATTTATATCTCCTCTTATTTGCTGATAAACATTTTTACGGTGGTTATTCTACCATAAAATAAATGTAAAGTCAAAAAATACTGCTAAAAAAAGGCTGTATAAAGCCGATTTGCAAATATTTTTAAAGCTTTGGGAAAGTGGCGTCAGGAGCTTATGAGGCGGCGTTTTAAAGGCCTTACGAAGCTGTGTGTAACTTTTCCCGAAACAGTCAAAAGCTTCTCAAATAAGCCCTCAGAGCTTTCTGATTACAATATAATAAAAATCACACCGGCAAAGCCGGTGGTTTTATAATAGCCCTTAAGGGCATAA
>SAMEA104404106__coassemble_2450_pt1 | contig 11709 bp, 6 predicted proteins | sample SAMEA104404106__metabat2_low_PE_047 | metagenome-assembled genome bin SAMEA104404106 (sample SAMEA104404106) | Balaenoptera acutorostrata | reverse complement strand
GCAGGACCATAATGACAACAGAACCTAAATTTGTGCCGGAGGAAGCTGTTGAAATTTCTCTGGGCGACACATCTAAGGTGAAAATAAGACTTGTGGACTGCGTGGGATATATAGTTCCCTCTGCCATAGGCTATATAGAAAATGAAGAGCCCCGAATGGTGATGACTCCGTGGTTTCCAAAGGAGATACCCTTTAATATGGCGGCGGAAATAGGCACGCAAAAGGTGATAAATGAACATTCTACAATAGGGCTGGTAGTAACATCTGACGGCTCTTTGTCCGAGATACCGAGGGAAGAGTACGAGGAGGCAGAAGAGAGGGTCATTTCCGAGCTGAAAGAACTGGATAAACCGTTCAGCATAGTATTAAACTGCACAGATCCGTTTTCCGACGAGGCGAAAGCTTTGAGAGAAAGTCTGGAGAAAAAGCACAATGTGCCTGTTGCGGCGGTCAATTGTCTCAATCTCAGAGAAGAGGATATAGCTCAGATATTAGAGGGAATACTCTGTCAGTTCCCGTTGAAGGAGATAATGATAAATATACCTTCGTGGATAATGGCGCTTCCTAAAGACCACTGGCTCAAATCCGACATCTGCCGAAAGCTGATAGAGACAGCCGCACCTATAAATAAGATGAACGAGCTTTCGTCAGGCTTTTCTCTTTTGGAGGCCTGCCCCCATCTCAGCGACTTCGAGGTGGAAAGCATTGATTTTGGCTCCGGGAGTGCAAAAACTACCGCCCATGTGAAAAACGGGCTCTTTTATAAGGTGATAGAGGAACAGACTGGCATACCTGTAAAAAGCGAAACCGACCTTATGCCTGTTATGGTGGAACTATCCAATATAAAGAAGGAATACGAGCGCTACAAAAATGCCATTGAAGAGGTGAAGGCTACCGGCTACGGTATAGTGATGCCTACGACCGAACAGCTTACTCTGGAAAGTCCCGAGATAATCAAAAACGGAGGAAGATACGGCGTAAGGCTGAAAGCTTCGGCACCCAGCATACATCTTATGCAGGCAAATATAGAGACAGAAATATCGCCCATGGTGGGAAGCGAGAGGCAGAGTCAGGAGCTTATAAATTATCTTATGGAGGAATTTGACGAAGCTCCGGAAAAGATATGGGAAAGCAATATCTTCGGAAAAAGTCTCTACTCTCTGGTAAATGAGGGACTTCACAATAAATTAGGAAGAATGCCCAATGATGCGAGATTGAAGCTTGCCCAGACAATAGAGAGAATTATCAATGAGGGCTGTTCGGGACTTATCTGCATAATCATTTAAGCTTTCAAAACTTGACTTTATATGGTAAAGTAGTATAATGACTAAAATTTGTTAAGGATGTGTAAGCTATGGTAAAACTGATAATACCGGAAGAAAAATATCTTTCTTCTTACAAGGAAGCAATAAAGGAATACGAAGCTAATAATGTGACTACTTACACATTAGATGATCCTGACAGCATAGACATATTTAAAAAGTATGATGATCTCAGACACGAAAGAAATCTTCCCGAAGGCTTTGTGGGAGCGGATGAATACTGGCTTGTGGACGATGAAAAGAATCATTTTATCGGTAAGGTAAGCATAAGGCATGAACTGAATGACTTCCTTAAGCATTACGGCGGACATATAGGCTATGCTATAAGATTTTCAGACTGGAACAAGGGTTACGGAACCATGATCTTAAAGCTTGCTTTGGAAAGGGCAGGAGAACTGGGAATAAAGGAAGTTCTTCTCACCTGCAACGACGATAATATCGGCTCGTATAAGGTTATGGAGAAGAACGGTCTTACTTTAAAAGATAAGGTGCCCAATAAAGAAAAGGGCAGGGATATAATCACAAGAAGATACACCAAGAAGCTTTAGAGCATAAGAAAAAGGCCTCATCAATTAAGATGAAGCCTTTATTTTTGTTTTGAGCGCTTACTTTATATTGTAAAGACGCTTTGCATTTTCCAAGGTTTCGGCGTAGATGGTTTCTACGGGAACGCCTCTTATTTCTGCAATTTTGCCTGCGGTGTATACCAGATTGGAGGAATCGTTTCTGTGTCCTCTGTTGGGTACAGGTGCAAGATAGGGGCAGTCTGTTTCAATTAGAAGCTGTTCGGGGGGAACTACCTCTACAACTTCAACTGTCTTTCTTGCATTTTTAAATGTGACAACACCTGTTATGCCGATATACATTCCCATTCTGACATATTCCTTTGCTGTCTCGGCAGAGCCGGAGAAGCAGTGAACAACGCCTTTGGGCTTATACTTCTTTACAATTTCCAGTGTGTCCTGGCAGGCATCTCTGGAGTGGATGACTACGGGCTTTCCCATTTCCTCTGCCAGCTGGAGCTGTCTTTCAAAAACAGCCTTCTGAACTTCCACGGGAACTTCGGGATAGTGGTAGTCAAGACCTATCTCACCTAAGGCAACTACCTTGGGGTGGGAGAGAAGCTCTTTTATTCTTGCGTAAGCTTCATCGTCAAAGCGTCTTGCTTCTTCGGGATGAAAGCCTACGGCAGCATACATAAAATCGTACTTGTCGGCAAGTGCTACGGAATTTTCAGAAGTTCTGGTGTCACAGCCGATATTTGTTATATAGTCTATTCCGTTTTCGTGAAGACAGGGAAGAAGCTGATCTCTGTCCTCGTCGAACTGAACATCATCGTAATGTGCGTGTGAATCAAATATCATCTTTTAGCCCATCACTGTTCCTGCGGGAATAGAATCATCGAGGAAAATAACCTGGCAGAATGTGGAGCCGTCCTCCTTGGGAACGTCGCATGCAATAAGCATACCTTCGCTTCTTACTCCTCTGAACTTTGCGGGCTTTAAGTTTCCTACTACCATGATCTTCTTTCCGATGAGGTCGGAGGGCTCGTAGTATTCATGGATGGAGGAAACGATCTGACGGCCGTTTTCTGTGCCGTCATCGAGCTTAAACTTGAGAAGCTTGTCTGTGTTTTCAACAGGAACGCAGTCTACTACCTTGCAGCAAACAACCTTTACCTTTGCAAAATCATCAATTGTGATATGCTTGGGAGCAGCTTCGGAATTTTCGTCAGCTTTCTTTTCCTGCTTCTTTTCTTCCTTCTTAGCCTTCTTCTCTTCCTTCTTGGGCTCGGAAGCTTCAGCTAATGCTTCTCTTTCAGCAGCTAACTTTTCAAGCTCCTTCTTTGCGTCGATTCTTCCGAAAAGTGCAACGGGCTTGTTTAACTGTGTATCAACAGGGAACTTTCCGAATTCGGAGAGGCTGTCGTAATCTCTTACAGAGCAGTTGAGCTGGCTGAAGATGGAATCAGCTGTGTCGGGCATGAAGGGTGTGAGAAGTGTTGCAACAAATCTGATACCTTCTAAGAGGTTATATAAAACTGTTGCAAGTCTTTCCTTCTTGTCCTCGTCCTTTGCAAGAACCCAGGGAGCTGTCTCGTCGATGTACTTGTTGCATCTCTTAGCTAAGTTGAATACAGCTTCGATAGCATCTGCAACTCTGTATGTAGAGAGGAGCTTGTCTACCTTTGCAACTGTCTCCAAAGCCATGGAGGAGAGCTCGTTATCTAAGTCTTCCTTGCAGGTGGGAGCTAATACCTTGCCGTCAAAATACTTGTGGCTCATGGAAATAGTTCTGTTTACCAAGTTTCCTAAGTTGTTTGCAAGGTCGGAATTGTATCTTTCAAAAATTGTTTCGTATGTGATGGAGCCGTCATTTGCATAGGGCATTTCGGAGAGGAGGTAGTATCTTACAGCGTCAACGCCTACCTTTGCAACTAAATCGTCAGCGTAAATTACATTGCCCTTGGACTTGCTCATCTTATCGTTTCCGAAGAGGAGCCAGGGATGACCGAATACCTGCTTGGGAAGGGGCTCACCTAAAGCCATGAGCATGATGGGCCAGTAGATTGTGTGGAATCTTAAGATATCCTTTCCGATGATATGAACATCAGCGGGCCAGTATTTCTTATACATATCGCTGCTGCCGTCGGGATCGTAACCTAAAGCTGTGATATAGTTGGAAAGAGCGTCGATCCATACATATACTACGTGCTTGTCGTCAAAATCAACGGGAACGCCCCACTTAAAGCTTGTTCTGGAAACGCAGAGGTCCTGAAGGCCGGGCTTGATGAAGTTGTTGAGCATTTCCTTCTTTCTGCTTTCGGGGAAGATGAAGTCGGGATTGTTTTCAATATATTCTTCAAGCTGCTTCTGATACTTGGAAAGACGGAAGAAGTAAGCTTCCTCCTTTGCCTTCTTTACAGGTCTGCCGCAGTCGGGACACTTGCCGTCAACTAACTGGCTTTCTGTCCAGAAGGATTCGCAGGGTGTGCAGTAGAGGCCTTCGTATTCACTCTTATAAATATCGCCCTGTTCGTAGAGCTTCTTGAAGATCTTCTGAACTACCTTTTCATGGTAATCATCTGTTGTTCTGATAAACTTGTCGTTGGAAATATTGAGAAGCTTGCAGATATCCTTGATCTCGCCTGCTACCTTGTCAACATGCTCCTTGGGGCTTATGCCTGCTGCCTTTGCGATCTCCTCGATCTTCTGACCGTGCTCGTCAGTACCGGTGAGGAAAAATACATCACGTCCCTGAAGGCGCTTATATCTTGCAAGTGCATCGGTGAGTACGATTTCGTAGCTGTTGCCGATGTGAGGCTTGCGAGATGTGTATGCAATGGCTGTGGTTATATAATAAGGTTTTTTATTGCACTTTTCGCACATTTTAACATCCTCCTAATATTAAATTAATACGGTGAAAGTATAGCAAATTATTAAGTATAATGCAAGCTTTTATATATAGGTAAAAAGCGGTGAAAAGGGGATATATACTGCGGAAAAGCCGGGGAGGGGCATCTTTTGGCTCCAATGTGTAAATAACGCATAATTTATAGTTTTATTAAGTGAGAATTTTCTTGCAGTTTTAAATTGAAGGAAAGACAAGCCCGGAGGCGGGACAAAAGCGGCGGTATAAAGAAAAGACAGTGTATAAAGCTGAAAATCGAAGCATGGGAAATTGCACATATTTTGCTAAATTTGGATTAAATGCTACAAAACAAACACAATAACGGCACATTTTTCATCCCTTTTATGAGTTTTTTATAACCCTTTAGGCTTGAATTTTCATTTAGATAGTGTTAATATTATATCAGACACGAAGTCCGAAAGGTCTTTGTGGATAACTGCTTTATGCAGTAATAAAAAAGTACAAGATTTTTGAGGAGGTTTTTTCCAATGAATAAGTACATTGAGAGAGTTTTAGCTGATACAAAGGCTAAGAACGCAAACGAGCCCGAGTTTTTACAGACAGTTGAAGAAGTTCTTACTTCTTTAGAGCCTGTTATCAACGCACACCCCGAGTATGAGAAGGCTGCTCTTCTTGAGCGTATGGTTGAGCCCGAGCGTACAGTAGAGTTCAGAGTAACTTGGATGGACGACAACGGCGAGTGGCACGTTAACCGTGGTTACCGTGTACAGTACAACGCAGCACTCGGCCCCTATAAGGGCGGTATCCGTTTTGACCCCTCCGTTAACCTTTCTATCGTTAAGTTCCTCGGTTTCGAGCAGGTATTCAAGGACGCTATGACAGGTCTTCCTATCGGTGGCGCTAAGGGTGGTTCTGACTTCGATCCCAGAGGCCGTTCTGATGCAGAAGTTATGCGTTTCTGCCAGGCATTCATGACAGAGCTTTACAGACACATCGGTCAGGATATCGACTGCCCCGCTGGTGACTTAGGTGTTGGCGGACGTGAAATCGGTTACATGTACGGTCAGTATCGTCGTATCGTTGGCGCTGCTGAAATGGGTGCTGTTTCCGGTAAGGCTATCGTAACTGGTGGTTCTATCCTCAGACCTGAAGCAACAGGCTTCGGCGCTGTTTACTATCTCTGCGAAGTTCTCAAGCATGATGGCGAAGACATCAAGGGTAAGAGAATCGCTATGTCCGGTTACGGCAACGTTGGCTGGGGCATCATGAAGAAGTGCCACGAGCTCGGTGCTAAGGTTGTTTACTTTGCTGGTCCTGATGGTTACATCCACGATCCCGATGGTGTTGACTCTGAAGAGAAGCTCAACTACATCCTCGAGATGAGAGCTAAGGATCCTATGCACTGCAAGCCCTACGCTGAGAAGTTCAACTGCGAGTTCGTTCCCGGTGAAAAGTGCTGGGGCGTTAAGGATGTAGATATCTACATGCCCGCTGCTACACAGAACGACGTTAAGATGGAATCTGCTAAGAAGATCGCAGAGTCCGGCGTTAAGTACTACATCGAAGTTGCTAACATGCCCACAACAAACGATGCTCTCGAGTTCTTAAAGAGCCAGAAGCATATGGTTGTTGCTCCTTCTAAGGCTGTTAACGCTGGTGGTGTATCTGTTTCCGAGCTCGAAATGGCTCAGAACGCTGAGAGACTTTACTGGTCTGCTGAAGAAGTTGACGCTAAGTTACACGGCATCATGAAGAACATCTACGCTAACTCCGTAGAAGTTGCTGAGAGATATGGCTTAGGCTATGACCTCGTTGCTGGTGCTAACATCGTTGGCTTCCAGAAGGTTGCTGATGCTATGATGGCTCAGGGTATTTTCTAATCGAAAATTCTAGACTTTTTTAAAAGAAATGAGACCGACTTGTTCGGTCTCTTTTTTTATGCTTATTAGATTTTAGTGTGCAGTATTCTCTTTTAGCCTTTGTAAAAAGGCTCAGAGGGGATACTGCTATTAATTTGAGCAGTTGTCTTTTATTTGAATATCTATTGTGATAAAATATCCTCGTAAGCTTATTATAGGGGGAAGTTAAATGAAATATTCACTGGGAATAGATTTGGGCGGAATGAGCATAGCATTTGGAATAGTGGATGAAGAATACAGACTTATAAAAAAATCATCTGTTAAAACGCCTGTTGGAAAAGACGGATACTATTTTGCGGATGTTATGGCTGCTGAAATAAAGAAATTATGTTCCTCCTGTGATATTAAACCGGAAGAGCTCAAGTGGATAGGCATGGGTGTTCCGGGACATACAGATTCAGACACAGGGGAGATAATCTTTGCCTGCAACATCGGAATGAAGAACTTTCCTATGGCAAAGGTTCTGGAAGAAAAAATCGGTTGCAAAGTTCTACTGGGAAATGATGCAAATGCCGCCGCTTTAGCAGAAGCTATGGCAGGCGCGGCAAAAGGTGCAAAATTCTCTGTCACCATGACACTGGGCACAGGAATAGGAATGGGAATTGTGATGGATGGAAAAATTGTGACCGGCTGCCATTACTGTGCCGGTGAAGTTGGCCACATGGTAATAGTAGCAGGCGGAAGGCAGTGCAACTGCGGAAGGCGTGGCTGTTTTGAAACCTATGCTTCTGCCACAGCTTTGATAAGAAGCACAAAGGAAGCCATGGAAGAAAACAAAGACAGTCTTTTGTGGGAAATCTGCGGCGGAAATATAGAAAATGTAAACGGAAAAACAGCTTTTGATGCAAAGGAAAAGGGAGACATTACTGCGGCAAAAGTCATAGATGAGTATATGTTTTACCTGACCTGCGGCATTACAAATGTTATCAACATTCTGGAGCCTGATATAATATGTATAGGCGGAGGCATAAGCGCTCAGGGCGACAAGCTTATAAAGCCTCTCAATGAAATGGTTACAAAAGAGTGGTACAGCAGAACAGAGGATACAACTAAAATAGTGCAGGCGGCTTTGGGCAACAACGCCGGAATAATAGGTGCGGCACTTTTGGGCTATCAGGATTAGACGCATATAATATAGAACGAGCTTGATGTTATTTCAGGCTCGTTTTTTGTTGTGGGATCAAAGGCGAAACTATCACAGCTTCTATATATAGTATGGATAGGGCAGGGGAGCTGGCCTGAAATAAATGTAAAGCTTTATAGCATTACATTTGGATTTTGGCTTAAAAAGGCGATTTATCCTATTTTCAACTTTGAAACCGGAAAATAACAGCTTGAAATTCAGCCTCATAAAGCACAGCTTCGATAGAAAAAACGTGATTTCCAAAGATGTAAAGCTAAATAACTTAACATGTAATAATGCTGTGATTTTTCCCTTTATACTATATAAAAGATGGTGCGTTACGGTAATTTGCAGTAAACAAAATCTAAGCTCCTTCATACAATGTATTGAGTGCAAAAGAATTCTATATATAAGGAGGAACTTCATATGGCACAGACAAATGAAAACTGCTCCGGCGGTTCCGGCTGCGGCCCTAAGAATATCCGTGAAGCTGTCTGCATAGATGCCAGAAGGATCTATGATGCCTGCAGCGATAAAGACTGCATACGAGACCTGAGAGTCTATTTTACATGTGAGGACGAAAGAATGATAGATTGCGCTTCCTCTATAAAGGTGAGAAGTGCGGAGGTCATAGGTACATTTTTTGAACTGGAACCCGTAGCTTTTAATAAGGGCTTTTACTCTGTGGACATAACATTCTTTTTCAGAGTTAAGATAGCTGTATACCAGAATCCTGCGGCGGCACCTATATATGTATACGGACTTTCGGTATTCACCAAAAAGGTGATACTCTTCGGAAGCGAAGCTCCGGCCAAGATATTCACAGGGGACAGGAGGGTTATAACCTCCGAAGATGCAAAGCCGGATGTCAATATAGAGGTGGTAGACCCCATGGTCCTTTCCTTTAATGTAAGGGATATGACCGAAAACCTATGCGAACAGAACTTCATACCGCCTCAGGAGATAATAGAGCTTTTCGACTCATCCTTTGAAGGGGTAATACCCGAAAAGCTGGTCACTGTGGATCTGGGACTTTTCTCTATCATTCAGATGATAAGAAACGTTCAGATAATGGTCCCTATATACGGCTTCTGCATACCTGAAAAGAGATGTGAGCCCATAACCCCTGTGGAAGATCCCTGCGAGCTCTTTTCAAAGATATGCTTCCCCACAGACGACTTTTTCCCTCCGAAGCTGGGGGAAAGCTGCGATTAACACAGAAAGTTAAAAAAGCACCTGCTTGGTCAAAATGACGGCAGGTGCTTTTTCTTGCTATCTTTTATAAATAAAATAGAAATAAACACAACTTAGGTAAAATAGATATAAAAAAAGCATCCTTTTATACAGGACGCTGCTATATGCTTGGGTATTCTTATGTATCCGGAAGAAAAAACTGTAAATGCTAAGAATTAACAAAAAAAGTGTTGACATCACGATTCAGTTGTTATATAATAGAAAACTGAATCAAAATGGGAAATTGTTCTGCGTAAGTATTAGCATAACACAAGAAAGCTAAAAAAGCAACATGAAATTTTCCCATTGATTATAGGCCTTTTTAGCAAATATAGACAAGCGAATGGAGTGAGCATAACTAATGTTGAAGGTGAAGTCCGTCAACCTTGGCAAGAATGTCAGAAAGAGTTACTCAAAGATCGAATCAGTTCTGGAAATGCCAAACCTGATCGAAGTTCAGAAGAACTCCTACAAATGGTTCCTTGAGGAGGGACTCAAGGAAGTATTCGAGGATGTCTCTGGTATTACTGATTATCAGGGTAATATGGTTCTTGACTTTATTGACTATCGTTTGGAAGAGAAACCTAAGTACACCATTGAGGAATGCAAGGAGAGAGATGCTACATATGCAACTCGTCTTATTGTAACCGCAAGACTGGTGAAAAAGAACGGTGAGATCATCGAGAGCTCCAGTGGTTCCGATAATCCCAAGGACAACGATAAGACAATCTATATGGGCGATTTCCCCATAATGACCGACAGCGGTACATTTATCATCAACGGTGCAGAACGTGTTATCGTATCTCAGTTAGTACGTTCTCCCGGTGTATACTATGCGAAGAACCGTGACAAGAGCGGCAGACAGCTTTACTTTACTACTGTAATTCCTAACAGAGGTGCATGGTTAGAGTACGAAACAGACTCCAACGGCATCTTCTGGGTAAGAATCGATAAGAACAGAAAGCTTCCTGTTACAACCTTTATCAGATCACTGGACGTTTTCGCAAACGGTTCAGTTGCAACTGATGAGCAGATCATGGAGCTTTTCGGCAACAACGATCTTCTTAGAAATACACTGGAAAAAGATACAATCAAGACTGTAAATGAAGCCCTCCAGGAAGTTTACAGAAAGCTCCGCCCCGGAGAACCTCCCACAGTAGACTCCGCTAAGAGCCACTTAAATTCGCTGTTCTTCGATGCCAGACGCTACGATATGTCCAGAGTCGGCAGATATAAATACAACAAGAAGTTAGCTATCGGATTAAGAATTGCAGACCAGGAAGTTGCAGCTCCTATCGTTGATCCTATGACAGGTGAGATCCTCTTTGAAGAGGGCGCACACCTCACAAGAGAGGATGCAATGAAGGTTGAAAGAGCCGGTGTTGACAGCGTTTACATCAATGTAAATGACAAGGTCATCAAGGTTATTTCCAACGGCATGGTAGATATCAAGGATTTCGTAGATTTCCCCGGTATCGAAAAGGTTTGCAAGGAAAAGGTAAGATTCTCTGTTCTTAAGGAAATTTTAGATGAGTTCGGCGACAACGAAGACCAGCTCATTATGGAGATCAACAAGAGAATCGACGATCTTATCCCCAAGCACATCATTGTAGACGATATCTTCGCTACAATCGGATATTTATGCAATCTCTCCGAAGGAATCGGTACAGAAGACGATATCGACCACTTAGGCAACAGAAGAATCCGTTCCGTAGGTGAACTTCTTCAGAACCAGTTCAGAATCGGCTTCTCCAGAATGGAGAGAGTTATCAAGGAAAGAATGGCTACTCAGAGCCAGGATGACAGCAAGGTAACAGCTCAGTCCCTCATCAACATCAGACCTGTTGTTGCTGCAATCAAGGAGTTCTTCGGATCTTCTCCTCTTTCCCAGTTCATGGACCAGACAAACCCCTTAGCTGAATTAACACATAAGAGAAGACTTTCCGCATTAGGACCCGGCGGTCTTTCCAGAGATCGTGCCGGATTCGAAGTTCGAGACGTTCACTACTCTCACTACGGAAGAATGTGCCCCATCGAGACACCTGAAGGACCTAACATCGGTCTTATCTCTTACCTCGCATCTTTCGCAAGAATCAATGAGTACGGATTCATTGAAGCTCCTTACAGAAAGGTAATCAAGGGAGAGGGCAAGGTACTTGATACTGTTGAATACATGACAGCAGACGTAGAAGATGAGTACATCGTAGCTCAGGCTAACGAACCCCTCGACGAAAACGGACACTTTGTAAGAAAGATGGTAGCAGCAAGATACAGAGACTCCATCCTCGAAGTTGACAGAGACGTAGTTGACTACATGGATATTTCTCCTCGTATGGTAGTTTCCGTTGCTACTGCATCCATTCCCTTCTTAGAGAACGACGACGCAAACCGTGCCCTCATGGGATCTAACATGCAGAGACAGGCAGTGCCCCTTCTTAAGACCGAGTCTCCTATCGTAGGAACAGGTATGGAATACAAGGCAGCTCATGACTCCGGCGTAGTAGTCCTTGCAAAGGAAGACGGTATCGTTAAGAGAGTTGACGCAAGAAATGTAACAGTTACAGACAAGGACGGCGTTGACCACAATTACAAGCTTATCAAGTTCCTCAGATCCAACCAGGGAACATGCGTAAACCAGAGACCCGTAGTAGATGTAGGAGAAGAAGTTCATGCAGGCGACGTTTTAGCTGACGGTCCCGCAACATGCAACGGTGAGATCTCCCTCGGTAAGAATATGCTT
>SAMEA104404106__coassemble_2363_pt1 | contig 12086 bp, 9 predicted proteins | sample SAMEA104404106__metabat2_low_PE_047 | metagenome-assembled genome bin SAMEA104404106 (sample SAMEA104404106) | Balaenoptera acutorostrata | reverse complement strand
TAAAAACCCCTTATAGGGGTTGGTCAAACCACCGGTTCAACCGGTGGTTTTGATTTTTTTATTAGTCCTTGAGCCAGCTCCAGAAGGATTTTCTCTTCTGATAGTTCTTGTCAGATAAGCTCTCTTCAAATTCCTTTAAAGCCTGCTTCTGCTTGAGTGTCAGGGACTTGGGAACCTCGATGGAAATTCTTACATACTGGTCGCCCTTGCCTCTGCCGTTTACATAGGGAACGCCTCTGCCCTTTAAGCGGAATACTGTCTGAGGCTGTGTGCCTTCGGGAACATTGTACTTTACCTTGCCCTCAAGTGTGGGAACTGTGATCTCATCGCCCAGAGCCGCCTGAGTAAAGGTGAGGGGAATATCGCACCAGATATCGTAGCCGTCACGCTCAAACATCTTGTGGGGCTTTACGGAAACTGTTACGTTGGCGTCTCCTGCAGGACCGCCGTTCATGCCTGCATCGCCCTGACCTCTCAAAGTGAAGGTCTGTCCGTCGTCAATACCGGCAGGAACAGAAACATTGAGCTTCTTTGTGATGTCTATTCTTCCGTTGCCGCCGCACTTCTTGCAGGGGTGCTTGATTATCTTGCCTCTGCCGTGGCAGTTGGGACAGGGCTTTGTTGTCTGCACAACGCCTAAGAATGTTCTCTCTGTGGACTTTACCTGACCGGAGCCGTGGCAGGTGGGGCAGGTCTCGGGCTCAGTGCCCTTTTCGGAGCCCTTGCCTTCGCACTCGGGGCAAACGTCCCTCTTATGGATGGTAATATCCTTCTTGCAGCCTAAGGCAGCTTCTTCAAATGTAAGCTCTAAGGAGTAATTTACATCTCTGCCTCTCATAGGTCCGTTGGGGTTTCTTGTTCTTGTGCCGCCGCCGAAACCTCCGCCGAAGATATTTCCGAATATGTCGCCTAAATCATCAAAACCGTCAAAACCTCCGAAACCGCCGGGGCCGTATCCGCCGCCGTAAGAGGGGTCAACACCTGCATGGCCGAACTGGTCGTAACGGGCACGCTTCTGGCTGTCGGAGAGCACCTCGTAAGCCTCGCCTACCTCTTTAAACTTTGCTTCGGCTTCCTTGTCGTTAGGGTTAAGGTCGGGATGATATTTTTTCGCAAGCTTTCTGTAAGCTTTTTTTATTTCGTCCTCGGTTGCGCCTTTCTGAAGGCCCAAAACCTCGTAGTAATCTCTTTTTTCAGCCAAAAAAATCAGTCCTTATCTAATATCAATACCAAAACATAATATCACATTGATATAAAAAATAAAAGTCTTTTTTTACTCAACAATTGGTACCCCGGTTAAGAGGTACCAATTGAAAAGTTGTGTTTTAAATTTTAATTAGTCAGCATCCTTGAAGTCAGCGTCTACAACGTTGGGGTCGCCGTTGTTGTTATTTCCGCCGTTGGGGTTAGCACCGGGATTTGCTCCGGGGTTAGCGCCTGCACCGGGGTTTGCACCGCCCTGAGCAGCCTGAGCCTTTGCAGCTTCTTCATAGATCTTCTGAGAAATTTCTCCGAACTTCTTCTGAAGAGCTTCTGTTGCTGTCTTGATCATGTCTGTATCTGTTCCCTTTAAAGCTTCCTTTAAAGCATCTACGGACTTCTGTAAATCAGCCTTCTGATCAGCGGGGAGCTTGTCGCCTAATTCGTTCATAGCCTGCTCTGTCTGGTAAACAGCGGAGTCGCCTGCGTTTCTGACGTCAGCCTGCTCACGAACCTTCTTATCTTCCTCTGCGAACTTTTCAGCATCCTTGACAGCCTTGTCGATGTCTTCCTTGCTCATGTTGCCGGAGGAGGAGATTGTGATGTGCTGTTCCTTGCCTGTGCCCTTATCCTGAGCGGATACATGAACGATGCCGTTAGCGTCGATGTCGAATGTTACTTCGATCTGAGGAATACCTCTTCTTGCAGGAAGGATACCGTCTAACTTAAAGAGACCTAAGGTCTTGTTGCCGGAAGCCATTTCTCTTTCACCCTGAAGAACGTGAACCTCTACGGATGTCTGGTTGTCAGCAGCTGTGGAGAATACCTGGCTCTTCTTTGTAGGAATTGTTGTGTTTCTCTCGATGATCTTTGTGCAAACACCGCCGAGGGTTTCAATACCTAAGGAAAGGGGTGTTACGTCGAGAAGGAGAAGTCCGTCAACTTCCTTGTTTAAGATACCGCCCTGGATGGAAGCACCTAAAGCTACGCACTCATCGGGGTTGATGCCCTTGAAGGGTTCCTTGCCCATGAAGTTCTTAACAGCTTCAACAACTGCGGGGATTCTTGTGGAACCGCCGACTAAGAGAACCTTGTTGATCTCGCCGGGGTTTAAGCCTGCATCGGAAAGAGCCTGCTTAACAGGTCCCATTGTTGCGGAAACTAAGTCGGATGTTAATTCATTGAACTTTGCTCTTGTGATTGTGATGTCCATGTGCTTAGGACCTGTTGCATCTGCTGTGATGAAGGGGAGGTTGATCTGAGAAGAGGTCATAGCGGAAAGTTCGATCTTAGCCTTTTCAGCAGCTTCCTTTAATCTCTGCATTGCCATCTTGTCGGAGGAGAGGTCGATGCCGTTGTCTCTCTTAAATTCAGAAACTAAGAAGTCGATGATTCTCTTATCGAAGTCGTCGCCGCCTAATCTGTTGTTTCCGGCTGTTGCTAAAACTTCCTGTACGCCGTCGCCCATTTCGATGATGGAAACGTCGAATGTACCGCCGCCGAGGTCGTAAACCATGATCTTCTGATCGTCTTCTTTGTCTGCGCCGTAAGCTAATGCAGCAGCTGTGGGCTCGTTGATGATTCTCTTAACTTCGAGGCCTGCGATTCTGCCGGCATCCTTTGTAGCCTGTCTCTGAGCATCGGAGAAGTAAGCGGGAACTGTGATAACAGCTTCGGAAACGCTCTGGCCTAAATAAGCTTCAGCGTCCTGCTTTAACTTCTGAAGAACCATAGCGGAAATTTCCTGAGGAGTGAACTTCTTGCCGTCGATATCAACGGTGTAGTTGGAGCCCATTTCTCTCTTTATAGAAGAAATTGTTCTGTCGGGGTTTGTGATTGCCTGTCTCTTAGCAACCTGTCCTACCATTCTTTCGCCTGTCTTGGAGAAAGCTACAACGGAAGGAGTTGTTCTTGCGCCTTCAGCGTTTGCGATTACAACTGCTTCTCCGCCTTCCATAACGGCTACGCAGGAGTTTGTAGTACCTAAGTCAATACCTATAATTTTTCCCATAATAAATTGCCTCCGTATTATATATCTTTCGTCTTTATATTTGAAAATTGATTTTTATAAACTAATTTAAAACCTTGACCATAGCGAATCTCAAAATCCTGTCTCCGATTTTGTATCCCTTCTGGAATACGTCGGAAACTACGCTCTCGGAGCCGCTGTCATCTTCGTCGTGCATAACTGCGTTGTGAAGATTGGGGTCAAATGCGTCGCCCTTTTTGCCGAAGCTCTCTACATTGAACTTCTGGAAAACATCCATCAGGGACTTATATGTGAGCTCTGCGCCCTTCTTGTAATTTTCGTCCTGTGTGGGAGCTTCCATAGCTCTTTCGAAGTTATCTGCAACAGGTAAGAAAGCCTTTATTGTCTCGGCAACTGCGTCGGGGTAAATGCCTTCTTTTTCCTTCTGGCTTCTCTTTCTGTAATTGTCGTACTCTGCAACTAAGCGAATATATTTTTCTTTTTCTGCCTCAAGTTCCTTGGAAAGCTTATCATCCTTGCTTTCGGCCTTCTTGGATTCCTTCTTTTCGGAAGCCTTTTCTGCCTTTTTCTCGGGAGCAGGCTTTTCTTCCTCGAGGTTTTCCTTCTTTAATTCTTCTTTCTCGGACATTTCCTTAAAAACTCCTTCGTTATTGTTCTGTATAAGTGTCACTTAAAAGCTTGCCTAAGGTTCCGGCAAAATATTCAACCAGAGGGATAAGTCTCTTATAATCCATTCTCACAGGACCTATGACACCGATTCCTCCCACGGCGCTTTCGCCGATGGAATATCTTGAAATAAGCACTGAGCTTTTTGCAAGGCGGGGATTGTTGCTTTCTCTGCCTATCCAGACCGATGTGGCGGAAGGGCTTTCGGCGATCATCTTTATTATCTCGTCTCCGTCTTCAATAAGTGAGAGAAGGTCATGTGCCTGACTGTCCAGTTCCGGATATTCAAGCAGGTTCGTAGTACCCTTGTAGTAATACTGACCTTCGTTTATCTCATTCACAAGCTCGTAAATGGCATTCATAACAGGAGCAAAAACTCCGGAATACTGACCTAAGCTTACGCTTAAGGAATGAAGATAGCTTGTTGAGATAGCATCTAAGCTGACACCGTCAAGCTGTGAATTTGCAAACTTTGTGAAGAAATCAATTACAGGCGGTGTAAGCTCAAAATCCAGCCTGCACACCTTGTTTTTGATGACTCCGCTGGAAGCTGCCAGAAGTATCGCACCTGTGTATCTTCCCACGGGCACTATCTGAATGCTTTTTACTGTCACTGTCTTGGGGATGATAGTAGTTGTTACAGTGGCTAAGTGGGTGATGTCGCTGAGCGTCTGGGCCGCATCCTCTAAAAGCTTGTCGGGGTCGGCGTTTCTTACATTGAAAAGAGCGTCTATACCCATCTTCTGTCTGTCATCCAAAGGAACTATCTGCATCAGACGGTCTAAGTACATCCTTATACCTTTCTGTGTAGGAACTCTTCCTGCGGATGCGTGAGGCTGTTCTAAGAAGCCCACCTTATCCAGAAGGGACATATCGTTTCTCAAGGTTGCGGAGGAAACGGTATTTTCTAAAAGCTCTGCCAGAAGCTTGCTTCCCTGTGGCTCTCCGGTCTTTATGAATTCTTCAACGACCATGGATAAGACCCGAAGCTTTCTTTGTTCAGGCGTCATTTTTCTTTCCTCCTTCGTTAGCACTCTTAAAGTAGGACTGCTAACAGTATTTAATATACATCCCATGCAAGTGATTGTCAAGGGCTTTAATAATTTTTTTACAATTTATATTTAAAACCTTCGACTTTTTTAAAAAGCCCCTTATGTAAGCTTTCAAAAGCCTGATAACACACATATGAACTATGGGTATTGTCATTTGAAATCTTTATGTTAAAATGTATGTGGCGAAAATATTTATGGAGGTAAAATTTTGAAAATAGTAGTTATTGACGGACAGGGCGGAAAGATAGGCAGAGCCATTGTAGACGCCGTTGTCAAGATGGAAAAAAGCGGTGTGGAGTTAGTTGCCATCGGCACAAATTCCTTTGCAACAACAGCTATGATAAAGGCAGGAGCTCAGGAGGCGGCAACAGGTGAAAACCCCGTTGTGGTAAATGCCTGCGACGCAGATATCATCATAGGACCTGTGGGCATCATGGCGGCAAACAGTCTTATGGGCGAGGTGACACCCAAGATGGCGCTTGCAGTTTCCGAGAGCCGTGCAGAAAAAATACTCATACCTGTGACAAAGTGCAAGATCACCGTTGCAGGAGTTGCTCCCATGCCCATGAATGATTATGTGGCATCTGCAATAAGACATCTCTGCGAAAGACTTTAATAAAAGGAAAAAGACGGTCGTTAAAAAGCCGTCCTTTTTTATATATTTCAAAGCTCCTATTATATATGGTATAAAATAGGCTTATTATTCTGAGAAGCTGAGAAAATTTTAAAAGAAAAAGGACTTGACCTGCAATAAGGCCAAGTCCTTTATTTTTTTACTCGTTTATAAGATCAGCTATCATTTTTGCGTATTCTCTCTTATCCGAGGTTATCTTTTCACAGTGTCCCTTTCCATCCCAGACCTTAAGCCTTGCAAGGGGATATTTTTCAGGAAGCTTCTTTTTTGCAGGCTTCAAGTCGGCGTCTTTTTCTCCGTAGGCAAAGACGGTGTTTTTCTGCATTTCCTCCGACAGCTTCGGAAGCTTGACATGGGAGCAGGCAAAGGATATGTTCTTTATGCTTTTTTCCGAAATATTGACCATTGTCTCTGCCATTATCTTTTTTGCTTCGTCCCCGAAGAGAAGCCCCATTTTGTATTCGTTTCTATCGGGCGGATTGGAAATCGCTTTTCTGTGCTTTTTTATCATTATTCTCGATATGAAGAAGTTGAGAAATCCGGCATTTTCAAAAAGGGGAGTCCCTTCAAATAAAAGCCTGCGTATATTTAATGTGCCTTTATCTGCTATCTCAAGAAGCACAGCTCCGCCGAGAGAAGCCCCGAAGGCAAGCTCTATTTTATCTATGCCCTTTTCCTTTATATAAGCTGTGATATCCTCTGCTTCTTTTTCAGCGCTTTCAAAATCGCTTTCGGAAGCTTCGCCGTGTCCGGATAGGTCCGGTATAAGATATCGGTAATTATTCCCCATGTTTTCGCAAAGAAGCTTTCCGAGAAGATCTGCATCTGCCAGCATCGGGTGGATAAGAAGTACAACTTTTTCTTCTGACGGGTTTATATCGTGCATTTTCATTTTAAAAGCCCCCTTATACATATAAAGTATAACATAAAGCTTTCGGTTTGTATCTTCTAAAAAACACCTTTTATTGTGCGGCGGCTTCTGTGCGCTCTATTGAAAAGAGGGCCTCCCCGTGTTAAAATGATTTTAATAATGTATAAGGAGGAATTTTCCCATGATAGAAGTTAAATTTATCAGAAACACGATGGACAAAACCTCTGATCCTTATGAGAAGCTTTTAAGTGAGGAAGAAGCCTGTAAGGCAGTTTCTTACCACAAGAGCTTTCCTGAGTATGCGAAAACGCCCCTTGTGCATTTGGATAAGCTTGCAGAGCGCTTAGGCCTCGGCTCCTTGTGGGTAAAGGATGAGAGCTACCGCTTCGGCTTAAATGCCTTTAAGGTTTTGGGCAGCAGCTATGCTGTGGGAAATATCTATTCCGAAAAAGAGGGGCTTAAAGAGCCCTCCTTTGAAAGCCTTTCCTCAGAAAAGGGCAGGGAATATTTCTCCGGTCTTACCTTATATACAGCTACCGACGGAAACCACGGCAGGGGACTTGCATGGACGGCAAACCGCCTCGGTGCAAAGTGCGTTGTCAGAATGCCCAAGGGCACCTGTCAGGAAAGACTCCTTAATATAAGGAAGCTGGGTGCAGAAGTCACAATAGAGGATAAGACCTACGATGAATGTGTAGCTATGGCGCACGAGGAGTGCAGCAAGGACAAAAACGGCATCTTTGTGCAGGATACAGCCCTTCCCGGTTATGAAAAGATACCTGTGTGGATAATGCAGGGCTATCTCACCATGTGCAAAGAAGCTGCGGACGAGCTTACCGAAGCTCCCACACATATCTTTATACAGGCGGGCGTGGGAAGTCTTGCAGGAGCTGTGGCCGGTTACTTTACACAGAGGTATGAGGGCGTGAAGGTCACAGTTATGGAACCCTTCGGCGCACCGTGCCACTTTAAGAGCGCTGAAAATAAGAGGATAACCAAGACAGAAGGGGATCTGGTCACCATAATGGCAGGTCTTGCCTGCGGAGAGCCCAACCCAATTTCGTGGGATATCCTTACAAATCACGCTTTCGGCTTTGCTGTCTGCTCCGATGACACATCGGCTCTGGGAATGAGGATACTTTCTTCACCTTTAAGAGGGGACGAAAGAGTTATCTGCGGAGAGAGCGCCGGAATAGGCACAGGACTTATCTACAAGCTTATGACAGATGAAAGCCTTAAGCCTTTGAAGGAAGAGCTTGAACTTTCGGAAAAAAGCCGTGTACTTCTGATATCCACAGAAGGGGATACCAGTAAGGAAGGCTATGAAGAAATTGTATGGCAGGGAAAATATTAAATTTTTGATATAAAAGGAGAAAGTTAAAATGGTTAAGATTTCACCCTCTGTAATGACTGCGGATTTCTGCTATTTGGGAGATACAGTCAAGGAGCTCAAGGAATGCGGAGCTGACTACATCCACTGCGACGTAATGGACGGAGTATTCGTTCCCAATATTTCCTTCGGTATGCCCATGGTCAAGGCTATGAACAAGGCTGTTGACACACCTCTGGATGTTCACCTTATGATCGAGGACCCCTCCCTTTATGTAGAGGAATTTGCAAAGGCAGGAGCAGATATCATTTCTGTTCACTATGAGTCCAAGGGAGCTCTTCACCTTCAGAGACTTATCACACAGATCAAGGACTTAGGAGTAAAGGCAGGCGTTGCAATAAACCCCGGCACAAACCCCGATGTTCTCGAATACCTTTATGAGTATCTCGATCTCGTTCTGGTCATGTCTGTAAACCCCGGCTTCGGCGGACAGAAGTTCATCCCCTCCACATTAAAGAAGATTGAGCATATCGCAAACAGACTTAACACCTTAGGCTTAAAGAACGTTGACATCGAAGTTGACGGCGGAGTAAAGCCTGCAAATTCCAAGAGCATCATTTCCGCAGGAGCTACAATTTTAGTAGCAGGAAGCGCAGTATGTGATGCACCCGATAAGAGAGAGGCTATAAAGCTCCTCAAGGAGATCTAAAAACTTAAAAACATGAAAAAAGGACTGCCTTTTAGTAGGTGGTCCTTTTCTTTTGCCTTAAATTTCCTTCCGAGGAACATAATGACTTTTAAAGGCAGAATAAGTTAATTTAACACAATTTTAATATGAATTAATGAAATCTTAATCCTGCAAATTTTGCCTTTTCTGCAAATTTTGTAAACTTTCAGAAATATTCGCTCAAAATATGGTCTGTTTACACCGCTGTATTTTTCCTGCACCTTTGTAAAAAAGGAAAATGGATACCGATTGTAAACATCTGACACTATATTTTTATATAAATTTCATAGTTTTAAGATGCAGATTTTTAAAAAACAGTAAAAAATAAATATTAAATTTCTGTAAACTAAAGAATTTATATTAGTATTTCAATGCAAATATTCATTGAATATACATACTGTGCAAAATTTATCATGATAACTGATTGAAGCGTTTGTCAATTTTTAACATAGATAATTGTATCGTTGTGCAAAGACACAAAAACTTGTATTAAATAAGACTTATTAAATGCAAAATATATAAAATATGCTATATTTTGAGGGAAAAGAAGTAAAATATAATTTATCTAACAATCTGTTTAAAACTTTAAATTATTAGCGCTTTAAAGTATAAATCAATTTGCAGGAAGAATAAAAAGTGCTATTCAATGCCGTTTTGTACCAAAAATGATAAAAATAATTACTTTTTTAATATTTCAAAATAATATATAATACCATGTAATATAAATTTAAGCAACTATAAAAATGACTAAAAATAGGAGAGTAACTTAGTATAATTAGCATTTTTAGGTATTGTCAGTCAATGTTGTTGTGTAAAATCCATATAGAATTATTACAACGGCATTTAATGATGTGCAGATTGACAAAATGTAGCTATTCTGATAACATTATGCGTAGTGGATTTTCATTTGGCGTGTTTCCCCGTGAGTGTACTTATGCGGGAATCACTTGTCTATCTAAAAAGACGCTGGAGCCCGGGGATGTACCCCGAGCCGGAAAAACGGTGATGCCGCAAGGCACACCAGATTAATAGGAGGAAAGATATGAACAAGAAGTCACTTAGTAGAGTGCTCGCACTGGCACTTGCTGCAACATTAGCATTAGCAGGCTGCGGTAGTGAACCTGCTCCCGCTCCCGATGGGGAGAATCCTGCTCCTTCTGCCGACGGCGGAAAGCCCATTACTGATTTAGTTATCACAAAGAATCAGTCCAGAGAATTAGAGTCCTTCAATATGCTCTATTCTCAGAGAAATGAAGACTTCGAAAACCTCACAAACCTCTGGGACGGTCTCCTCGAAGTTGATCCCCTTGGCAAGGTAGTTCCCTGTATCGCTGATACATGGGGCACAGAAGACGGCGGTAAGACATGGACATTCCATGTAAGAGACGGCGTTAAGTGGGTAGACGTTAACGGCGCTGAAAAGGCAGACTGCAACGCTTACGACTTTGCAACAGGTTTAGAGTGGATCTTAAACTATCATAAGAATGACTCCAACAACACTTCCATGCCTTTCGAAACAATTGAAGGCGCAGAAGCTTACTACGATTATACAAAGACACTCTCTAAGGAAGAGGCTTATGCACTCAAGGCAGGCGAGGGCTCCAAGTTCGCTGAGATGGTAGGACTTAAGACTCCCGACGCTAACACAGTTGTTTATACATGCACAAACAACATTCCTTACTTTGATACATTAGCTCCTTACGTAGCACTTTATCCCATCAGCCAGGCACTCGTTGACGAGCTCGGCGTAGACGGAACAAAGGCTATGGACAACAAGAGCATGTGGTACAACGGTGCATACACAATGACCGACTTCATCCACGGCAATGAAAAGATCTTCACAAAGAACCCCATGTACTGGGATACAGAGTGTGACAGATTTGAAACTGTAACATTTAAGATGGTAGAATCCGGTGACGTTGCATACCAGCTTTATGAGACAGGCGAGATCGACTACGTTCCTCTTACAGAAGCTAACGTAAAGATCATCTCCGGCAACCCCGACCACAAGTTCCATGACTACATCATCCCCGATGTATCTTCCAAGTTCTCTTATCAGATCCACTTCAACTATCAGAAGCTTGATAAGGACGGCAACCCCGACGTTAACTGGAACACAGCAGCAGCTAACGAAGCATTCCGTAAGTCCATCTACTACGGCGTTGACTTCGGTGACTACTTCAAGAGAACAAACATGTTAGATCCTTACTCCTGCCAGAACAACTCCTACACAATGCAGGGCTTAGTTTACACATCTGACGGCAGAGAGTACACAGACATCGTTAGAGAAAACTTAGGACTTGAAAAGGCTAACTCTGAAAAGATGGTTAGACTCGATTTAGCTAAGGCTGAAGAATACAAGAAGCAGGCTATTGAAGAATTAACAGCTCTCGGCGTTACATTCCCCGTAACACTCGACCACTGGATCAAGGCCGGCAACCAGACAGCAGCTGACGGCGCTATCGTATTCAAGAACTGCATCGAAAAGACATTAGGTTCCGACTACATCAACGTTAAGATCAATGAGTACGTTTCTTCCTCCAACAAGGAAGTTTGGACACCTCAGCTCCACTCCATCGCTAACAACGGCTGGGGCGCTGACTACGGCGATCCTCTCAACTACTTAGGACAGGAAATCTTAGACGCTGACTCCGCATACTATTCCAAGAAGTACTCCAACATCGTTAAGGTTGAAGAAAACGACACAAACAAGGCACTCTTCGATACATACAGAGAATTCACAAAGTTAGTAAAGGAAGCAGCTGCTATCGTTGACAACCCCGACGAAAGATACAAGGCATTTGCTAAGGCAGAAGCTTACATGCTCGATCACGCTATCGTAGTTCCCCTTAACTATTCCAAGGGCCTCGCATTAGGCAAGATCGACAACTACACAAGAATGAACGCTATGTTCGGTTGCTGCAACGACAAGATCAAGAACTGGAAGACAAACGACGCTGGTTATACCACAGAGCAGGCTAAGGCTAACGAAGCAGCTCTCCTCGGTTAATACCGCCGGTTATTAGATTATGGTTAAGTATACTGTAAAAAGACTGTTACAATCTATTGTAACAGTCTTGATAATCGTAACAATTGTGTTCCTGCTTCTGAGAATCCTTCCGACCGACTATTACTTCACAGAAGAACAGCTGATGAAGTTTACAGACGAGCAGAAGGAAGAGCAGCTTCTCGCAGCAGGACTCTTGGACCCCATTCCTGTTCAGTTAGTTCATTATTACGGCGATTTAATGCATTTCGATTTTGGTGAATCCCGACGAATTCAGAATGGTGTTCCCGTCGTTCAGGTAATCGGAAAGAAATTCGGTATCTCCATGAAGATGGGTGTTATTTCCGTTGCTATTTCCCTCGTTATCGGTGTCGCATTAGGTATCTTCCAGACTCGTCATAAAGACAAGCTGGGCGATAACATCGGAACATGTTATACCGTCTTCGTAAACGCGGTGCCTAAACTGGTATCGTTCTCGCTGGTACTGATTTTCGGATCTCGAGTCTTGGGCCTTCCTTCGATGTATTCCTCAAGGAACCCCGGACCTTCCAGCATACTTCCCATTGTCTGCTTATCCTTAGGCTCCATCGCATGGTACGCAATCTGGAT
>SAMEA104404106__coassemble_2182_pt1 | contig 12934 bp, 9 predicted proteins | sample SAMEA104404106__metabat2_low_PE_047 | metagenome-assembled genome bin SAMEA104404106 (sample SAMEA104404106) | Balaenoptera acutorostrata | reverse complement strand
TTGACTGTCTTTCCACCGTAAGAAGGAGAATGGGACTTGGAGACTAATAACTTTTACAACGACATTTTGATAGACCACAACCTTCACCCTATGCACAAGAGAACTTTACCCAACGCCAACTTGGTTTTGGAAGGTGTAAACCCCTCCTGCGGCGATGACATAGTCATTCAGCTTTTTGTTGAGGACGGCATCGTAAAGGACGGAGCTTTTGCAGGCGACGGCTGTGCTATCAGTCAGGCTTCCTCCGATATCATGATAGACATGGTTATAGGAAAGAAGAAGGAAGAAGCCCTTCACTTAGCTGACCTCTTTATCAGAATGATAAGAAACGAATGCACAGAGGAAGAAATTGAAGAGCTTGAAGAAGCAGGCGCTTTGAGAGACATCTCCCATATGCCCGCAAGAGTAAAATGTGCTGTTCTCTCCTGGAGAACAATGCAGGATATGTTCAAGCCCGAATAATCTTTTTGCAATTCCCCTTATAATCCTTTCATATAGAAAACGGAGTGTACCTTCCCTGTACGCTCCGTTTTCTTTTGCTGTTAAATTTTAAAAATTGTTACTCTATTATCTCAACTTCCATATAGTCGCCTTCAACTACAAACTGTGCCACCTCGGAATAAGCGGAGTTATTCTTTGAGTCGATAAGCTCAAACATCATGACAAAAACTCCGTCGCCCATATCGGCTTCGTAAAATTCGGTATCCTCTGTGACGGTGAAGCTGTCGCCTGTGACGCCCTTTATTTCGTCGTCATTTTCATCCAGACTGCTGACCTTTAAAACGGTTGTTATCTCGTCGCCTATTCTCACAGGGATGAGGTTTTTATCAGCCATGCCGTTATCGTCAAGGCCTTCTCTTGCGCCTATGATGTGAAATTCTTCATCGTTGTAGTCATATACTACCTTCAAATTGCACTCTTTTCCGTTGAGAAGGACGGGAACTGCAAAGGCGGTGTAGTCCTCGGCTTCGTAAGAAACCTCCATATAGACAGGGTATCCGTCGATAGAGCCCCAGACTCCTCTGAAATTATCCTTGAAGATGCCCTCTTCCCAGTTTTCGTCTATATCGTTATCCTGACCCAGCATTACCATGCGCTGATTTTCTTCATCCAGATAAGCCATGCGGAAGCGGATGCTCTTTAAAATATCTGTTGTATTTTCATCGAGGTAAAGGACAACATTTCCCTCTTCGTCCAGTTCAAGGGGGAAGGTCTTTTCGCTCATATCCTCCAAAGAGGGAACGTGAGGAAGCTCTTCCTTCTGGAAGCCTAAGTTTCTGACAAAGTCCATGCCGCCTCGTGGAAGCTTTCCTGTGAGACCGTATCTGTAAAGGTACTTGAAGGAATCACTGCATCCCTGATCGAGGTAATCATAAAGCTCGTCAACATCGCTGTTGAAGGAGTAGTAGCAGGAAAGTCCCCCTGCATTCTGACGGTACTCGCCCTTTGCCTGATAGAGAACGCAGTCATCCAGCGCATCTATCACGGCATCTGTTGTTTCGGGGAGAAGCCTGCGGCAGTTTTCTGCAAGGTCCTTGAGGTCAACCATGTTGGCGTAGCCCTCTTCCCTTGTGTTGCCGCCGTAATTTTCAGATTTTTCAGCCTTTCTGCCAAAGGAAGCAAAGAAGCCGGGGTCCTCCAGTGCATAGGAAAGTGCCTCTCTGCCCATTTCATCATAAGCTGTGAGAAGATCACCTACCTCGGTAAGATCAACAACAGAAAGTGTAGCTTCATCCTCGGAGAACCAGCCGCAGCCTTCCATATATGTATCGCAGATAACCTGTCCTAATCTTGCGCCGTCCATGCCGGGATCATCGGCAAGCTCTTCTAAAAAGCCCTCGTAGTTCCAGCCGCTTCCGGGCTCTAATTCCTCGGAGGCAACAAGGTATCTTCCCACGCCTTCAAAGGCAGAAGCTGTATCCACAGTTGCCATGAGGCAGGCATCGAAGCCTATGATATCAAAGGGCGGGTTATTTTTAGAAAGTCGGCAGGTATTTTCAAAAGCTTCTCTAAAGTCGGTGAGGGTGAGAGAATCATAATTATAGTTTTCATCAAAGGCCGCACCTGTGACGCTTCCGCCGCCGTGGTTCCAGAAGATGAAGGCCTTCTTATCGGCAGGGAAATTTTCCTGACAGAACTCTATAAAATCTTCAAGTGTATCGGGATCGCCCATGCTGGCATTTCTTCTTTCGTCTATGAGCTTCATGCCCTTTGAGGAGTAGACGTATCTCTGAATGCGGTCGTCCTTAACCCTGCCGTTTTCCCATTCCTCGGCTCCGCCTGTCTGGATTATGACATTCACATTCTTAGGAAGGTCAACTGCCATCATCTCCATAAGGTCGTCGGATGCCGCACCGTATTCCGATTCAAGGTCACTTCCGCAGAGATACCAGTAGATGTTCCATGTCTCGTCGGGGTCGCCGCTTGTGCCTATGGGACCGTAATCACTTTCGTAGTCCTCGGAGAGGGCCGCATCTATGATTTCGCCCAGAATGGAACCCAAAATAGAGCCTGAGTCGGTCTCATCTTCATAATCCCACTCATCCTCCCAGCCGGAATCATCGGCAAATATATCCTCCCACGAAATGTCCTCATCTTCCCAGGAGGTATCGTAGGAATCAAGTTCATCTTCATCCATGAACATATAAACTCCTGCGAATATCAAAGCTGTAATCACAAGGATGATCTTTTTTATCAAAGAAATGCACCTCTTTATCACATTATCCCTTTGGGATATTTTGTATTTCTATGTCAATTATAGTTTAGAAGCTTGGAAAAAGCTACACCTTTTTGACTTTCACAAAAAGCTTCCATTGTGAAGAGATTTTCGTTGTGCTATAATTTCAAAAGACCAAATTTTGCAAGGATGGCACAAATGAAAACAATATCACCTGATTATTACAAAGATTTCAAATGTATAGCCCATAAGTGCAGACACACCTGCTGTGCTCACTGGGAAATAGATATAGACGAAGTGACACTGAAAAAATATGAGGCAATGGAAGGCTCTCTGGGGGTAAAATTAAAAAATAACATAGTCTTTGATGAATGTCCCCACTTCATATTTAAAGAGGACGAGCGATGTCCTTTTTTAAATGAAAACAACCTCTGCGAGATAATCTTGGAAAAGGGAGACTCCTACCTGTCGCAGGTCTGTTCCGATCACCCCAGATTCAGAAGCTATTTTTCCGACAGGGTGGAAATAGGGCTTGGGCTCTGCTGTGAAGAAGCCGCAAGGCTTATATTGAGCAACAGGAAAAAGGTAGAGCTAACAGAGCTTTCCGACGACGGCAAAAATGAGGAGCTTTCAGAGGAAGAGGAATTTATCCTCGGGGCAAGAAACTTAGCCTTTGAGATAGCAGAGGACGAAAGCCTCCCTTTGGAAGAAAGGCTGGAAGAGCTTCTTGCAACCTTTAAAACAGAGCTTCCTCAAAAAAGCCCCCATCAATGGGCAGAATATTTCTTTTCTCTTGCCCGTCTGGATGAGCTTTGGGATGAAAGATTAAATAAGCTAAAAAGCTTTGATGGTAGCAAAGACACAGAGCTTTCCAAATTTGATATGCCCTTCCAACAGCTTCTCACCTATTTTTTATATAGGCATATACCCTTGGCAGAGGGCACGGAGGATGTGAGAACACAGGTTGCTTTCTCTGTACTTAGCTTAGAAATTATAAGAGAGCTTTTTAAGATAAGCATAGGCGAAGGAAAAGAAAGTTTGGAGGAATTAGGGGAAATTGCAAGGCTCTATTCCTCTGAGATAGAATATTCCGAAATAAACACCGATAACATTTTAAATATGCTCTGGGACTATATAAATTAGTAAAAAAGAGGCGCAGTAAAAGCGTCTCTTTCTTCTTTTGCATAAAGTTTTTGTATATATACAAGCCATTGGGAGAATATAACATATAGTTTTGTATCATTTAAACTATTTTAACGGATGGGCCTGCAAAAAAGCAGTATAAAAGTTAGAAAATAGCTTTAGAACGGTTAGGGGAATGAATTTTTCATTGTGCCTGCTTGCAAAATTATGCTATAATATTGAAAGTTTGGGCTTTTCTCACGGCACAAACCGTCTTTTACAAGACGAAAATTCACAATATTAATTTTATATGATAGCGGAGGCATTCATTTTATGCAGAACAATGAAGTAAAAAAGAAGAAAAACCGCTGGCAAATGCCCGACACCTACATCATCATTTTCATGGTAGTTGTGTTGGCAGCAGCACTTACTTACATGGTTCCCCAGGGAAAGTACAGCACCCAGGACGTAACATATGAAGTAGACGGCGTAGAAAAGACAAGAACAGTTATTGAAAACGGAAGCTTCGAGTATGTGCTCGATGAAAACGGCGAACCCCTCAAGGAAGGCGTAAAGCTCTTTGAGCCCGGCGGCGAGGTAGGACTTTTCAACTACGCATTTGAAGGTCTCTGCGTAGGCGACAAGTGGGGCACAGCAGTGGGAATCATCGCATTCTTACTCATCATCGGCGGTTCCTTCGGAATCATCATAAGAACAGGCGCAGTAGAAGCAGGCGTTCTCAATCTTATCAAAAAGACAAGAGGCAGAGAGTTCTTACTCATTCCCCTCATCTTCATCCTCTTCTCCCTGGGCGGAGCAGTATTCGGCATGGGCGAGGAAGCACTTCCCTTTGCCATGATCTTAGTTCCTGTAATGGTAGCTATGGGCTATGACTCCGTAGTCGGCGTGCTCATCACCTACTGTGCAACTCAGATCGGCTTCGGTGCATCCTGGATGAACCCCTTCTCCTTAGCAATTGCACAGGGTATCGCAGATGTTCCCGTATTCTCCGGTTCCGGATTCAGACTTTTCCTCTGGTTCCTCTTCACAGGCTTAGGCGCAGGAATGACAATGCTCTATGCAAGAAAGATCCACAAGGACCCCTTAAAGTCCATCGCATATGAGACAGACGAATACTTCCGCAAGGACTTCAAGGAAGAGGGCTCCACAAATAAGGAATTTAAGTTAGGCCACGCACTTGTTATCGCAACCATCGTTATCGGCATGGTATGGGTAATCTGGGGCGTTATGAAGGAAGGCTACTACATCCCCGAATTAGCAACACAGTTCTTCATCATGGGTATAGTTTCCGGTATCATCGGCATCGTATTCAAGCTCAATGACATGAGATTAAATGACCTTGCATCCTCCTTCAAGAACGGTGTTTCCGACTTAGTCGGCGCCGCAATGGTAGTTGGTATGGCACAGGGCATCATGCTGGTATTAGGCGGCTCCTCCCCCACAGACGGAACAGTTCTCAATACCATCTTAAACGGCATCAGCTCCCTCATGGTAGGTATTCCTGCGGCTGCTGCGGCTGTCCTCATGTACATCTTCCAGTCTGTATTCAACTTCTTCGTTGTCTCCGGTTCCGGTCAGGCGGCTCTCACAATGCCTATCATGGCTCCCTTAGCTGACCTTTTAGGTGTAACACGTCAGACAGCAGTTTTAGCATTCCAGTTAGGCGATGCTTTCACAAACCTCATTGTTCCTACATCCGGCTGCATGATGGGCTGCTTGGCCATCGCAAAGCTCGACTGGGGCAAGTGGATCAAGTTTGCATTAAAGTTCTTCGGAATGTTCTTCATCACATCCGTTATCGTCATGATCACAGCTGTAATGATCGGCTTCTAATCTTAAGAAAAAATAAAGGGCTCGCTTTTTTAGGCGGGTCCTTTTTCTTATGCCAAATTTCACACAGCTTCTTTATACCAAACTTCAAAAAGCCTCTCACTATCCTTATAAGGCGTACTTTTTCTAAGCTTATAGTTTAACAAGTGAGCTGTAAAACCGCCTTATAAAGCTATTCACAGCTTCTCAAGACAATATGAGAAAGAGCCTTTTATCCTTAATAAAAAGACAGGTTTTCTGCACATAAAAAAATACCGCCCTTTAAAAGAGCGGTATATTTATTTTAAGTAAATTTTTATTACTTAACTGTTACAGCTGTGAGGTGTGTGTTTGCACCTTCGTACCAGTAAAGGAAGCCTTCTACGTCAACAACGTCGCCTTCCTTAAGGCCTTCAACTGTCTTGTAAACTTCGGATTCAGCGTTTGTTAAGTAGCTTTCTACGCAGAAGTTGTAGGAAGCATCATTGAGCTTAAGTGTAACGTACATATCATCGCCGTCGCCCTTTTCGCCCTTGTACTCAACCTTCTCAACTGTTAAGCCATTGAATGCAACCATCTCGTTCTGGTGAGCGAGGAGTTCATCTGTGCCTAAGAGAGCTGTTGCATCGAGAACTTCAGGTACGAAGTTGCCTTCTAAGATCTCAACCTTAGCGTCGATGATCTCGATTTCGCCGGACCACTCAGCCTTGAAGCCTGTAACCTTAACCTTTGTTCCGGGAACTAACTTCTCGTAGTCTTCTTCGGAAACTGCTGCGTTATAAAGGAAGTAAGCGCCGTCTTCGGACTGAGCGTAGATTGTAGCTGTTCCCTTTTCAGCGTAGTAGGACTGCTTGCCCTGTACGTATGTCTCAACAACAACGGGAGCTTCAACTTCTGCAGCCATGAACTCTTCGTGAGTCATAACCTTTACTTCTTCTGCTTCGCCTTCTGCGGGAGCTGCGGACTCGCCTTCAGCGGGTGCTGCTTCTTCGGAGGGAGCTGCTTCTTCAGATACGGACTCGGAGGGTGCTGCTTCTTCAGAGGGAGCGGGCTCGGAGCCACATCCAACTACTGCAAAAGAAAGTACCATAGCGAGTGCTAATGCTAAAAACTTTTTCATGGTATATCTCCTTATACATTTATATTTTTGTCAGGTGCCTTTGTTAGCCCTGTCAAACATACCTTTGCTATTTTACTCTTTCTGTCAATAAATTCAAGACAATTTTGTAAACTTTTCTGTATTTTATTTGTTTTTCTTATTTTTCAGCTCTTTTATAAAGTAAAATCCTATAAATATCCATACGATCACAAGAGAGGAAAGAAGCATAACGGCAGTTTTGGGAAGAGGTCCCAGGTCCTTTTTGCCGTCCCCTGTGCCTGTTATCTGATCAAGTCTGTAAAGGCTCTTAACATCTGCAAAGAGGTCATCCATAAATTCTTCGTCCACATCCTGTTTTCTTCTCACCGCCTTTACGGTATTTTCTATAAGCTGACCGGAAGCATCACGGAGAGAAGCGGAGCCGTTAAATACAGGTGTGACAAAGGTGTTGTCGATATTATCCATAAGAAGCTTTGAGGCCTTTATCTTGATGGGATAATGGTCCTTATCCTTGCCTATATCGGCTAAATACTGCTGATATTCCTCTGTTTCCTGAGCTTTGCCGGTTACGGGAAGGTAGCCCTCTGTGCCGGAATAGGCTATCTGCACATCATCTGTGAGAAGATACTGAGCAAAGAGCCATGAAGCCAAGACTTCCTGAGGGTCCTCCTTATTAAATACGCAGACGGAAGGTCCCTGTGATATCATCTTCGGGTTTTCAGTATCAAACTGGGGCACAGGTCTTATCTCTGTTTCAAACTTCACAAGCTTTTCCTCGGCTATATCTATGAGGGGGGCATCTGAGCCCATCCATGTTGCGCCCGCTGTGGAGTCGATGGCAAAAATGCACTGTCCCGCATTTAAGAAGTTGGCAGGATAGGAAGAAATTTTAAAGGTAGAGAAAGCCCTTGACCTGCCGTGCTTGGCTATCTCAAAGAGAAGCTCCTTTGTGGTGTCATTGAAAATCTCGATATTGCCGTTTTCGTCTGAGTAGCCGGAACCCAGCTGATCAACCATGTGTATCATCATGTTATCTGTGGACTTGTAGATAAAGGGAATGAGGATATTTTGACCGTTTACCTTAAATGTTCCGTCGGGATTTTTCTCCATGGCCTTTTCGGAAACCTCCCAGATAAAGTCCCATGTGAGGATTTCGGGTATCTCATAGCCCAGCTTCTCCACGAAGTCCTTATTGATGTAGCAGGCTTCTGTGGAACGCATAAAGGGAATGGCGTAATTTTCGCCTCCGAAGGCTCCTTCATCTAAAAACTTAGGAACTATCTCTTCCCTCTTCACACTGTCAAACTTGACCTCGTTTCCGCCGAGACCGTACTTTTCATCGTCAAAAAGTCCGCCCAAAGGCACGACCACATTTTCACCTGTGAGGTAGGTTGCTATATGGTCGGGATAGGTTATACATACATTGGGTGTGGTGTTGGTAGAAATATTGGTGATAACATCGTTGTAAATATCCCCGTAATTGGTGTAAAGACGGAGATTCACATGGATATTGGGATAGATTTCCTGAAACTTATCTATTGTATCGTGGTAGATAGCTGTCTGAGTTTTATTTGTATCATTTTTTGCCCAGAAGGTTATCTCGTATTCTCTGCTTTCATCAAATTCCTCGGGGACTGTAAATTCATTTGTCTCCTTTGAGCCGTGACAGCCTGTGAGCATAAGTGAAAGACACATCAAAGCCAGAAGAAGCCATGCTTTTACATTTCTTTTCATTAGCCCTTTGTACCTCCTCTTGAAACGCCTTCCATTATCTTATTTCGGAAAATAAGGAAGAGGATTATTAAAGGTAGTGAAATGACAACTACCGCCGCCATCATGGCAGGGATATTTTCTCTTCCGAAGCCATTTTCTCTTATCTCCTGTATACCGTTGGAAACTAAGAAATAGGCCTGATCGTCGGTGATAAGTCTGGGCCACACATAGGAATTCCAGCACTCTATTATCTTCAAGATGCCGATAGTTACCAAGGTGGGGCGGCAAATGGGTATCATTACCTTGCAGAGGTATTTAAAGTCGGAGGTTCCGTCCATCTTTGCGGCAAAGTAAAGGGAATCGGGCACCTGCGAGAAGTTTTCTTTTAGCAAGTAGATATAGAATACCGACGTTACCGAAGGAAGTATAAGACCTAAGAAGGTATTTCTCATATCCCAGCTTGTAATAGTTGCGAAGTTGGTGATAACTACAAGCTCATTGGGAATCATCATAAGCGAGAGGAAAAGTGTGAAAAGAATATCCTTTCCCCTGAATTCCAGCCTTGCAAATGCAAAAGCCGCCAAGGTTATAACAACCATCATAATGGCAGTTGTCACAACGGTAAAAATCAGTGTGTTCCAGAGGTAGCGAACTAAGGGAACTGCATTAAATGCGTCAATATAGTTCTGCATTGTGGGACTTGCGGTAAAGAACTTGGGGATATATTCGGAGTTATATTCTCCGTAGCTTTTTATAGACGTGAGTATCATCCAGTAAAAGGGGAAAAGTACAACTAAGCCCCAAAAAGCAAGAAGTGTGTAAAGTATTGTGTTGTAGACCTTCTTTTTTGTCTCAGCTTTTTTCTTAAGCTTTTCAAAATCTACATGATTATCAGAAGCCATATCTTTTCTCCTTTCTTTAGTAGTAGGTGTGCTTTCGGCTGACTATGAGGTTTATGCAGGTGATAGTCAGGACGATAGCAAAAAGTATGATAGCCGCCGCCGATGCGTAGGAGGGATAACCGCCCGAGTCACCGTAGAGCATATCATAAACATAGCCAACGATGGTATTCATGCCCGAGGCGTTGAGGTCGGTTCCGAAGAGGGCGACTGCGTCGGAATAAGCCTTAAAAGCACCTATGAATCCCGTGATGATAAGGTAGAAAACTGTGGGAGAAATCAGGGGAAGAGTTATAGTAAAGAAAATTCTGCTCCTTGATGTGCCGTCAACTCGTGCGGAATTATAGTAGGACTTATCGACCGATAAAAGCGCACTGGTGAGAAGCAATATCTTAAAGGGCATAACGACCCATATTACATAGAAGCAGAGGACGAACATCTTCGCCCAGTAAGGTCCCTCTATGAAGTCCACGGTATTAAAGCCTAAGAAGTTGATTATCATATTGACTAAGCCGTCGGTGTAGTCGGTCTTTTTGAAAAGTATCATAAATACTAAGCCAACAGCTAAGGTGTTAGTTACATAGGGCAAAAAGTAAACTGTCTCAAAGAGATTTCTCAAGGGCTTGATAGAACTTAAGCCTGCGGAAATCAAAAGTGCAAGACCTGTGGAAATTGGCACTGTGATAACAACCAAAAGCACTGTGTTCTTTATGGCCTGCAAGAAGTAGGGGTCATGGAGAACATAGGAGAAGTTATACATACCTGTGCCGAAGTAGGTCTGGGATGCGAAGTTATAGCCTTCCTCCATGGAGTAGATAAAAACGTCCACAAGAGGATAGACCATGAAAAAGCCTAAAAACAAGATGGCCGGCAAAAGATAGAGCCACGCCTTTAAATTATTTCTTTCCATGTTTTTCTCCTGCGTGTTCGTTCCGGAAGTGTATTCTCTCCTCGGTGTCCTTAGAGAAGAGGAACACCTTGAAGGGCTTTAAGGAGAATCTGACCTCGTCCCCCTGTATATCGTCTGCAATTTCCGCATTTATGATGGAGCGTGTCTTTCCGCTTAAGGAGTGTTCATTTTCGGAAACTATGCTCACATCTCTGCCCATTACCTCAACTCTTATAAGCTTCATAGAAAGAGGACCGTTTTCATCTAAGATAAAGCCCTCGGGGCGGATGCCTGCTGTGACCTTCTGATCGGAGACACCCACAACATCCATAACAGCTTCTTTTCCTATGTAAAGCTTTTCATTCTTTACCTCGCCCTCAAATAGGTTTATGGGGGGAGTTCCTAAAAACTTTGCAACGAAGAGGTTTACAGGATCATCATAAACTGCCTGAGGCTTTCCTATCTGGTTTACAACTCCTGCTTTCATAACAACGATAACATCGGAAATACTCATAGCTTCTTCCTGATCGTGTGTTACGAAGATGGTGGTGATTCCTGTCTCCTGCTGGATTCTTCTTATCTCTTCTCTTGTCTGCAATCTCAAACGGGCATCGAGGTTGGAAAGGGGCTCGTCTAAAAGAAGTATCTTAGGCATCTTTACCATGGCACGGGCAATAGCAACTCTCTGCTGCTGACCGCCTGACAATTCCTTGGGCTTTCTGTCCATAAGCTCCTCTATCTGCACTAATCTGGCAGCTTCCAAAGTTCTCTTTTCCATTTCTTCCTTAGAGAGCTTTTCATCGCCTTTAAAATTCTGCAAAGGGAACATGATATTTTTCTTAACTGTCATATGGGGGTAAAGGGCGTAGTTCTGAAAAACAACTCCTACACCTCTGTTTTCCGGCTCTAAGTCGGTAACATCTTCATCCCCGAAGAAAAGACGGCCCGATGTGGGCTTCTGAAGTCCGCATATCATAAAAAGAGTGGTGCTTTTTCCGCAGCCGGAGGGTCCCAAAAGTCCCACCAGCTTGCCGTCGGGTATTTCAAAGGAAACATCGTTGACAGCTATAAAATCCTCATGCTTTTTATCTCTGCTTGGGAATTTCTTAGTAAAATTCTGTAATACAACTTTCATAAAGCTTTCCTCACTTATCCTATAAAGGAATATTATTTTAAAAAGACCGGAGCGGTCTTGTCGCCTGTATATGCAGACTAAGTATACCCCTACTTAGAGGTTTAAACAAGTAAATATTAAAATGTGCCTTTTTTAGAAAACAAAAAAGAAAGAACCGACACCTTTTTGGGGCATCGGCTCTTATAAATTTTTACTTATTTATCGCAACTTCTATCTCGGGATAAAAATTTCTAACATTGAATCTATACTCGTTTCCCTCTGTAAAACCTGTTGTAAGGCTGGAAACATACTCTCCTACGAAAACAGGTCCGTCCTTCTCGTAAACCTTTACAAATATGTCGGGAGACTGATAGGTAAGATGTTCTTTTCGGTTGGGTGCATAAACCTCTCTGCGAAGCTCGGAAACAGATACAAGCCTTGTTCCGTCGTAGGCATATCTGCAATCTGACCACGGGAGATCGTCTTTCATTTCTTCGTTAAATCTATCGGCTATAAACGAAATAAAGTAACTGTCACCCTTCTTTTCCAAAACGCCCATCCTTCTGTCTTTGAGGTTCCATACATTTTCCCCGTCAGAAGGGTTGAGGGATATATCCATCACAACGAAGCCGTCACAGCTTTTTAGGGAAACATAGTATACATTATCTATCAACTCCAAGGTATCCTTTAGCTTTTTATTTTCAATGTCGATTATATCTATGAAGGTTTTGCCCTCTCGCTCATAGGCCAAAAGAAGATTTTCGCCGTCTGAAACAAGGTCCAAAGGCTCATCATCAGGGTCTCTCTCTATGAAAAGAGAGGTTTCTTTATAGTTTGTGTATTTTCCAAGTTCACCCTCACCTATGGGAATCTTATAAATGCCGTAGCCGTAGGAAAGATTGCTCAAATCGACTAAATTTCCTTTGGTTGTATGTGCGTCAAATATAAAGTAAAGTGCATCATCTGTGACCGCTGTGGGTGAAACAGCATCAAAGGTTTCTTTTCCTCTTGGGCCCGAAATCCCTATGGAGCCTTCAAAGCCCATGTCGTCTTTTTCGATGGTATACTCAACTATGTCGTTTTCCAAAACGGGGATTTTAAAATGTTCCTGCATGAAGAGCAGGAAGTCTATTTCATCGTCGTTGCTGCCTATATCACCATTTTCCAGCATGAAAAGTGCGTGTTCTATGGAGTAAAGTCCCGGCACATCGGACACATTTCCGAAGGGATAAAAGGCCATTACATCCTTTAAGGGAACGTTGAAGGTCTTTTCTTCTCCGGGGCCTATGGAATCCCAGATCTCTGCAAATTTCTTTGCCGCCTTTGGAAAATAATCTGCCAGCCTACTGTTTTCACGATCCCTTGAAATCTGGAAGATCATACTGGGGTTCATTCCGATACCGTAGTAGCTGCGTGGGTAGTTTTCTCTCTGCTGCTTAACATGGAAGTGATAGTCAGAAACTGTTTTTGGATTTTCTCCCATGCTTACGGTATTCTCCCAGCTAAGCCTTCCATCCAGGGTGCTTCTTGTCTTTACCTCGATGCCGTCCAATTTAGAATAGTCGCCGAAGTGACTGAGCTCTTTGTAAAC
>SAMEA104404106__coassemble_2139_pt1 | contig 13163 bp, 15 predicted proteins | sample SAMEA104404106__metabat2_low_PE_047 | metagenome-assembled genome bin SAMEA104404106 (sample SAMEA104404106) | Balaenoptera acutorostrata | reverse complement strand
CCTGCAGGAAAGGCAACACCTGCTCCCCCCGTAGGACCTGCTTTAGGTCAGCACGGTGTTAACATCATGGCCTTCACAAAGGAGTTTAACGAAAGAACAAAGAAAGATATCGGAATGATCATCCCTGTTGTTATCACAGTATTTGCTGATCACTCCTTCACATTTGTTACAAAGACTCCTCCCGCTGCTATCTTGATCAAGAACGAGCTCAAGCTCGCTAAGGCAAGCGGTGTGCCCAACAAGCAGAAGGTAGGAAAGCTCACACACGAGCAGGCAAAGAAGATTGCCGAAATCAAGATGCCCGACCTTAACGCTGCTGATTTAGATGCAGCTATCAGAATGGTTGCCGGAACAGCTCGTTCCATGGGCGTTACCGTTGAGGACTAATTTAATCGTTAAATACGTTTACTGCCTCATCGAATTTCAATTTATTCGATAGTGGGAGGAAAATAAATTCCGTATTTACCACATCAAGGAGGAAAATATTAAATGAAGCGTGGAAAGAACTATCAGGAGAGCTCCAAGCTTGTTGAAAAGCTCAAGCTCTATGATTCTAACGAAGCTCTTGACCTTTGCTGCAAGGCTTCCAAGGCTAAATTCGACGAAACTGTAGAAGCTCACATCCGTTTAGGTGTAGACTCCCGTCATGCTGACCAGCAGGTTAGAGGCGCTGTTGTACTTCCCAACGGTACAGGTAAGACTGTAAGAGCATTAGTATTCTGTAAGGACGAGCGTGTAAAGGAAGCTTTAGAAGCTGGTGCTGATTACGCTGGTTCCGCTGAGTACGTTCAGAAGATCAATGCCGGCTGGCTTGACTTCGACGTAGTTATCGCTACACCTGACATGATGGGCCAGATCGGCCGTTTAGGTAAGGTTTTAGGACCCAGAGGCTTAATGCCCTCTCCTAAGGCCGGCACAGTAACACCTGACATCGTTAAGGCTGTTACAGAAGCTAAGGCTGGTAAGATCGAGTACCGTCTCGACAAGACCAACATCATTCACTGCCCCATCGGCAAGGTATCCTTCGGCCAGGAGAAGTTAAACGAGAACTTCGATACACTTATGACTGCTATTGCTAAGGCTAAGCCTGCTGCTACAAAGGGTCAGTATATCAAGAGCTGCGTAATTGCTTCCACAATGGGCCCCGGAGTTAAGGTATCTACAACAAAGTACCAGGTTGCTCCCGTTGAAGCTAAGTAGTTTCGATTTATAAGAATTTTAAGGACTGTTCATTTTGGACGGTCCTTTTTCTTTTCCCTAAAAAAAGCACCCGCCTTAAAAAAGCAGGTGCTTATATTTTTTCTTATTATTCGTTGCTCTCTTCTCCGGAGCTTTCGGGAACTTCCGCTTCTTCCTTGGGAGCTTCATTTTCCTTTGCTTCCGAAATTTCCTGGAGCTCTTCGGGCTCTGCGTTCTTTACTTCTTCCTCGGGCTTTGTGTCCTTGCCGTGCTTCTTTTTCTTCTTGGCTTTTTCAGCTCTTTCCTCTTCGTCCTGCTTATTCTTGTTTACGCACTTTTCATTGATGAAGGCGTAGAACTCTTCAAAGCTCTTATCTCCGAAGCCGTCCTTTTTAACAACTATTCCGTTAGACTTGGAGAGCATCAGCACGCAGATCACATTGTAAACAGTTATCCTCTCTACCTGATCGTAGGAAAAGGCTACTTCGGAGGGGCTTTCGATAACTGTTATCTTCTCGTCGTCAAATCTCACTATGGTTTCTTCTGCTTTTCCGTTGAAAAATGCGTTGTCCGACTCCTTGAAGCGGGCCATCATCTTTCTCGGTGCATAAAATGCCGCCAGAATTGATATGATCGCAACACCTATATATACGTAGGTGAATATCTTGTGGCTGCTCCTTGTGGAGAGGGCGGTAAAGACGATGGCAATAAGTATCATGAATACTCCCTGACCTATCATCTTGTGGGCCAGAACTTTGTTGACAAATTCCTTTATGACGGAATCGTCCGCCTTGTATCTGCATTCAAACATAGTATTTCTCCTTTTAATTTTGGTGGGGGTATGGGCCTTTTGCAAGGCAGTAAAAAGTATATCATTTTTTACTCAATTTTTCAATAGAAGTAGAAAAGTATATGTATATAAAATACAAATGCCATCTTTTGGCTAAAGTTGACAAAGTTATTTTGTAAGCGTATAATGTGCCTGTTGACAGCTAAACAAAAATTACCTGAGGAGAGGTCTTTATAAGCAGAAGCTTATAGCGCTTATCTCCTTTTTTATTTATGGACCCGTTTTAAAAAAAGGGGCGATTTTATGAAGTTCACAGCGTTTATTTTGGGCATACTTCTTTTGGCCGCCTGTGCAAATAAGGAATTTCCTCTCAACGAAAAGGAAAGCGAGTTTTCCGAAATTTCTGAGGTACAGGTTCTGGAAGCAGAAGAGCTCACCGATAAAAAGGACGGCTCTGAGGAATTGCCATCAGAAGCTGTGCCTGTATTTTCAAGAAATGACTGGAAGCTTATACTGGTAAATTATCAGAATCTTCTTCCCGAGGATTTTGAAGTTGCATTAAACAGGACCCACGGCTATCTCATGGACCACCGCATCACAGGTGCCTATGAAAGTATGTACGAGGATGCAAAAAAAGACGGCATAGACCTGCTTCTCTGCTACGGCTACCGCACAAAGGAGCAGTCCCAGCAGCTTTTGGAAAAGCAGATAAACCGTCAGATAGCATCGGGCTTAAGCTACGATGATGCCGTGGAGGAAGCTAAAAAGTGGGTGGCTCCCCCCGGCACAAGTGAGCATCACACAGGGCTTGCACTGGATATAGTCACACCTGCGTATCAGATGCTCACATACGAATTTGCAAATACAGATGCCGCCGTATGGATGAGGGAAAATGCTCATCGCTACGGCTTCATTTTAAGATATCCCGAGGACAAGGAAGAAATCACAGGCATAACCTTTGAGCCGTGGCACTACCGCTATGTGGGACCCGAAGCTGCAGGTTACATCTATGAAAACGGTCTTTGCCTTGAAGAATTTTTAAAAGGAGACAATGTAAATTGAACATTCTTATAGCCGGCTGCGGCACAGTAGGCTCCACATTAGCCATGAAGATGTCCAGACTGGGACATACAGTTTGCGTGGTAGACAGAAATGCCGAGACATTCAATAACTTAGACGATGACTTTGACGGAATGACCGTGGTGGGAAACCCCATAGATCAGGACGTCTTGAGAAGATGCGGCATCGAGGGCTGTGACGCCGTTGCGGCAGTTACCACCTTTGATAATGTGAACGTGGTGCTTTCTCAGGTGGCGAAAGAGGTTTTCGGCATCAAGAAGGTGCTCACAAGAATATATGACCCCCAGAGACAGCCTGTTTTTGCCGAGATGGGACTGGAGATAATCTGTCCCACAGCTTTGACAGTTGACTCAGCCATTGAGCTTCTCACAGGAAATCAGGTAGTGCAGTATGCCGATTACGGCGGAAGATTCGTAAGCCTTTCTCTGGAAGCTGACATGAACTTAAAGGATGTTCACAAGTACGACGACAGAGTTCCTGTGGCCATAGTTCATTCCGACCAGACCATCACACTTCTCAAGTGGGGAACCCACACCAGAATGAGAAAGGGCGACAGACTTATGACCGCCCACATTGTTACAGGGGAGGCATAAACCATGAAGGCAATAGTTGTAGGCGGAGGAAAGGTAGGCTACTATCTCTCCAGAACTTTACTTGAGCACGGACACCACCCTGTTATAATCGAAAAGCAGAAGGAAAAGTGCAGAAGGATATCCGACGACCTTGATATACCTGTTATAAACGGCGACGGTTCCTCTCTGGAAGCTCTCACAATGGCAGGAGCTGAAAATGCAGATGCACTTATCAGCGTAACAGGCACCGACGAGGATAACCTTGTAGTCTGCGAAATAGCAAAGCACGTATTCAAGATACCCAAGACCATAGCCCGTGTAAACAACCCCAAGAACACCGACATAATGAAGATGCTGGGCGTGGATATAGCGGTTTCTTCCACAGCTTCTTTAGCATATCTTCTGGAGCGTGAAATAGAAACAGCCGCACTTCAGAATATTATGAGCCTCAACGGCGGAAATACTTCTCTGGTAGAAATGAATCTTCCTCAGAATTACACCCTTGACGGTCAGCGAGTTATGGACCTTCCTCTCCCCAGAGAGTCCATCATAGTTTCCATCACAAGAAACGGGGAAATGATAATACCTAAAGGTGACACACTCCTCTTATCCGAGGATAAGCTCCTTCTGGTATGCAACGACGATAAAATGCACATGCTTGTAAAGGCATTGAGAATGGAAGAGAAGTCCTTGTAAGGGCTTCTTTTTTTGTATAAAAAAAGACGGCAGCTTCTTTTGGAAGTTACCGCCTTTATTTTTTTGTTATCGGTTGTCCTTTCTCTTTTTGGAAGGGGGGAAGATGAAGCAGAAGGCCACAACGGATACAAAGAGTGTCATGAAGCACTGCAATACATTGGGACCGCTCATTTCCCTCTTTAAAAGAAGGATGGCTATGAGCTGGGGAACTGCGATGGCAGAACCTGTTATGAAGGCCGCCGAGGCAAAGAATAAATAGCCCTTGTTTTCCTCGTCTATTATTAGGCTCCTTGAGAGGTAGAGGAAGAAGAGGATAGAGGAGATCATGAAGATAGTTCCCATAAGCTCGTCGGATGCGTACACGGTGTATCTGAAGGAAAGAAAATCACAGAGTGAAAGAAGTGAACACCATATGGGGAGCATCAGTGACAGAAGCTGGGGACCTCTCTTTAAAACTGCCCCTGAGAAAAGGGATACAGACAAGAAGAGAAGCAGAAGTCCTGCCGCTATGCCGAGGATGTGTGCAGGATATACAAGGAGCTTGGGTACCTGATTTGCATATCCGAAATCCTCATCGGACAAGGAGAGCAGATTCATAATTGAAAGGATGAAAATGCCCACTGCGGAAATGGAGAAAAGCACGCATCTTGTGGAGCCCACTCTCATCTTTCCGGCAAAGTCCTCTTTGTTTTTCTGTGTTATCCAAAAGGCAAGTGCCAGAAATGCAAAGAAGGTGAGATTGAAGAAGATACCCAGCATATTTTCCGTTCTGTAAAAGCCCGTTGCAGGGTCTATAAAGAAGAGCTTTATGGGTATTCTGAATATTGTCAAAATTACGGCGAACGCTACCGATGTAGCCTCAATACCTGTTTTTTTCATACTGCCTGCCTTAAATATTAAATAAAGTCACCGCATATAATTTCTTAAAGGGTGCGGTAAATATTTTATACCTTCCCATTAAAAAAGTCAAACAAAGAGGTGTAAAAATGAGGACGGAAAAACTCTGTTTCAAGGTGTTTTCAGCCTGCACGGCGTGTATTATGGCCATGGTTATCTCCTCCTGCATAATATATATGAATAAGGGCGAAAAGGTCATTTTTGAAGAAGGTGAGGAAGAAGCCGAAAGCCTTCCCAAAGAAGATAAAGGCGGGGAATATTTCCTTATTTTAAATGAAAAGACAGGCGAGGTTGAAAAGATATCTGCCTACTCTTACGCTCTGGGAGCTGTCATGGCGGAGATGCCCCCTAATTACCATCAGGAGGCACTTAAAGCTCAAAGTCTCTCTGCCCTTACGAGGGCGAGGTATTTAAAAAGGAAGTACGAAAAAGGCGAGGGAAACTTTGAAAACTGCCACTTCTCCCAGAACCCCGACGAAAATGAGGGCTTTGTCAGGGAGGAAAATGCACAGCTTCTTTACAGGGAAAATACCGAAGCTTATATGGATAAAATGAGAAAGGCGGCGGATTTTGCAGTTTCACATGAGATAGTTTACGAAGGTGAGCCCATTTTAGCAGCTTATCACGCCATGAGCCCCGGCTTTACCGAGGATTGTGAGGCGGTGTGGGGAAAAAAGCTCCCCTACCTTGTGAAAAGGGAGAGCCCCGGGGACAGCCTGAATGAAAAATACGAGGTCACGGAGAAAATGCCCTTTCAAAAGGTGAAGATACTTTTAAATAAGGCCTACCCCGCAGGAAGCTTCCCCGACGGCGAGGAAAAAAGCTGGATAGAGCCCCAAAGCTTTTCAAAGGGGGGCTTTGTGAGACTTTGCAGGGCAGGTGGAGTGGAAACAGAGGGCAAGGATGTGAGAAAGGCACTTTCACTTCGCTCGGCGGCATTTAATTTGGAAGTGAGGGACGGCTTTTTCTACATAACCACAAGGGGCTACGGTCACGGCGTGGGACTGAGTCAGGTGGGAAGCGACTTCATGGGGCGTCAGGGAAAGACGGCAGAGGAGATAATAGAACATTACTATAAGGGCGCAGAGGTAAATTTGGTGTAGAGAGCGCATATAATGAACTATCTATATAAGGGGGAATTTTTATGTATATCAAGAAAAATGCAGACAACGAGAAGCTTCTGAAATTCGCAGGAAAAAAGCTGGGCATTAGCCCCGAAAATCTCAAAAACAACATAGAATCGGGAAATTTTGATGCACTGGGTATACCCGAGGATAAAAAAAGACAGATAGGCGAAATTTTAAATGACAGAGAAGCTTTGGAAAAGATACTCAGCAATCCCAACTTGCAGAAGCTGCTGGATTCCATCACCAAGGGGGGAAGGTAAGTGGACGATCTTTCTTCCATGATAAATAATGTTTTAAATGATCCTGAGGCTATGGAAAAGATAAGCTCCATAGCCCAGAATTTAAACCTGGGGGGAGGAAATGAAACCGATAATAAATCGGGGGCAAATTTTGATGCGGAAAGTCTGGCAGGCATAAATAAGCTTCTTGGGAGCATGAGGGAGAAAAACGAAAACATAGAGCTTTTAAAGGCGCTGAGACCTTTTCTCTCGGAAAAAAGGCAGAGGAAGGTGGATGATGCCGTGAAGCTCATGGGGCTTATGAGACTTTTGCCCTACCTTAAGGACGGGGGACTTTCTTCTGTTATAAAAGGGGGAAGATAGTGGTAATGGGAAACGATCTGCTTTTATATGAGAGCAGAAAAAGAGCCATAGAGCGTGTGAGAAAAATGCAGGAGAGAAACGAGGTGAATTTTGAAAGGGAAAAGATCGAAGCGCCCGAGGAAAAAAGCCCCTTTAATATAACAGGTGAGGAAAATTTTCAGAATAATTTCGGAAACATGAATAATATGGGTGATCGGGGCAATAATATGAGGGGCTCCGACACTCTTTTGGGCAGCTTTTTCAAAGGCGGAAGCTTTGATAATATAAAGGAACAGATAAATAACGCCTCCGGACCTTTGAAGGATATTATGGAGCGGCTTGGGCTCGATTCGGAAAAGCTTATAATCATAATGATAATGTGGATGCTATTCAATGAAAAAGAGGATAAAACTCTTCTCCTCGCCTTGGGGTATTTGCTGTTGTAGTGTTGTTTTTATGCTCCTTATGCGGTATAATGTATAAAATATAGAGAAAAAATGAGACAGCGGATATACCGCAGGAGTAATGAATATGAACGGCGAAATCAATTTTGACAGGGTCCTTTTAAAAGAGAGGGCCAAGGAAATAATAAAAGAGGACTACTGGAAGTGCTTTCTTGCGGCTCTCGTTCTGAGCTTTGCACTCAACGGAAGCGACATATTGAAGATAGACCACACAGTGGAGGTGGCATCGGGGGGCTTTGCAGCACAGCTTTTCTATAACCACAGCATTTTGGGAGCATTGTTCTTCCTTCCCATACTTATCTTTTTTGCACTTTTGGGCTCTGCTGTTGTTTTGGTGATAGGCAAGCTTATAGAAGCTCCGCTGGAAGTCTCCGGAAAGAGATTTTTCCTTGAAGCTTCTCAGAGAAGATTTGATTTAGGCAACTTAGGCTTCGGCTTTACAGGCAACTTTTTCAACGTGTTTAAGACAATACTCATAAGAGATGTTTTTGTTTTCCTCTGGGGCCTTCTTCTCATCATCCCCGGCATTGTGAAGCACTATTCCTATTCCATGGTGAGCTCCATTCTGGCAGAAAACCCCGACATGGACTATAAGCGTGCCTTAAAGCTTTCCGAAGATATGACAAACGGCTTTAAGATGGACCTCTTTGTGATGGACCTTTCCTTCTTAGGCTGGCTCTTTTTAGGCGCACTTCTTTTTGGCATAGGAACCTTCTTTGTGCTTCCCTACATAGATGCCGCAAATACAGAAGCTTACCTCTTCTTAAGGGCAAGAGCTCTTGACTTAGGCATCGTAAACATAAGAGAATTATCAAGATAAAGGACGAATACAAATGGCAGGACTTATAAATTACTTTGAGAAAAAGGCAGACTGGGAGGGCACAGCTATCGAAAAGCTGACCTGCTCTTACGATATACCCATAAATAAGAGAATATTCGCACTGGGCAGGTGCGCCCTGACAGATGAGGTGCTGACAGCGAGGGTCTGGAGCTTTGAAGCTTACCCCGAGGATAAGGCTTCACTCAGCTGGACAATTAAAAATGACAAAGGCGAGGAAATGAAGGCCACAGCTTACCGTGACGGCACAAGGGAGCTTTTTATAAATGGCGAAAATAAAGAGGACGAGCTTTCTTCCTACCTTGTAACAGGAGAGGACCTTCAGGGCGAATACTGGGGAAGCGTATTTTCCCTTCCTTTAGATATTGTACTTACATTTTTAGGTAAGGAGACTCTGGAAAAGGGCGACAAAATTTACATGGAATTTAAAAAAGAAGGGGAAAATTTATCCTCTTTTGCTGATTATTTCAAGATATACAGATAAAAGCAAAAAATCATTTGTAAAAATATGCTTTGTATGATAATATGTTATCCTATAAAGCTCAGAAGACCGCTTTGTGGCGGTCTTTTTTTGTTAGGAGGGTCAAGTTGAGACGTAAAAAAAGAGTTCAGTGCTGGCATAATGTCCGCTTCCCCAGAAGACCACCGCCTGAAAACCCTTTATTTTAGATTTTGAAAAATATAAAAAACAATGTTTAATGTAAAGGAAAAATATATATGAATTGGTTTATACTTTCTCTTATCGCAATATTATTCTGGTCCGGTTCCGACCTCTTTTCCAAGATGGGTTCCCCCGCTGACGACCATCTGAGCCACTGGACAATGACCGCCGCAGTAGGTCTTGTAATGGGCGCACACGCTATATTCCAGCTTCTCATGGGCGCAGAATTCCACCTTCAGGATATCGTTACATATTTCCCTGCATCCTTCCTCTATATCTTATCCATGCTCTTAGGCTATGCAGGACTTCGTTATATCGAGCTCTCCATTTCTTCCCCCATCTGTAATTCATCCGGTGCGGTAGCGGCTCTTCTCTGCTTCCTCTTCTTAGGCGATGAAATGACATGGGTGCAGTTCTTAGCTGTTATCCTTATCACAGTTGCTATCACACTTCTTGCTGTTATCGAAAAGAAGAAGGACAAGGACGAAATGGCATCCGAGGGCATTGTTCCCGAGCACAAGTACACAAGAAGCTTTTTAGCTATCGGACTTCCCATTTTATACTGCCTCATCGACGGTTTAGGTACCTTCGTTGACGCCGTATTATTAGATGGCTACATCGACGAAACAAGAGGAAATATCGCCTACGAATTAACATTCTTAGTAGTGGGTATCTTTGCTCTTATCTATGTTTGCGGCATCAAGAAGCAGAAGCTCTCCATGAAGAGGGACTTCCACAAGCTCACAGCCGCACTTTCTGAGACAGCAGGACAGTTCTTCTACATCTACGCTATCGGCGCAAATGCTATTTTAGCTGCCCCCATGATCTCCTCCTACTGCATCGTTTCCCTTCTCTGGTGCAGAATTATCTTAAAGGAAAAGCTCACAAGAAAGCAGTACGCAGTTATCTTTATGGCAGCTGTGGGTATTGCTATCTTAGGTATGGAATAATAATTTAATCTCAATAAATAAAAAGCGGAACGCATCATTTAAAAGTGCGCTCCGCTTATTTTTTATGTTTAAGCTTTTAAACTTTCCTTTTCTTCCTTCTTCTTTTTCTTAAGCTCCTTTTCCTCAGCTCTCAGTCGTCTTTCCTCTGCACGAAGCTCCTCGCACTGAGGGGATGTTCTTATGTAGTGGAAGAGGTACTGCTGTGCTATGCCGGAAGTTTCTTTTATGTCCTCGGGGAAGCCCTCGGGGAAGAAGATGTTGAGAGCTCTTTTTATCCATACATCCACAGGGAAAGCATCTAATTTGTAGCATCCGAATAAAAGTGTGCAGTCAGCTACCTTTTTGCCGACGCCCTTTATCTGACACAGGTACTTTTCAGCTTCCTCAAGGTCCATAGCGGGGATAAGCTTCGGGTCGATCTCACCTGAATAAACCTTCTGAGCGGCGTCAAGAATATATTTAGCTCTGAATCCGCACTTTATAAGGGCGATATCCTCAACTGTTGTATTTGCTAAAACCTCACAGGTGGGGAAGGCGTAGGCATCCTCGCCTATCTTTTCTCCGTACTTTCTGCACAGCGCCTCAACCAGGCCCTTTATTCTGGGGATGTTGTTGTTCTGGCTCAAAATGAAGGTTATGAGGGTTTCAAAGAAATCCTGCTTTAAAATTCTCACACCGGGGCAGTAGTCGATGGCGTTTTTAAGAGGCTCGTATCTTTTGTAGCTTTCTTTGAGCTTGACGTAGTCGGTCTTTAAGTCGAGGTAGTTTATGAGAGCTTCCTCGTCGGAGACACCTTCTGCTTTAAGTATCCCGTCCTCTATGGAAAGAGTTACAATGTCTTTTCTTATTATGCCCTGCCATTTTCCGGGGGATATTTCCTTCCATCTGAAGCTCTGGCCGCAGTCGAGGGTCTCGGGAAGGGAAATTTCACCCTCTAATTTATGTGAAAAAGTGTTTAATTTCTGTTCGTTCATTGTTGAATTCCTCTCTTTGGGATTTGTTTTGATTATATCACCCGGATATAAAGTTGTAAATATTTGCGGTTTTATTGCTCTTTTTTTAGAATTCATTAACTGATTGTAAAAACGAGGGGAAGGGTGTAGATTTTATCAACTTAGTATTTCACACAATAAGTTGTGTATAAGAGGGCTTTTCAACACATTCCACAGAGTTTTCCACACTGCCTTGCCAAAAAGTTGAAAAAATTCTATTACAGAGGGTATTATTTCAACATTTTCGGAGTTTTCAACAGTTGAAAAACTTTAATAAGGTTGGCATAAAAAATATCTTAATTTTTATTTATACGGGCGGCAAAAGCATAAAACTCGTTGCGATAGTTAAGTATGTATGATACAATAATACTGATTTATTATATATTTTAACTGATAAGAGGAAGAAAATTATGTTTGATAGAAGCCAGCCCGCTGAGGGCATTGTAGCAGGAAAAAATTCTGTAATAGAACTTTTAAGATCCGATAACCCCGTAGACAAGGTTTTCATGCAGAAGGAGCTTATGAAGAGCGGCATCATGCTGAAAATAAAGGCTATGGCAAAGGAAAAGGGAGTTCCCGTAAAGGAAGTTTCTCAGGAGAAGCTCAAGGAGCTCTGCGGAGATTTAGTTAATCAGGGCGTAGCGGCTATGGGTGCTGCCTGCAAATTCGTAGACCTTGAGGACCTCTTCAATTTAGCCGAGGAAAAGGGAGAAAAGCCCTACTTCATCCTCTGCGACGATATCGAGGACCCCCACAACTTAGGCGCCATCATAAGATGTGCAGATGCAACAGGAGCTCACGGCGTCATCATCCCCAAGAGACACGGCGCAGGTATGACAGCTTCCGTAATGCGTTCCTCCGCAGGTGCCGCAGGACACGTTCTCATCGCAAGAGTACCCAATTTAGCTTCTGCCATCGACGAGATGAAGGAAAGAAACGTATGGATATACGCAGCTGACATGGACGGACAGTCCTGGTGCCAGACAAACTATGACGGTGCAGTCTGCCTCGTTATAGGCTCCGAAGGAAAGGGCGTGGGCAGACTTATCAAGGATAAGTGCGACGTTGTAGTTTCTCTCCCCATGTGCGGAAAGGTAAACTCCCTCAATGCCTCCGTAGCAGGCGGTATCCTCATGTACGAAATAGCAAGACAGAGATTAGGTCTTAAGAGCTTCCAGAAGTAAGTAAATCTTAAGGGGTGACATAATGGCCGGCAATTATAATGTTGATGATATTCTGGCGGAAATAAACTCCAAACGCCAAAGAGAGGAGAGGAGAAACAATCCTCCCGCTCCTACTAAAAAGCAGGATACAGGAAGCGTTCCCTTCCAGCTTTCCGGGATGACAGGCGAATTTCAGGCAGTTCCCGAAAAGAAAAAGCCTGCGAGAAAGGTTTTTAAGAGGGAAGAGGAATATGCTCCCCGTCCCGAACCTAAAAAAGAAGCAAAGCCTGCTCCTTCCCGAGCAAAGAAAAAGGTGAGCAGCTTTGACGAGGATGACCTTGATTTCACTCTCACAATGGAGATAGATACAAAGTCCTCCCAGAAGCACCTTGAGGATAAAAACGGCAGGCCCGTAGTCCTTCCCAAGGTGAAGGAAATGAACAGACAGCTCAATCTTGACCGTCAGGAAAAGATAAGAGAGTTCATGGCAAATTCCGACTTTGAAAACGGCTTTATAGATGACGACGAAACAGGGGGCTTCTCCTTCGGCGACAGAGAAAAGGCCGAATTTAAAAAGAGCTTAGGTCTCAAAAAGCACAGAAAGTCTCAGGAAGAGGAAGAATTTGAAGAGGACTTTTCCGAGGAAGCTTTCAAAAAGAAGAGACACAAGAAAAAGCACAACGAGGATTATCCCGACGATACACTCAAGCAGGATTTTGAATTTGATTCCCCCTCCGATGTGCCCATGATACTTGAGGAGCTGGCAAGAAGGAAAAAGAGCTGTAAGATAAAGCTTTTGTCAACAGGCATAGTCTTTCTGATACTTCTTTACCTCAGCCTCTGCAACCTCTATCCGCTTCCCCTCCTTTCATTTATCTGCCCCGAAAATAACATGATGCTCTTCATGTTTGTAAATCTCTTTGTTTTTCTCTTCGGAGCTATGGCAAAGAGCACAGATATAGGCGGCGGACTTTTAGCCTTCTTCACCTTCCGCTCGGATAACGATTCGCCCATGGCACTGGCATTTTTAGGCGTCGTTATCCAGGGACTTTATGCCGCACTTAAATCCGATTACATCTACACAGGTGAAGCTCACATCTACTTTGCGGCAGCAGGACTTATCCTCTTTATGAACTCCTTCGGAAAGCTTCTCACAGTAAACAGAGTTGAGAA
>SAMEA104404106__coassemble_2123_pt1 | contig 13262 bp, 11 predicted proteins | sample SAMEA104404106__metabat2_low_PE_047 | metagenome-assembled genome bin SAMEA104404106 (sample SAMEA104404106) | Balaenoptera acutorostrata | reverse complement strand
TGGTGCGGATAACAGGACTTGAACCTGCACTCTTTTAAGGGAACTAGAACCTGAATCTAGCGCGTCTGCCTATTCCGCCATATCCGCATATATTAAGTTTTACTATCTTTATAAGAAAATTTCTGCGTGACTCTTGCGGTTCCCAAAATTTCTTACTCGGCATAAAGCACTCGTGAAATTTTGACCGCTGCGCCTTTTTATTTTCGCTTCTTCATCCACAGGATGCGCTCAAATAAAAAGCTGCCTATTCCGCCATATCCGCATATATTAAGTTTGATTACCCTTATCGAAAATCGGATAAAGGAGCTTTTCTCATAAAGCTTAATCATTTTACCATGTATTTGAGAAGTTGTCAATCCAATTTCTGATTTTAGCTTACAAAAAGAAAGAGGGGACATAAGCCCCCTCAAAAAATTCTTTTGTATGTAAGAAATTACTTGCTGATGAGTCCGAGTGTATCTCTTGCGATAAGGAGCTCTTCGTTTGTAGGAATAACCCAAACGGAAACCTTGGAAGAATCCTTAGAGATGCATCTTTCTTCTCTGCAGCCGTCGTTCTTAGAAGCATCCATTTCAATTCCTAAGAATTCCATGTCGCTTAAAACAGCCTTTCTTACTGCATCGTCATTCTCGCCGATACCGCCTGTGAATACAACGCTGTCGAGGCCGCCCATAGCAGCAGCGAAGGAGCCGATGTACTTCTTGATCTGGTATACGAGGATGTCGGTAGCGAGCTGTGCTCTCTTGTCGCCCTTTGCAGCAGCTGCATGAAGGTCACGCATATCGGAGCCGATGCCGGAAACGCCCTGGAGACCGGACTTCTTATTTAAGATTGTGTTGATCTCTTCAGCTGTCTTGCCGCTCTTTTCAGCCATAACTGTTACTAAAGAGGGGTCAACGTCGCCGCAGCGTGTTCCCATGATGAGACCTGCGAGGGGTGTGAGGCCCATTGTTGTATCCATGCACTTGCCGTCCTTAACAGCAGAAATGGAAGAACCGTTTCCTAAGTGGCAGGTAACAACCTTAGTATTTGTCTTTCCGGTTAATTCAGCTAATCTGCCGGAAACGAATCTGTGGCTGGTTCCGTGGAAGCCGTATCTTCTTAACTTGTGCTCCTCATAGAACTCGTAGGGGATGGGGTAAATGTATGCCTTGGGGGGCATTGTCTGATGGAAGGAAGTATCGAATACGATAGCCATGGGAACCTTGTCGCCGAATACCTTCTGGCAAGCCTTCATAGCAACTAAGGCAGGGGGATTGTGAAGGGGAGCTAAGGAAGCTAACTTGTCGAATTCTTCGAGAACTTCGTCGTTTACGAGAACAGACTTTGTGAACTTCTCTCCGCCGTGAACGCCTCTGTGACCGATTGCAGCGATCTCGGAAACGTCATTGATAACCTTATGCTCGCCCTCTGTGAGAAGCTTAACAACTTCAGCAAAAGCTTCTGCATGTGTGGGGAAGTCTACCTCATATTCGATCTTTGTGCCGTCAGCTAATTTGTGTCCGATAAATCCGCTGATACCGATTCTTTCGCAGTTGCCCTTTGCAATAACAGACTCGTTGTCCATGTCAATGAGCTGGTACTTCATTGAGGAGCTGCCTGCATTGATTACCAAAATTTTCATTTTATTTCATTCCTCCTGATTGGTTGTTTGACGGTTTATTTCTTGACATAAAACCATTAACTTATATATAATAATAGAAAAGTATGATAAATTCAAGATGTTACAATACTTTTATTGTCAAAATTTATTTTACGGGAGGCGTATTTCTTGCTTACTGCGGCAATTACAGCTGAATATAATCCCTTTCACTTAGGTCACAAGTACCATATAGATAAAACCCGTGAAGCAGGCGCAACGCATATAGTTGTTATAATGAGCGGAAATTATACACAGAGGGGCACACCTGCCATCCTTCCAAAGCACGTGAGGGCCAAGATGGCGCTTTCTGCGGGAGCTGACCTTGTACTGGAGCTTCCCGTGGCTTATTCCATGGCTACCGCTCAGAGATTTGCCTTCGGAAGTGCAACACTGGCTGAGGGCTTGGGCTGCGTGGACCTTTTTTCCTTCGGAAGCGAGTCGGGCTACCTCACACTTATAGATGCGGCTTCCCGAGCTGTTGATTCTCCCGACGTTCTTGAAAAGATGCGTGAAAAGCTCAAAGAGGGAATGACCTTTGCAAAGGCACGTCAGGCGGCAGTAGAAGAAATTTACGGCAATGAAGTTGCGGACATTTTAGGCACTCCCAACGATCTTTTGGGAGTTGAATATATACGCCAGCTTCGTGCGATAGGAAGCTCCATTTCACCCTTTGCGGTGGAAAGAAGCGGACCTTCCCACGATTCAGATAAAATTTGCGGTCCTTTAGCTTCTGCAAGTTTGTTAAGAGGTTATATGAGGACAGGCTCTGCCGACAGGATAACCGATTTCATGCCCGAGGAAGGTTACAGGATAATGCAGGAGGAGATCGCCGGGGGCAACGGTCCTTTCAATGATGCCAAGTTTGATGATCTTATGCTGGGCGTCCTGAGAAGGATAGGCCATGAGGAGTTATCCTCACTTCCCGATATATCCGAAGGACTTGAAAACAGGATATACGCCGCAATAAGGCAGGCAACCAGCGTAGAGGAAATATACTCCTTTGCAAAGTCCAAGCGCTACACCGCCGCAAGAATAAGAAGAATAGTCATGTCGGCATTCTTAGGTCTGGACGGAAAGCTCTCTTCCTTGCCCTGCCCTTATATCAGAGTTCTGGGCTTTAATACAAGGGGCAGAGAAATTTTGCAGAAGGCGAAAAAGACAGCCACTATCCCTGTTTCCGATTCCCTTGCCTACCTCAAAAAGCAGGGTGCGGTAGCTAATAAATTTGCAGAGACAGAGGCTGTTGCCAGCGACCTTTACACACTGGCGCTTCCTGTAATAAGACCCTGCGGCTACGATTTCACTGTGGACAGCGTGAGACTTTAGGAGACATGATGGAAAAGATAACTATTGAAGCTTCGGCTAAATTAAATCTTTCACTCAATATAGAAGGTAAGAGGGAGGACGGCTACCATCTGCTTTCCTCCGTTTTTCAGAGCATCGACCTGAGAAATGTGCTTACAGCGGAGAGCCATGAGGGTTTTCTCTTTTTGTGCGATGATGAAAACCTTCCCACCGATGAAAGAAATACTGCTGTAAAAGCTGTGAAAAAGTTCTGCGAAAGGGCAAATGTCAAGCCTGATATAAAGCTTACGCTTTCTAAAAAAGTTCCCTACGGCGCAGGAATGGGTTCAGCTTCTGCAGATGCGGCGGCGGCCCTTTTAGCTATGAAGATGCTTTATCCCGAAAAATTGACCGACGAGGAAATTTTAGAAATAGGTGCAAAGGTCGGAGCTGATGTGCCTTTTTCATGCAAAGGCGGCACGGCTTTTGTGGAGGGCATAGGGGAGAAGATGAAGGCTCTTCCCAAAATACCCGACTGCACATTTTTGATAGTGAAGCCCTCTTACAGCGTTTCCACCAAGGAAGCTTATGCACTGGTGGACAGGTGCGAGGGCGTGAGAAGCGACAACAAAGCCATGCTTAAGGCTTTTTCCGAAGGAAGCTTAAGTGATATAGCCAAAAACATGGACAATGCCTTTTATTACTGCCTTAACTACGAAAAAAACAGGGAGATCCGTGAGCTTATGATAGAAAACGGCGCTCTTAATGCCACACTCACAGGCTCCGGCTCCGCAGTTTTCGGCATTTTTGAAGATGAGGAAAAAGCTTTGAAGGCAAAGGAAAATATCCCCGAAAGCTTCATAGCTCACCCCTCCCCAAAAGCCTTATATATAAGGTAAGACCAAAATCTGAATATTTTTCTAAAACCTGCCAACAATGAGAGCGAATCTTAAAAGGCAGGTTTTATTTTTATGAAAAGAAATGACAGAATTTTTTACGCACTGGCTCTTACATTAGTATTTACCATTTTATATGTGTCCTTTGGGGACTTTTCTTCAAGGTGCAAAGAGGTTAGGGACAAAAGTGTAAGGCTCCATATCTTAGCTTCTTCCGATTCAGAGGAGGACCAGAGGGTGAAGCTTCTGGTGAGAGATGAGATACTTAGAAAATACGGGGACATAATGGCAGGCTGTAAAAATAGGGAGGACGCCAAAAGAAAGCTTTCCAATTTAAAAGATGACATAAGAGCTTCTGCGATAGAAAAGCTTCGTCAGGAGGGAAAGAACGACGATGTCAGGGTTGACTTTGAAAATATCTACTTTGACAGCCGTGAATACAGCAAAAATGTGATAATGCCGGCGGGCTTTTACGATGCCCTTAGGGTGGAAATAGGTAAGGCTGAGGGCAAAAACTGGTGGTGTGTGATGTATCCGCCCCTTTGCATACCTGTTTACTGCCAGAAGGACGCAGTTGTGCTTACCGAGAGGATAGAAAGCTTAAGACTGGAAAATGATTTCCGTGCAAAATTCGCCTTTGTGGAAATGAGCGAAAAAATAGCCAAAAGATTAAGAAACCGTTAAATGTTATAAGTATCATTGACACTATAATATGTATATGATAGTATGTTTTATATCGTCAAATGATATAAACAACACACAAAATTTAAAGGAGCGTTTCTTTTGAAAAACGGTAAAAAAGCGCAGCTTATCATCTATATAGTAATTGCCGTGCTGGCTCTTCTCTATGTATTTGAAACAGCCGTAAACTTAAGTCCCCTTTACGCAGAGGGCGCATTTTTCTGGTGCGTTATCATATCCCTTTACACACTTGTATGGTCGGCCTTCAAGGTAGGTGCCAAGCTTTCCGGCCTCTTCTCCCAGAGAGACGAGAACGGAAGACCTGTGATTGATTTCAGCGCACTTTCCTTTAAGAGCTTCCCAAAAGCTGCAAAGCTTCTCATTGTAGGACCCTGGGTAATATTCATGGTGGTAACACTGGGCTCCTCCGTTGTATTTAATGCCAAGGCTTACAGAGATCAGCTGGGAAATTCCGAGGTGCAGACCTTCACATCCGATTTACAGCCCATGGACTTAAATCAGCTCCCCGTAGTTGATAAGCCCTTGGCATTGAAGCTGGCAGATAAGAAACTGGGTGAAAAGCCCTCCTTAGGAAGCCAGGTAGTTTTAGGCGAGCCCACCATCCAGAAGGTAAACGGCGAGCTCATCTGGGCAGTTCCCTTACATCATTCCGGCTTCTTCAAGTGGCTGACTAACTTACAGGGAAGCGCCGGCTACATCACAGTTTCCGCAACCAATGTAAATGACGTAAAATATGTGGATGATTACAAAATAAAGTATCAGCCCTATTCCTATCTTTTGCATGACCTCCAGAGATGGGTGCGTTTCACATCGGCGCCCTTCACAGGTATAACAGATTATTCCTTCGAGCTTGACGATGACGGTGTTCCTTACTGGATCGTCACCACCTATAAGAACTTGAGAGGCTTTGCACTTCCCGAGGCGACCGGTGTCATTATTGTCAATGCCTCCACAGGCGAGACACAGGAGTGCAAGATCGACGAAGTTCCCGACTGGGTAGACAGAGTTCAGCCCGAAAACTTTATAAGAAACCAGATCAACAATCAGGGTGAGTATGTCCACGGTTTCCTCAACTTCTCCGACAAGGACAAGTTCAAGGCTTCCTCCGGTCAGGCTATCGTTTACAACAATGACAGATGCTATCTGTTCACAGGACTTACCAGCGTGGGCAACGACGAAAGCTCCATCGGCTTTATGATGGTTGATATGGTTACAAAGCAGCCCTTACTTTATCAGATGAACGGTGCTACCGAGGAGGCAGCAATGAGCTCTGCACAGGGTAAGGTACAGCATTTGGGCTACTACGCTTCATTCCCGCTTATAGTAAATGCCGACGGAAATCCCACATACTTTATGACACTTAAAGACAGGGAGGGACTTATAAAGCAGTATGCAATGGTCTCCGTTCAGAACTACTCCATCGTTGGCGTAGGCGAAACCAAGGCACAGGTCTATAAGAACTATCAGCAGGCAATGCGTCAGAGCGGAACAGGCGACAGCTTCATCAGCTCCTCAGGCGAGACTAAAAAGACAGTCGGAAATGTAGTTCGTATCGAGGGCGAGTTTAACGGAAGCACAATGAAGTATTACCTCATTGTGGAGGGCAGCGAAGATAAGATCTTTGTTGCAGACACCGGAATTTCCCACGAACTGCCTCTTACAAGGGACGGCGACAAGGTTTCTTTAAGCTACTTTGAGTATGACGGACCTGTAATGGAAGTCACCGAATTCGACAATCTTACGTTTACACAGAAAGAATAATTGCTCTTTAAAGGCTGTGGGAGAAATTCCACGGCCTTTTTCTTTTTAAAAAATTTACCTAAGTTTGAACTTTTAGTAAAGAAAGTGGAGATTTGGGTCTAAGGGGAATTTTTTATGATATAATCAGCCCGTAACAGATTTTTGCTTTAAAGAGAGCCTGTCCTTTCGGCACCTTTCGGCTCAAAGAGGGGACAGACTTGATTTTTTGTGCCCTTTAGTGTATATTTATCATCGGATAGTTATGCTGAAAGCAAAATTTTGAAAAAACCTTTCTATTTCTATATACATAGTGATAAGAAAGAAAGGAGGACCTCTTTGAAGGATAAAAAGAAAACTTCGGAAGAAAATGCGGTGGAGAGAAGCAGAAAAAAATCTCGCAGCGCAAGAAAGCGTCTCGGTTTCTTCCTTTTGAAACACTCAAAAAATAAGGGCGGAAGCAGCTTTGACAATATGATGCGCCGCTTTGACAGAATATGCTGTTTTATAGGTCTTTGCATACTGCATGACCTCTGCCTTATAAAGGACACATCCATCTACCTTCTGGGAGTTGGAAAGATACAGTTTATGAAGCTTTACCGCCATGCGGCAATGAAGCTTAGACTTTTTTCCGCAAGAAACGGCATCGACCTCTCGGAAAAGACAGAGGGAGCGCTTACCGTTCTCAGGGAGCTTAAGGAATCCTATATAGAGGGATTTATGAAGTTCTTCGGACATCTTGCCTGTCTTTTGATAGGCTTTGCGGCCAGATTCTTTAAATGTATCTTCGGCTCTGTCAATTATATAGCGCCCATAATGGCATCCTTCGTGCTTTTTGTGGTGGTTTCGGTCACACTGGATATGACCTTTGCGCTGGAAGTAAACTACAACGGAGAATCCATAGGATATATTTCCGACGAAGCTGTTTTTGATACTGCGGAAAAGGAAGTTCTCAAGAGAATCGCCTTTGAGGATTACATCATGCCCGAGCAGACAGTGCCGGAATTTAAGATAAAGCCCATAAGAGGCAAGAACCTCTCCACAGAGGACGACATAACAAATGAGATAATCAAGGCTTCCGGAAATGAGCTTTCTCAGGCAACCGGACTTTATGTAAACGGTGAATTTATAGGAGCTTTGAGCCAGAGAGATACACTTCTGGATATTCTCGACGAGGTGAAGGAGCCCTTCAGAAGCGGCGACCCCGATGAGAAGATAGAATTTGTAAAGGATGTTGAGTGCCGTGACGGCATATATCCCACCAGCTCTGTAATAGAGCCCGGAGAGATGGAATACATCGTTACAGAGGAACAGTCTCAGCAGAGAGTTTACACCACAGTGGCAGGAGATTCCCCAATTCTTATAGCTCAGAAAAACGGAGTTCCTTACAGCCAGCTCAAGGCCCTCAACCCCAATATTGAGAAGGAGCTTTTCGTAGGTCAGGAGCTTATAGTTGAAAAGGCAGTCCCCATGCTTGAGGTAGAAGTTGTAAAGACTGTGGTAGAAGAAGAGGACATCAACTTCAAGATAAAGCAGATCCAGGATACCAGCCAGTATCAGGGATATGTAAAGGTTACACAGCCCGGCAAGAAGGGCAAGCAGGAGGTAACCTACGAGGTGACCTATGTGGACGGCATCGAGACAAACAGAACGGTGCTGGATACAGAAGTTATCGAGGAGCCCGTAACCGAAAAGGTAATAGTCGGCGGCAAGAGACCTCTTCAGGAGATCCCCTCCGGCTCCGGCGCACATTCCACAAGCGACCACTTCATCTGGCCTGTAAAGGGCGGACGAGTAAGCTGTCTTTTCGGAAATGCAGGCTACTACGGACATACAGGTCTTGACATCGCAGCTCCCTACGGAACGCCGGTAATGGCCGCAGCTTCCGGAACGGTAGTGAGAGTCAGATATGATACATGGGCATACGGATACCATATAATCATCGACCACGGCGGAAATGTTCAGACACTTTACGCTCATAACTCACAGCTCTTCGTAAAGGTGGGCGACTGGGTAGAGCAGGGACAGACGATAGCCGCAATAGGACGAACAGGAAATGCCACCGGAAATCATTGTCATTTTGAAGTTCGTATAAACGGTAAATATATGGACCCTGCAAATTATATAGGTCTCAGGTGTCCCTATTAATAAAAAATGAAAAAATAACTGATAACAGTTAGCATTTAACAGGTGCATATGCACATTTTGTCAGATGTATGTATTATAAAATATATTAAATCCTGACAATAATGGTTGGCATATGCACTTTGTTTTATGCTCCAAAGCTTATTAACAAGCCAAAATTTGCACATTTATAGAAAAAATCAATAAGTCGAAAATTGCTATTGCTAAAATTTTCACAGTGCTATATAATCTAATCAACGATGAAGCTCGAAAGTGTGTTCGGGCTGAATTAAAATTAATAATCGTTGATTGACGATGACGGGAGAGACTGCAAAGAGCAGCGCCGAAGGAATAAGCCGGGAGTATAGCCTTATATCCCTTGCGAATATCTCAGGTAAAAGGACCGTTATCCGACAGAACTCTGGAAAGCTACGTGCACCGACGGGGCAACTCAATTAGAGGAAACTCTCAGGTTATGAACAGAGAAAGAGGGCTTCTTTTAAGCTTTCTTTTTCTGTTTTTTTATTTTATTTGGAGTTGTTTCAATGAACGTAAGAATTATTACCAATAATAAAATGGTTGCGGACAAGCTGGGCGATAGCTACACAGTTGAGCTCTACGATATCTCTTACCGTGACGTTCTCGTCAAGACAAGAGATTACATCCACGAGGGATACAAGCTTCTCAGCCATCCTCTCTCCGGCTCTGTAAAGCCCAACGAGACACCTTACAAGTCTCTTCTCGTTTCCAAGGAAAAGGGAAAGCTTGACTTTGATTCCCTGAGGATCATCGAAAGTGCTATCGCAACTTGTGACAAGTTCGGACAGAACAGATTCCACCTCACAGAAAGCATCTGTGAAGACTTTATGATAATCGACCTTTCTCTGATTTCGGGGGCACTTTCCGAGTCAACAAAGGTTTGATATAAAAACATTTTAAAATATTTTAAAAGGAGGTGTTTCATTTGAAGTTAACATTAGGATATGTTAATATCCATGACATTCAACTTTCAAATGAATCAAAGGTCGCAAATGGTGTGCTCTATGTAAACCCCGACGACATTACAAAGCTCGTTTTAGAGGACGAACACATTAAGAGCGCAAGTGTTGACGTTGCAAGACCCGGCGAAAGCGTACGCATTACTCCCGTTAAGGACGTAATCGAGCCCCGTGTTAAGGTTGAAGGAAAGGGCGGAATATTCCCCGGATTCATCAGCAAGGTAGATACAGTTGGAAGCGGTAAGACACTCGTATTAAAGGGTGCTGCAGTAGTTACAACAGGTCGTGTTGTAGGCTTCCAGGAAGGTATCATTGACATGAGCGGTGTTGGCGCTGAGTACACACCCTTCTCCAAGACAAACAACTTAGTTCTTACATGCGAGCCCGTTGACGGCCTTGCAAAGCATCAGCATGAAGAGTGCCTCAGAATTGCCGGCTTAAAGACAGCTGCATTCGTAGGTGAACTCGCAAGAACAATCGTTCCTGATTCCGAAGAAACATTCGAAACATTCGGTCTCTTCGAAGGCGCTGAGAAGATGCCTGACCTTCCTAAGGTTGGATATGTTCAGATGCTCCAGTCTCAGGGACTTATGCATGACACATACGTATACGGCGTAGATGCTAAGAAGACACTCTCCACAATCATCGATCCCCTCGAGACAATGGACGGTGCTATCATCTCCGGTAACTGCGTATCTGCCTGCGATAAGAACACAACTTACCATCACCTCAACAACCCCGTTGTTGCTGACCTTTTAGCTCAGCATGGTAAGACACTTAACTTCGCTGCTATGATCATTACCAACGAGAACGTTTACCTCGCTGATAAGGAAAGATCCTCCAACTGGAGCCAGAAGCTTGCTAAGTTCTTAGGCCTTGACGGTGTTATCATTTCTCAGGAAGGCTTCGGTAACCCCGATACTGACCTTATCATGAACTGCCGCAAGATCGAGGAAGCTGGCGTTAAGACTGTTATCGTAACTGACGAGTATGCTGGTCAGGACGGTTCTTCTCAGTCCTTAGCTGATGCTCACGAATTAGCAAACGCAGTAGTAACAGGCGGTAACGCTAACCAGGTTATTACTCTTCCCAAGATGGACAAGGTTATCGGACACTTAGAGTTCGTTGACAGAATCGCCGGCGGCTGGGACAAGAACACCAACGAAGACGGATCCATCACAATTGAGCTCCAGGCTATCACAGGCGCTACAAACGAATTGGGCTTCAACAAGCTCAGCGCAAGATAAGAAAGGAGGAGGCCACAATGAGCAAAATTAAAATTGTACATTACATCAACCAGTTCTTCGCACAGATCGGCGGAGAGGAAATGGCTGACTATAAGCCCGAAGTACGCGAAGGTATCGTAGGACCCGGAGCTGCTTTCATGGCTGCTTTCGGCGATGAGGCTGAAATCGTTGCTACAGTTATCTGCGGTGACTCCTATTTCAACGAGAACGTTGAAGAAGCAAAGAAGACAGTAATCGACATGGTTAAGAAGTACAATCCTGACCTCTTCATCGCTGGTCCTGCATTCAACGCAGGCCGTTACGGCGTAGCTTGCGGTACAATCGCAGACGCTGTAAAGACAGAGCTCGGAATTCCTGTATTAACAGGTATGTACGAAGAAAACCCCGGCGCTGACATGTTCAAGGCTAAGGTTTACATGGTAGCTACAAAGAACTCCGCTGCTGGCATGAGAGATGCTGTTAAGAAGATGGCTCCTTTAGCTCTCAAGCTCGCAAAGGGTGAAAAGATCGGCGCTTCCTGCGAAGAAGGCTACATGCCCAACGGCATCAGAGTTAACTTCTTCGAAGAGAAGAGAGGCTCTGCAAGAGCTGTTGACATGCTCCTCAAGAAGCTTGCTAACAAGCCCTTCACAACAGAGTTCCCCATGCCCGCATTCGACAGAGTTGCTCCCAACCCTGCTGTTAAGGACATGGCTCACGCTAAGATTGCTCTCGTAACATCCGGTGGTATCGTTCCTAAGGGCAACCCCGACCACATCGAGTCTTCTTCCGCTTCTCACTACGGCAAGTATGACATCGAAGGTGTTATGGACCTCACAGAGGCTACATACGAGACAGCTCACGGCGGATACGACCCCGTATACGCTAACGCTGACGCTGATAGAGTTCTTCCTGTTGACGTTCTTCGTGACATGGAAAAGGAAGGCAAGATCGGCTCCTTACACAGATATTTCTACACAACAGTTGGTAACGGTACAGCTGTTAAGTCTGCAAAGGCTTTCGCTGCAGAATATGCTAAGGAATTAAAGGCTGACGGTGTTGATGCTGTTATCCTTACTTCTACCTGAGGAACCTGCACACGTTGCGGCGCAACAATGGTAAAAGAAATCGAAAGAGCTGGAATTCCTGTTGTACACGTTTGCACAGTAACTCCTATCTCTATGACAGTAGGCGCTAACAGAATCGTTCCTGCTATCGCTATTCCTCACCCCCTCGGCAACCCCGCTCTTCCTGAAAATGAAGAGAAGGCTCTCAGAAGAGGCATCGTTGAGAAGGCTCTCAAGGCTCTCGAGACAGAAGTTTCTGAGCAGACAATTTTTGAATAATAGCTTAACTTTAAGCATTATCCGCCAAAGCCCGAGCAATCGGGCCCGGGCTTTGGCTTAATTTTACAAAGGTAGGGAAAGTCCAATGGAAAAAATTTATGACGTTATTATTATCGGTGCAGGCCCTGCTGGTCTTTCTGCAGGTCTTTATTGCGGCCGTTCCCGTCTTTCTACTCTCATTATTGAGAAGGGTAAGGAAGGCGGCCAGATTGCTATTACTGACGAACTCGAAAACTACCCCGGTTGTCTCGAAGATGAAGGCGGTCCCTCCCTTATCGCGCGTATGGTAAGACAGGCTGATCACTTCGGCTGCGAAAGAGTATATGACACAATCACAGACCTTGACCTCGAAGGTGACATTAAGACACTTAAGGGCGACAAGGGCGAGTACAAGGCTAAGGTAGTTATTTTAGCACCCGGTGCTGCTTCCAGACCTATCGGTTGCCCAGGCGAAAAGGAACTCACAGGTAAGGGCGTATCTTACTGCGCAACCTGCGACGCTGCTTTCTTCGAGGATATGGAAGTTTACGTAATGGGCGGCGGTGACTCTGCTGTTGAGGAAGCTATGTACCTCACCAAGTATGCAAGAAAGGTAACCGTTGTTCACAGAAGAGATGAGCTCCGTGCAGCTAAGTCCATTCAGGAAAAGGCATTCGCTAACCCCAAGATGGCATTTAGATGGAACTCCGTAATCAAGGAATTAAAGGGCGACGGACTTCTCGAGTCCATCGTATTTGAAGATACAAAGACCGGCGAAATCGAAGAAGTACACGCTCCCGAAGAGGACGGTACATTCGGCGTATTCGTATTCATCGGCTTCGTTCCTAAGACACAGTTCTTAGAGGGCAAGGTTGATATGGAAAGAGGATACATCCTCACAGACGAAGACATGCACACCAACATCCCTGGTGTTTATGCAGCAGGCGACTGCCGCAAGAAGTCCCTTCGTCAGGTAGTTACAGCAGCAGCTGACGGTGCTATCGCAGCTATGCAGGCTAACCACTACATCGAAAACATGGAGTAATATTTTATTACTGATAAATACTTATATAATTCTAAGGAGGATTTTCCAATGATCGAGTTAGATAAGACCAATTTTGAAGAAGAAGTTCTTAAGGCAGACGGCCCCGTTTTAGTTGACTATTTCGGCGATGGCTGCGTTCCCTGTGCAGCTTTAATGCCCCACGTTCATGAGTTAGCTGAAAAGTACGACGGCAAGATGAAGTTCGGTTCTTTAAACATCACAAAGGCTAGAAGACTTGCTATCGGACAGAAGATCATGGGTGTTCCCGTAATCGCTATCTACA
>SAMEA104404106__coassemble_2078_pt1 | contig 13509 bp, 10 predicted proteins | sample SAMEA104404106__metabat2_low_PE_047 | metagenome-assembled genome bin SAMEA104404106 (sample SAMEA104404106) | Balaenoptera acutorostrata | reverse complement strand
CCTCTCAGTCGTTCTCCTTCGTCGCCCGACAGCTCCCCTCAAGGGGAGCCTAAATTTTCTCTTTTGTTGGCTTATCTTTAAATCTTGGCTTTTTCATCCCCTCTTCGCCTCATACCTTCGGCACCTCTCCCGTGGGGCGAGGCTTTGCGCCTTTTTAGAAAGGCTTGGCGAAAACAAATCGGGCTCGCCTTGCTCGCCCCTTTCATATTTCGCCTATTTTAGGATGAAAAAAGCTCCCGCCATTTAGACAGGAGCAAAATTCGTTTAATATTTAATTTTGCTTTATATATGCTATTCCGAAGCAGCCGGGGCCGGAATAGGTGCCTACAACGGGGCCCATATTGAAAACGAGGGAGTTTTCGAGGGGATAGGTTGCCTTATAGTCACTTATGAGCTTTTCGCACATAGGCTCATTTTCAGCGTGCATAAATGCTACCGGATACTGTGAATCGGCAGGAGCTTCTGAAACCTTTTTGAACATGAAGTCCATAGCAGCGCTCTTTCCTCTCAGCTTTCCGATGGGGATGATAGTTCCCTTATCCATTCTTGCAACGGGCACTATCTTAAGAAGGCTTCCCATAGCTGCGCTGGTGGCAGAAATTCTTCCGCCGGCCTTAAGGTACTTAAGTGTTGTGAATGCCATCATTATTTCAAGTCTGGGGATAAGCTCCTCGATCTTTTCCTTTATCTCACGGGCCCTAAGACCTCTTTTTCTCAGGTCATCGGCTATGAAAACTAAAAGTCCCAGACCGCCTGTTACTGTAAGTGAATCTGCTAAGAAAATTCTGCCGGAATCCAGATCGTCCACGGCAAGTCTTGCGGAATTATAAGAGCCGCTGAGTGTAGAGGAAAGGAAAAGTCCGAAAATTTCAGCTTCGGGGTCCTTGAGTATCTCCCGGAAGATCTCTTTATACCTCTGGGGAGTCACCTGTGTTGTGGTGGGAAGTGTCTTGCTTTCTTCCAGCTTTTTATAAAATTCCTCGTGGAACATATTTATTCCGTCAAGGTATGCTTCGCCGTCAAAGCTGACAGACATGGGGATGACTGTTATGTCATGCTCCTTTGCAGTTGCCTGAGAAATTTCTTAAGTGCTGTCGGTAATTATGTATGTTTTCTCGTTCGGCTCCTTTCTTCTGCCTTGTTTACTAAAGGTATTTTGAATGTATGCCCATTTTCTTTCTTTCTATTGCCAGCTCATAGAGCTCTGACATGCTTTTTGCTATGGAGGAAGAGCTTCTTTCCTTTACGGAGGAACGGACCTTTTCGCCCAAAAGCTCTCTTTCCTCGGGAGTCATCGACTTAAGCTTATGGACTATCTCCCTAAATTCTTTTCCGTCGCGGAAGAGTTCGCCGTTTATTCCTTCCCTTGTCTGGTAGGAATTTTTAATATCGTACTTCTGGAGCACATAAAGTCCCGAAGCCTGAGCTTCCAGCATAGATATGGAATATGTGTCCGAAACAGAAGCTGTTGCGTAAAAGTCGCTTATAGCATAGTAGGGCGCCAGCTCCTCGTGGGGGACGGCTCCTGTGAATATGACCCTTTCTGTAAGGCCGTATTCCTTGGAAAGTGCCTCTAATTCCTCCATGGAAGGTCCGCCTCCTGCTACGAGAAGGTAGGTGTCGCTGTCTGTGTGATCTTTATAAATTTCCAGAAGCTCGTCCACCATCTTCTCTTTTCCAAGTCTTCCGCAGAAGATGCCCAGAAAGGCATTTTCCGGTATGCCCAGCTTTTCCCTCAGTGCCTTCTTTTCATCTTCTGTGATGCTGTCGGCCTTGAAGTCATCTATTTCCACCGGGTTGGGGATGACATGGACGTCCTTCTTCACACCGGCATTTTTAAGGTAGTCGGCGCATTTCTGGGAAGGTCCTGTGATTATATCTGCCCTGTTTGCAACAAAGCGGAAATATCTGTGTGAGAGCTTCGTCGCTATGCCTGTGAGAGGCTTGGGGGCTATGTAGTACATATAGTAATCGTATAGGGTGTGCAGTGTATAGACCAGAGGAATATTGAACTTTCTTGCACATCTTATGCCTTCCAGTCCCAAACCGAATTCCTGCTCTATATGGATGATATCCGGCTTGAAAGCTTTTATAAATCTCTCCAGAGTCGGGCTTATGGGGGATGCAAGTCCGTAGCCGTAAAGCTTTTTAAATTCAAGTGCAGGACACTTGAGCACACCGTCTTTTATAGAGTGAGTATTTCCCTCTGTATCGGCTGTGACTATGAGCACCTTGTGGCCCATCTTTATAAGTCCCTCTCTCAGGAGCTTAACGTGTGTGACTACGCCGTTTATATATGGGAGATATGTTTCTGTAAAAATAGCTATCTTCATTTGATGTTCGCTTTCCTAACTTCACAAATTTGCATATGTAACAAGTGTAACATATTTGAAACCGTTAGTATAGAGGAATAAATATTATTAACTGAAAATTAACTTTTCTTTAAATGTGGCAGTTATTGAAAAAAAGGGGTGTATATTATATAATCAAATTATCTATAATCCTTAGGAGGACACGTTATGGAATCCAGATTTAAAACCTCTTTGAAGCAGTTTATGAGCGAGCTTGGGGTGAAGGATGTATACCTTCCCGATGAGCCCGACAAGCTTTTTTTATACCATCCCGAGGTTAACAGACCCGGTCTTGCTTTAGCCGGATTTGAGGACTTTTTCGACAATACAAGAATACAGATCTTCGGAAGATCGGAAATCACCTATATCGAGAGCCTTGACAGAGAAGTTGCGGAAAAGCGACTTGATTTCATCTGCGGAAATAAGCCTCCCTTACTGGTGGTAACAAGAAACCTTGATGTTCCTGCCGTGCTTTTGGATAAGGCAAAGGAATATAAGATCCCTCTTTGCACCACAGATGAATCCTCCTGTGCATTTTTAGCTTCCGCTATATCTGTTTTAAGCGTAACACTGGCTCCCCGTATCACACGCCACGGCGTATTTATGGAGATCTTAGGTGAGGGCGTTCTCATCTTGGGCGAAAGCGGTGTAGGTAAGAGTGAGACAGCTATCGAGCTTATCGCCCGTGGCCACCGACTTATTGCAGACGATGCAGTGGAGATAAGAAGAGTTTCCGGAAGATCACTTGTAGGCTCTGCACCTGAAAATATCCGCCACTTCATGGAATTAAGGGGCATCGGCGTTGTAAATGTCCGCCGTATGTTCGGTATGGGAAGTGTAAAGATAACTGAAAAGATAAACCTCATAGTAAATCTTGAGCCCTGGGACGACGACAAGTTCTATGATAGATTAGGCGCCGAAAACCTCTACATGGAGATACTGGGAGTAAAGGTGCCCACAGTTACCATCCCTGTAAAGCCCGGCAGAAACTTAGCTGTTATCATCGAGGCCGCTACCAGAAACTTAAGACTTAAGAAGCTGGGCTACAATGCCGCAAGAGATCTTATGGTCGGCTTGGGTATGCCCGAGGAAGAGCTGCCGCCCGAAGAAAGAATAGTGGACAACGTATTCTGGGCAGGGGACGACGGTCAGAACGGGGAGAGCTAAGATGGACTTAGAGCTTATACTTAAGGAAAAAGGCATAGAGTTTAAGGAAAACAAGAGCTTTAAGGAGCTGACCTCCTTTAAAACAGGGGGAGAGTGCCGTTTTGCAGTTTATCCCAAAAATGCAGAAGAGGTAGTTTTCTTAAGAGGCCTTGCAAGGGAAAATAACATCCCCTTTATAGTTCTGGGCAAGGGAACCAATGTTTTAGCTCCCGATGAAAGCTTTGAGGGAATGGTATTAGTCACAAAGGAAAGATTCAATGACCTTAAGGTGGAGGGCAATTCCATTGAGGCTTCCTGCGGAGCTTCTCTTTCCTCCATCTGCATGGCGGCAAAGGATGCCTCTTTGACAGGCATGGAATTTGCCTACGGAATACCCGGCTCCTGCGGCGGCGCTGTGCTTATGAATGCAGGGGCTTACGGCGGCGAGGTAAAGGACGTTATAACCTCCGTTACCTACCTTGACGAAAAAAATGAACTGCACACAGTTTCCAATGAAGAGTGCAATTTCTCATACAGAACAAGCCTTTTTGATAAGAACGATTACTTTGTAGTTTCCGCAGTATTTACCTTGAAAGAGGGAAACAGGGCGGAGATAGAAGAGAAAATGACCGAAACTTTGGAAAAAAGACGCTCAAAACAGCCTCTTGAATACCCCTCCGGCGGTTCCACCTTCAAAAGACCTGAGGGCTATTTTGCCGCAGCTTTGATAGAGGAGTGCAACCTTAAGGGCTTCGGCGTAGGCGGAGCAGAGGTTTCCACAAAACATTCCGGCTTCGTAATAAATAAGGGAAACGCAACTTCTAATGATGTGAAGGAGCTTTGCAGAAGGATAAAAGAGATCGTCCTTAGGGAAAAGGGCGTAAAATTAGAGACAGAGATAAGATTTTTATAACGGGAGGAAGAAAAACTATTTATGGAATGCCTGATAGTTACCGGCATAAGCGGAGCAGGTAAGTCCACAGCTATACACGCCCTTGAGGATATGGGCTATTACTGTGCCGACAATGTGCCTGCACAGCTTCTGGAGGTATTTTTCGAGCTGTGCGAAACTTCCAAAAACGAGGACGGAAAATTTGCCGCAGTGGTGGATGCCAGAAGCTACGCCGCCTTTACCTTTGACGAGCAAAGCCTGAAGGAAAGGCTTTCCAAGCTGGTGCCCCTTCCGAAAATTTTGTATATGGATGCTTCCGACGAGGTGGTATTCAATAGATACAAGGAGACAAGGCGCAGACACCCACTTTTGGACGACGAGATAACAACTCTGGAAGAAGCTGTTGCAAAAGAGAGGGAGATACTTTCCGGTATGCGTGAGATAGCCGACTTCGTGATGGATACCTCATCTGTGCCGCCCTACGCCTTCAAAGACACCATAAGAAATTTCTTATCCATAGACAGGATGGACAGCCTCTCTGTTGCGGTGATGTCCTTCGGATTTAAAAACGGCATACCCAGAGACGCAGATTTAGTCTTTGATGTGAGATGCCTTCCCAACCCCTTTTACATAAAGGAGCTTAAGAAAAAGACGGGAATGGATGAAAAGGTCTACGACTATGTTTTCTCCTTTCCCGAGGCGGAGGCACTGTACCAAAAGATCAGGGAGCTTATATTTTTAAGTCTCCCTCTTTATAAAAAAGAAGGCAAGAGCCGGCTTGTCATAGCCTTCGGATGCACAGGGGGAAAGCACCGCTCTGTGTCCTTTGCAAGGAGACTTTACGGCGATTTGAAAAAAGAAAAATACTACACGGTATTTAATCACAGGGATTTGAGCAAATAGGAGGAAGCAAGGGTTGAAATACGCAGGGCAGGTCAGAGAGGAGATTTTCTCTCTAAAACCACTCAAAGGTAAATACATGAAGGAATTTGCATATGGTATATTACTCATGGGAAAGAAATTCGATGAGGAATGTGTGGCAATTTCCACCGAAAATATAGAAACATCAAAATTATACGGATTTGCAATCAGCGACCTCATAGAGTCAAGACCTGCTTTTTCCCAGCAGAAGGGTAAGAACGGAACCTACCTGTATAACTGCTGTCTGGCAGACAAGGACGAAATAACAAAGCTTCTGGAGATACTCGCCCCCTTTAAGGAGGGGCTTTCCGAGGAGCAGATACCCCATTTTTTGCAGGGGGCTTTCATGGCCTGCGGCTCTGTTGCAGACCCCGAAAAAGCCTACCACATGGAATTTCTTCCCCCCGAGGGAGAGGGAGAAAGGGTGCTGACCGATGTGCTAACAGGGCTTGGGTATCCGCCCAAGATACTGGAAAGGCGTGGACAGAATGTCCTCTACTTTAAGGAGTCGGGACAGATAGAAGATATACTCACCATCATGGGTGCGGTCAGATCTTCCCTCACACTGATGGAAACCAAGATAATAAAGGACCTTCGCAACAGAGCCAACCGTGCTACCAATTGCGAGACCGCCAATATAGATAAGCTGGTAAAGGCCTCTCAGGGACAGAAGGAGGATATACTTTACCTGATGGAGAGGGGCAAATTTGATACCCTTCCCCAGAATTTAAGGGATACAGCCACTTTAAGGTTAAATAATCCCCACCTTTCACTTTCACAGCTTTCAGAGGTATCGGGAATAAGCCGCTCAAGCATAAATTATCGTCTGGATAAGATATGCAAGACAGCTGCGAAACTGAGAGAGGAAGGGGAAGAATAGGAGAAAAAATTGTCGTTTTGCCATCTTCATCTCCACAGCGAGTACAGCCTCCTGGACGGTGCCTGCCGTGTAGACGATATAATTAAAAAAGCAAAGGAAATGGGGCAAAGTTCCGTAGCCGTGACAGACCACGGGGTTATGTATGCCTCCATCGAATTTTATAAAAAGGCCAAAAAGGCCGGAATAAAGCCCATCATAGGCTGTGAAGTCTATGTGGCGAGAAGGACCATGGCGGATAAGGAAACCAAGGAGGACAGGTATCCTTACCACCTTATTTTGCTGTGCGAAAATTACAAGGGCTATGAAAACTTATGCTACCTTGTATCCAAGGGCTTCACCGACGGCTTTTATCAGAAGATGAGAATTGATAAAGCCCTTATGAGGGGACATACTGAGGGACTTATCTGCCTTTCGGGCTGTCTCTCGGGAGAAGTTGCGGTAAAGCTTCTAAATGACGACTACGAGGGAGCCAAAAACGCAGCTTTGGAATACAGGCGCCTCTTCGGGCACGATAACTACTATTTAGAGGTGCAGAACCATCTGCTTCCCGAAGATGCAAGGATCCTGCCCAGGTTTAAAAGGCTTTCAAGGGAGACAGGAATAAAGCTTGTCGCCACCAATGACTGCCACTACATAAATAAAGAGGATGCCTTCACTCAGAAAATCCTAATGTGCATTTCCACAGGCTCACTTTTAAGTGAGGATAAGGTGGGCTTTGCAACAGAGGAATTTTACATGAAGTCGGAAGAGGAGATGAGAGCGCTCTTCCCCGATATGCAGGAAGCTGTTGACGAAACTGTAAAAATTGCAGAACGCTGCAACGTGGATTTCACCTTCGGAGAATTAAAGCTCCCTTACTTTAAGGCGTCAAACGATATTTCCAACGAGGAATACTTTGTAAATAAGTGCGAGGAAGGGCTCTGTGAAAAGTACGGTCCCGATCCTGCCCCCGAAATAAGGGAAAGACTTAATTATGAATTAGGCGTAATCAAGAAGATGGGCTTTATAGACTACTTTCTGATAGTTGCGGACTTTGTAAACTACGCCAAGAGAAATAAGATACCGGTAGGTCCCGGAAGAGGCTCGGGCGCAGGAAGTCTTTGTGCCTACCTCTGCGGCATAACCGGTATAGACCCCATAAAGTATAAGCTCATCTTTGAAAGATTCTTAAACCCCGAAAGAGTATCCATGCCCGACTTCGATATAGACTTCTGCTATATAAGAAGAGAAGAAGTTATAAAGTATGTGGTGGAGAGATACGGCTCGGATAATGTTTCACAGATAATAACCTTCGGGACCTTAGCTTCAAGGGCGGTAATAAGAGACGTCGGCAGAGTTATGGGTATCTCCTATCAGAAGGTAGACGAGATAGCTAAGAAGGTCCCCAGAAAATTAAATGTAACCATAGACGATGCCATGCAGGAGCCCGACTTCAAAGCGCTCTATTCCTCCGACAGAGAGATAAAGACGCTTGTGGATATATCCAAGAAGTTAGAGGGTATGCCCAGACACGCATCCATCCATGCGGCGGGAGTTGTTATCACAAGAAACCCCGTCTACACCTATGTGCCTCTGCAAAAGGGCGACGGCATAAATGTCACCCAGTACACCATGACAGCTTTGGAGGAGCTGGGACTTCTTAAGATGGACTTCTTAGGGCTTAGGAACTTAACTGTCATTGATGACTGCCAGAAGGAAATAAGAAAGACAGAACACAATTTTAATATAGAAACTGTAAACGACAGGGACGAAAACGTCTTTAAGATGCTTTCCCGTGGAGATACCCTGGGAGTTTTCCAGTTTGAATCCGGCGGCATGAGAAGCGTACTTCGACAGCTCAAGCCAAACAAGATAGAGGACCTGATAGCTGTACTTTCCTTATACAGACCCGGTCCTATGGATCAGATACCCACCTATATAGAAAACCGCCACCACCCCGAGAAGATAACCTATCTCGATGAAAGACTTAAGCCCATACTGGAAGTTACCAACGGCTGTATAGTTTATCAGGAACAGGTAATGCAGATATTCAGAGAGCTGGCAGGCTTCTCCTTCGGGCGTGCCGACCTGGTAAGGCGTGCTATGGCTAAAAAGAAGAAGGATGTCATGGAGGAGGAGGGAAAGCACTTCCTCTACGGCTATACAGATGAAAACGGCGTAGTTCAGTGCGAGGGCGCTATAAGAAGGGGAGTTTCCCCCGATAAAGCGAGGGCGATATTCGACGAGATGAGCTCCTTTGCTTCCTATGCCTTCAATAAGAGCCATGCGGCAGCTTATTCTGTGGTAGCCTACGAGACAGCTTATTTAAAATACTACTATAAGAACTACTACATGGCGGCGTTATTAAATTCCGTCATAGATTTTACAGATAAGCTCAAGTTCTATATAGAGGAAAGCATAAGGATCGGCTTAAATGTCTATCCCCCCAATGTAAATAAGGGCAGAGCGCTCTTCAAAGCTTTGGAAAACGATATCTACATGGGCTTTGTGGCTATCAAGGGCATGGGAATGGGAATTTCTCTGGAAATAGAGCGTGAGAGGGAAAAGGGTCCCTTTAGGGATATTTACGACTTTGTAAAGAGGAGCTATGTGAGAGGCCTTAGAAGGAAAAACTATGAGAGCTTGCTAAAAGCAGGGGCTTTTTCCGACTTTCCCGAAAATTCAGCCTATATACTGAGAAATTTGGATACCATAATCGACAGCGCCGCCAGAGAAGCTGAGGAAAACCTCTCCGGTCAGCTCAATCTCTTCGGGGAAAAAGAGGAGAAGTCCGGCTTCACAGGCGAGAAAACCGAGGAATTTGACGACAGGATGCTCTCCCATATGGAAAGGGAGGCCCTTGGCTTTAATTTAAGGAGAAACCCCCTCAATGACTTCAAGGAGGAAATACTTAAAAAGACAGATTCCATAGAGGATATACTGGAGGGAGCGGAAGAAAATGAAGCTCTCTGGGACAGAAAGACAGTGACCGTGGGCTGTATAGTGGAGAGCTTGAGAGAGCTTACCACCAAAAAGGGCGACAGGATGGCACAGCTTAACTTGGAAGGTCTTACAGGCTCCATGGATGCCGTCTGCTTCCCAAGACAGTACAGGGAATATAAGTCTTTACTAAATTCCGATAAAGTGCTATTTATAAAAGGTGAGATAACACTGGACAGGGATGAGACAAAGCTTATAATAAATAACGTGAGAGATATCTCGCAGAAGTCAGAAAATAAAAACTTCGGGCTCTATCTGAAAGCTTATGCAAAGGATGACCCTGTGTTTGTGAGAGCTTTGGAGATGGTGAGGGAAAATAAGGGCGCAGATCAGCTTTTTGTCTACTTCACAAAGGATAAGCTGCTCACAAAATATAACCGTGACTACAATGTGAAAATAACCCCTCAGCTTATAGATGAATTGAAAAATATACTTGGGGATAAGAATGTAGCAGTTAAAAAGGAGGAAGCATAGATGGAATTAAAAAAGACCATCGGCGTTTTGACATCGGGCGGTGATGCCCCCGGAATGAATGCCGCTATAAGAGCGGTAGTAAGAGCCGGACTTAACAGCGGTTTTTCCGTTTGCGGTATAAGAAGAGGCTATCAGGGACTTCTTGAAAAGGATATTTTTGAGATGGATTTAAGAAGTGTAAGCCATATCTTAGAGCGTGGCGGCACAATGCTCTATTCTTCCAGATGCCCCGATTTCGCAGAGGACAGAAACATCAAGAAGGGCATAAAGATACTCAAGGAATTCGGCATAGATGTGCTGGTAGTAATAGGCGGCGACGGCTCCTTCAGAGGCGCACAGCGAGTTGCGGCTCTGGGCTTTCCCTGCATAGGCATACCCGCAACTATCGACAACGACATTTCCTGCACAGAATACACCATCGGCTTTGATACAGCTATAAACACAGTTGTTCAGATGGTGGATAGGGTGAGAGATACCTCACAGTCCCATGACCGCTGCTCTGTGATAGAGGTAATGGGCAGACACGCAGGCTACATAGCTCTTGAAGCAGGTATCGCCTGCGGTGCTATTTCTATATTGGTGCCCGAAAACGGACCTCTTAACATTGAGAGGGATATAATCGCCAAGATGGTATCCACTTTGAGAACAGGCAAAAAGAACTTCATCGTCGTTGTAGCAGAGGGCGTAGGCCATGCAACAAAGATTGCAGAAAAGGTGGAGGAGCTGACCGGCGTCACCACAAACCCCGTAGTTCTGGGCTATGTGCAGAGAGGCGGAATCCCCACAGCCAAGGAAAGAGTAATGGCCACACTTATGGGCGAAAAGGCTGTTGAGCTTGCAAAGGAAGATAAGTACAATCAGATAGTCGCTGTAAAGTGCGGCAAGGTAGTAGCTCTCTCCATGGAAGAAGCTATGAATATGAAAAAGACACTGGACCTTGATCTTCTCAAGCTGACAGAGGAAGTTTCAATTTAAGAGAATAAATAACAAAAGCCCGTTTTTAAAACGGGCTTGATTTTTTATAAAAGAAAAGGGAGCTTTTAAAGGCTCCTTTTATTTTTAGAGTTTATTATCAGCTTGTGCCTCTTTTTCTTCTAATTCCTTTAAGACGTCTGCCTGTATCTTTTTGCTTTCACGGAAGAGTATACGGAAAATTTCCTCTGTGGCATCGGCGTATACTCCCGACTGGGCTCTTACAGTCTCGATTATCTTTTCCTCTCTTTCCTCGTCAAAGACGGGGAGACCGTGCTCGTGCTTGTAAAGTGCCACCTCTTTCGAGATCTCCATCCTCTTTATAAGAAAAGAGGTTATCTCCTTATTTATAAAGTCCAGCTCGTAACGCAAATTTTTTATATCCGTCTAAAAGACCTCCTCTGTATTTTCGCATCTTCCGCCCAAAGCCGCAAAGTCCTCCAAAAATGAGGGGTAGGATTTTTTTACAGCTTCGCAGTTATCTATGGTGATGCCGTCCTCACAAAGAGGTGAAACACAGGCAAGTGCCATGGCTATTCTGTGGTCGGAGCAGGAGGAAACAACAGCGCTTCTCAAGGGCTTGTTTCCCCTTACAGTCATTTCATCCCTGCGAAGGCTAATGTCCGCACCTAAAAGCTTGAGGGAATCCACCAGACTGTGAAGCCTTGTTTCATCCTTTAGCGCCAGCTTATTTAAGCCGGTCAGGTGGGTTTCTCCCTCTGCAAAAAGGGAAAGCACTATGCAGGGCGGTATGAGATCGGGTGTATTTTCCAAAGAAAGCTCAGTTCCTCTGAGGGAGCTTCTTGTGGCTCTGAAGGAATTGCCCTCTCTTTCCACCTTTCCGCCGAAAGCTCTGATGATGGAGATTATCTCCCTTTCGCCCTGAGCGGATTCGGGATTTAAACCTGTGACCTTAACTTCTCCTCCGGCACAGCCCAGTCCCAAAAAGAATGCCGCCAGCGAGTAGTCGCCCTCCACCACGCTTAAAGGCGGCGGAGAATATCTCTGATTTCCGCAGATGAATATGCCGGCAGGTCCTTTTTCTATGAAAATTCCGCATTCACGGAGTATCTTTACTGTCAGTGCAACATAGCTTTCCTTGAAAAGGGGAAGGCTCAATACAATTTCGCTGTCGCTTTCCAAAAGCGGAAGTGACATGAGAAGTGAGGACACAAACTGTGAGGACACCTCGCCCTTTAAGTTATAAAGCCCTGCCTGAAGATCGCCCTTTACATTGAAGGGGAGCTTTTCACCTTCAAAGAGGAAGCCCTTGCGCCTCAGCTCTCCGCTCAAAGGCTCGATGGGCTGCAAAAGTATGGAGCCCTCGCCGGTTATCTGAGCTTCACTGCATATGACAAGCGAAAGGGGCAGCATAAACCTAAGTGTGGAAGAGGATTCCCGAACATTCAGAAAAGCTCTTTTGCCCTTGGTCTTGATGGGATCAACTGTAAGCACTCCGTTTTCATAGGAGAACTTTGCACCCATGGACCTCAAGCAGGAGACGGTTGCCTCCACATCCTCGCAGATCTCCTTTATCTTTATCTTAGAGGGAGAAGAACCGAGACATGATGCTATTATCCTTCTGTGAGCACAGCTTTTGGAAGGGGGAGCGGCTATCTCACCTATGAAATTTTTTCCCTTTAATATCGCTTCCGTAACTGTCCCTCCCCGTCAAAATCAATAAATTTAACAAACCAATTTAAAAATACATTACAATAATAGCATGATTTTAACTAAATGTCCAAGGTAATTCATTAAAATACAGAAAATATATCAAAAAACAGATAAAAAAGGGAAAATTTAAAAGAAAAAGAGTATAAAGGGGAAGAAAAATGTATTTTTATGGAAATGAGAGGTATCTTTGGTTATTACATATGCTGACTTGAGAGTGCAAGGGCTCCCCCTACGGGGGAGCTGTCACCTTTGGTGACTGAGAGGGGATGGAAGAGCTAACAGATTGCAAGTTTTCTGACTTGAGAGAATATAAGTGGCCACCTCTCAGTCGTTCTCCTTCGTCGCCCGACAGCTCCCCTCAAGGGGAGCCTAAGTTCTCTTTTGTTAGCTTATTTTTTATTCTTGGCTTTTTCATCCCCTCTCCGCCTCATGCTTCGGCACCCCTCTCGTGGGGCGAGGCTTTGCGCCTTTTTAGAAAGGCTTGGCGAAAACAGAATGGGGCTCGCCTTGCTCGCCCCTTTTGTGTAGATGCTAACTTGAGGGCAACAAGGCTCCCCCTACGGGGGAGCTGTCACCATTCCGCAGATTGGTGACTGAGAGGGGATGGAAAAGCCAGCAGATTGTATCTTTCCATCTTTAGAGTTTAAATGTTCTATCGCTAACGCCTGTCGGCCATCTGATTTGTCAGCGCAGTACCCCTCATCCGTCGGCTGTCGCCGCCACCTTCCCCCGAGGGGGAAGGCAAAAGTCGCCTTGATGGAAAATGAAAAGCAGATTGCTATAAATAAAGTAGATATGTTACAAATTCGCACTACCTGACATCGCTTTCCCCTTGGGGGGAAAGTGGCCCGACGGAGGAGGGACGAATGAGGGGGACTGCAAATTGTGACTTTTCTTTCTTTAGAGAGCAGAAAGGCTCCCCTTGAGGGGAGCTGTCACCGAAGGTGACTGAGAGGTGGCCACTTTAAAGATTTTTAGAATAATTGTCTTAGGATTGCTGAATACACCTCTCAGATACCAGTCTGCGGACTGGTACCAGCTCCCCTCAAGGGGAGCCTAAATTTTTTCTTTTGTAAGCTTATTTTTTATTCTTGGCTTTTTCATCCCCTCTCCGCCTTATGCTTCGGCACCCCTCTCGCTGCCAGCTAAATTTTTGCGCCGCTACTCGCTTGGCTTAAAATTTAGGACAGCTTCGCCAAAATTTATGCCCTTCATCCGCC
>SAMEA104404106__coassemble_1891_pt1 | contig 14533 bp, 9 predicted proteins | sample SAMEA104404106__metabat2_low_PE_047 | metagenome-assembled genome bin SAMEA104404106 (sample SAMEA104404106) | Balaenoptera acutorostrata | reverse complement strand
TATCGAAGTCGAAGGTGTCCCCCACCTTATGACCACGGTGTCACATATGGGGGCCAAGCCTGTCCACAAGAGAAATTTTTATCTTAGGTCTCCTTGCCAATTAAATCTCCTCCAAAAAGCTTTCGATGTCTATGCCCCTGAATTTATCCTCACTGTCAAGGCTTAATTCAATGAGCCTTCTCACGGTTTTCATAGCCTTATCTACGCTTTCCTCCATAGACTTGCCGTTCATAAGAGAGCCCAGCATACAGGAAGAGAAGATGTCCCCTGTTCCGGGGAATCTCACAGGTATATTTTCAAAGGTAAGGTTAAAATATCTGTTTTCCCTGTGGTCATAGCAGCAGACCTGATGCACGCCGTCAACAGTACAGCTTGTGACAGCAACAGACTTTGAGCCTAAATTTCTAAGTCCGTCTATTATCTCTTTTATCTCTTCCGCAGAAGGTTTTTCCTTGTATTGGTGCTTAGTCAAAAGTGCGGCCTCTGTGTAGTTGGGGATAACATATTCTGCACAGGAGATAAGCTCACGCATATTTTCCACAACTTCCTCACCCATTCCGGGGTAAAGGTGTCCGTCATCTCCCATTATAGGGTCACAGAGGATAGTTACGCCCTTTTCTGCCTGCTCCTTGCAGTAGGAATTTATCATGCGGGCCTGCTCGTTATTTACAATAAAGCCTGTGGAAACTGCATCGAACTTAAAGCCCAGCTCCTTCCACTCTTTAAGAGAATTTTTCATATAAGCTGTGGTATCTAAAATGTAAAATTTTCCGTAATCCAGTGTATTTGAAACCAGAGCTGTGGGGAGATTGTGAACATTCACACCCATCTTTGACATTACGGGTATCATCACAGAAAGTGCCACCTTGCCGTAACCTGCAAGATCATTTATAAGTAAGACCTGACTGCTCATTAAAATCAACTCCAAATCAAAATTTTGCACAACTGCATTATAAAATGAAATCAAAGCCTTTAAAAGCTGCCCACAAAGTAAAGACCTGTAATTACTGTTCGCAGACTTTTCCCGGCTTCTACATTTTAACAAATTTACAGCTTTGAGACAATAATATATTTTTTCGACAAATTTTAAAATTGAATATGCACAAAAATTATGCTACCATAGATTTCGAGGGAAAATTTCTCCCTCCTAAATTACAATAAATTTGAGAAAGGTCGGGAAAAAATTATGGGTGAAATCAAAACAATTCCTGCAAGAAACGAAGTTCCTAAGGAAAACACATGGGCGCTTGAGGATATGTATGCTTCCAAGAGCCTTTGGGAAGACGATATAAAGAAAGCTTCAAAGATGGCTGACGAGGCCGCTTCCTTCTGCGGCAAGGTGGGAGAAAGTGCTTCTTCTCTCTATAATTTTATCAAGCTCACCGAGGATATGAGCATTATCTTAGATGATGTAGCAGGCTTCGCATCAAGAAGCAAGGACGTTGACAACACAAACCCGGAGGGACAGAGCATGGAAACCTCTGCAATTTCTCTCTTAGTTGAGTGCGACAGCAAGGTATCCTTTGCAACTCCTGAAATTTTAGCTGTTCCCGACGATGTTTTAAATAGATACTACGAAGAAGAGCCAAAGCTCAATGATTACAGAAGATACATCACTGACTTGAGAAGATGCAAGGACCATATCCTTTCCCCCGAGTGCGAAAAGCTTCTTGCCGATGCAGGCGAAATGGCTCAGACACCCGGACAGGTATATTCCATGCTCAGTGATGCAGATATGAAGTTCCCCTCCGCAAAGGACTGTGAAGGCAGGGAATACGAGGTGACACACGGAAGCTTCATTCCCCTTATGGAATCAAAGGACAGAGAATTAAGAAAGTCCGCTTTCTCCTCTGTTTATTCCACCTACGGCAACATGATAAACACATCTGCCTCCCTTCTGGCAGGTCAGATAAATTCCCTCCGCTTCTTTGCAAAGGCAAGAAAGTATAATTCCACTTTAGAAGCTTCCTTAGATGCAACAAACGTACCTGTTTCTGTTTATAAGAACCTTATCGAAGCTGTTCACAAGGATATCGGCTACCTCCACAGATACATGAAATTAAGAAAGAAGCTTTTAGGCGTTGACGAGCTTCATATGTACGACCTCTACACACCTGTTGTAGCAGATGCAGATGTTGACATCCCCTTTGAAGAAGCTAAGGAAAATGTCTTAGAAGCTACAAAGGTTTACGGCAAGGCATACAACGACGTTTTAAGAAACGCCTTTGAAAGCCGCTGGATAGATATTTACGAAAACAAGGGCAAGACAAGCGGTGCTTACTCCTCCGGAGAAAGAGTTCACCCCTTCGTCCTCTTAAACTACAAGAACACACTTGATTCCCAGTTCACACTCTGCCATGAGATGGGACACGCTATGCACTCCTACCTCTCCACCAAGTACCAGAGACCTATCGACAAGCACTATGTTATCTTTGTAGCAGAGGTTGCTTCCACCTGCAACGAGTCCATACTCATGCGCTACCTCTTAGGCAAGACAACAGACAAAAAGACAAGAGCTTATCTCATCAACTACTTCTTAGAGCAGTTCAGAACAACTCTTTACCGTCAGGCTATGTTTGCAGAGTTTGAGCTTAAGATAAACGAGCTTTCCGAAAGAGGAGAGAGCCTCACAGCTTCAAAGCTCAACGAAATTTACTTAGAGCTCAATAAGTTCTATTACGGCGACGATGTGGTAGCTGACCCCGAGATAGCTCTGGAATGGGCAAGGATCCCCCACTTCTACTACGATTACTATGTATTCCAGTATTCCACAGGCTTCTCTGCGGCTATCGCTTTAAGTGAAAAGCTTGTAAACGGAGATCCTCAGGATGTTGAAAACTACCTCAACTTCCTCCGTGGCGGCTGCTCAAAGGACCCCATCTCCCTCTTAAAGGGTGCAGGAGTTGACATGACCACTACAAAGCCCATCCACAGCGCATTAAAGCTCTTTGATTCCCTCATCGACGAGATGGAAGAGCTGACAAAGTAAACATTTAAACCTAAAAGGGCTTTTAAAGGAAAAATAAAGCTCCTGTATCAAAAAAGGCATAGCAGAAATGGGTATGCCCATAAAGAATTTTTTGAAGATACGGCATAGTCACAGTTGTGGCTGTGTTGTATCTTCTTTTTTAGGTGATAGAAAGAAAATACACCTCAGTTACCCTTCTTTATCGCATCCGATATACCTGTAAATCAGTTCATCGTATTGTTTTCCCCTTACTGTCCATCTTTCCGGAATGCGGCGATATAAGGAAAACTTTGTTTTATTCATCATTCGTATTACCCTCAGATTTCCGGACCATGTGTCCACATATAGGTCTTTACAGCCCAAACTGCACAGGTATTGCAGAAAAACCTTCATGGCCTGTGTTCCATACCCTTTTCCCTGCATTATGGGGTCACAAATATCAATTCCGATTGCTGTGTAAGCAGCTTGTCCGGCGTGTATTCCTTCCTCCGGGATCCATGAAAAGTTCTCATCGACCCGGTAGGAAAGTACGCAGCCAATATGGCGGCCCTCAGCTTCGACTTCAAAGCGTTTCCGAGGAGATTCTTCCGACAGAACCAGGGCAGACATCCAGCATTTTGTCCATCTGTTTTGCTCAGTCACATCATCTGTCTGAATAGGATCCCACGGCTCATCCCAGTCCAGCCATTCGGTTTCAGTTGTAAACCACCGAACATAGTCAGCAATGTCCGTTTCAACCATATCCCGCAGAATAATATTATCGGAAATAATTTTCATTATCATATACCCCTTACTGTATAAATATCCGGTTCACTGTTGCTCCCGTTTGCAGCACAGGACTGCACAATGTGCGGATAGTGCAGAGATGCTTTGACCCGGCAGACCTTGATCGTCAGTATATCATATCTTATCAAGATATGGAAATCTATCCGTTTTCTCACCATTAGAATCTGTTGACCTGATTGTATCATATGTGCATACAAAAAGTATTTAAAATTCAAAAATCACCATATCTTTCCTTTTCTCATAGACTGTTTCAAAGGCGTTTTCTGCCTAATTAAATAAGGAGGAATTTCTATGGCAATTTTAAGTACAGCTTCTCAGGTGATCCCGGACAGCATCCCACTGGACGGAACCGCACAGGTGGTGCTGAATGTAACAGCCGGTCCCGGTATCTTTGCGGAACCTGCAGATATTATCCTTGTAATGGATCGCACATCCCATATGATGGGAGAGCTGCTTGAAGAAGAGAAAAAAGGTGCTCTGGATCTGGTGGATACCATTTATACTGCCAGCGGCGGCACCCAGGTGGGTCCTGATGTCCGCTTTGGAAGCGGTACCCGAATGGGACTTGTGGTGTATACTGCCGGTATCGGCTATCAGGATATCGGTCTTACGGATAATCCCCTTCCCTTGAATGCGGCAATTACAAATCTTCTTAAGCAGAACGATCCGGGCATCAATCATAAAAGTGCCTTTGAGGAGGCAGAAAAAATGCTGGCAGGCAGCACTTCCCCCAATAAGGCTATTGTATTCTTCAGCTATACAGCTGCCGATACAGGGGGAAATCCTGACCCTGCAGCCCAGCGCCTAAAGGATGCCGGAGTCAAGATTTTTGCACTTGGTCCCGAGATCCGCAGGACAGACCTTACCAAATGGGCAAGTGATCCCAAGGAATATTATCTCTCCATCAATGTGGGAGGAGAGCGTATGAATGTGGTATTTGACCGTATAGGCAGACAGCTGTCAGAAGCCCCCGTAACAGACGCTTTCCTGCTCAGTCAGGTTCCCGCAGATTATACTTTCAGCCGAATCATCAGTACAAGTCACGGTTCCGCCTCTCATGATGCAGGTGTTGTCAGCTGGTCAATTGGATCCCTGGGTTCTCCTCAAGCAGAAACCGCCGAACTGATTTATGAGATCACCCATACCGGCACTGTCACAGGAAAAAAACCGGCCACCGCAGGAAACACTCTGACCGCAGGGGGAAATTCCACCAACATCCCTGACCCGGAGCTTTTCATCACCCCTCCCTGTGCCGGCTGTGAGGGTGTGGATGTGCCCGAGGGATGCCCAAAGCCTACTTTCTTTACCATTCCCGAGTGCAAGGATGCTGTTCATGTGGTAGCGGACCCTACAGGAATCGCCTCTCTGGGCCGTATTGTCCAGCTGGATGTAACCTTAAAAGCAGTCTGCCCCGGCAAGCGGGTAGCTGCCAGCATTCAGCTGATGGAAGTATCTCCCGACGGAACAGAGCTGCCCCGGGGTGTAAAGCACATTCTCCTGCCCTCTCAAGCCGGGGATTCCTGTCAGGATGTTACCCTCAAATGTATTCAGTTTTCCCTGCCGGAAGCTCTGGACGCCACCGGTAAAACCGGCACCATCTGCAATTCCCGACAGTTTGCCGCCCGTGTCATTGCCAACTATGTGGATACGGACTTTACCTGCTGTGAAGCCCAGACCCAGACAGTCTGAGCAATAGAAAAGAATAGGAGGGAATCTGATGCCGGTACAAAATCCTAAAAAAACCGTTTCACCGGAAGCCATTACCTGCGGAGAATCGGCAAATGTGACCATTTCCTTTGAAGCTTTCGCATCCCTGTCTGCGGATCCGGCAGACATTGTACTGCTTATGGACAATTCCAGCAGTATGCGACCGCCAAAGCTGGAGGATTCTCAGATCGCCGCAAATGTACTTGTTGACATGGTAGCTGATGCCAGCGGAGGAATAAATACCATAGGAAACGGCAGCCGGATTGGTATTGTCAGCTTTTCCACCCATGCGCAGATACTTTCGGATTTATCCACGGATACTGCTGCACTCCACAATGCCATTGGCTCTCTTGCTGCAAAGGGTGCCACCAATCATCGGGAGGCCTTTGAGACTGCAGAAGCCATGCTTTCGCATTATATGGGGAAACGCCGGATTATTGTCATGTTTACAGATGGTTACACCTCTATTGGTGACGATCCGGACCCAGTGGCTCAAAGGATCAAGGATTCAGGCGCCGAAATCTACTGCATCGGTCTTTTAAGCGACAATACCAATCTCAATAAATGGGCCAGTACCCCATTGGAAACCCATGTGACCATGACAGAGGACTCCGCCCGGCTGATGCATCTGTTTAGGAAGATCGCAGCTGAGATCTTGCTGGCCGGTGCCTATGATGCCGCATTGCAGGAAACCGTCACTCAGGAATTTGAAATCACGAAAATCAATGCTGTTTCCCACGGGGATGCCCACATTACCGGGGCACGATCTCTTACCTGGACTCCCGGAACTGTGGGAGTTGCCGAAAAGCCGGAAACAGTTTCTATATCCTTCCAAATTCGCCACATCGGTAAGGAACCGGGTATCCGGCCGGTTAATCGGTCCCTTACCTATGAGGATCGAGAGGGAAATGTCCTGACCTTCCCGTCTCCGGCTCTTCTGATTTACTGCGGCAGTATAGATATCCTTCCGGAGCCCTGCCCAAATCCTGCCGGCTTCTCAATTCTCAGCTGCAAAGATGCGGCACATGTTGTCCTTTCTGAAACTGACTTAAGGGGTCTTGGCCGTATTGTGCAGACAGATGTAACCTTAAAAGCAGTCTGCCCCGGCAAGCGGGTAGCTGTCAGCATTCAACTCATGGAGATGACTTCCGACGGAACAGAACTGCCCCGGGGTGTAAAGCACATTCTCCTGCCCTCTCAAGCCGGGGATTCCTGTCAGGATGTCACCCTCAAATGTATCCGGTTTTCCCTGCCGGAAGCTTTGGATACCACCGGTAAAACCGGCACTATCTGCAATCCCCGGCAGTTTTCCGCCCGGGTAATTGCCAACTATGTGGATACGGACTTTACCTGCTGTGAAACAACTTCTATTCTTTAACAGACACCCGTAAACAGGCATTTTAAAGTTTTCCACAGTAAGTTGTCAGAATGAATTATCTTCTCCTAATTGTCTTTGTATGTATTCTCTTATTTTCTGTGTGTTTTTTCCTGACGCATCAAAATAGTATCCTCTGCGCCCAAAATTTCGATCGCCATATTTGTATTTTAAATTCGCCTGTCTTTAGAAGATCATCAATGCACTCTTGCCTTTTAGACAGCCCGTAAATTGAACCTCATTAAGATTTGGCAAAATCGCTGCAAGCATATGGATGTGATCCGGGCGGCCTCCTGACTCAGCTATTTTGTTCTTTTTCCTTTTCAAAACTGTCGTAAAAATTTTTCTGTATCCGCTTTTATATTACTGCTCTTTTGTATTTTAGAGCGAACACCATACGATACCGGCATCTCTGCTTGGAATGTGATAAACTACCTGTGTCTCTCATAACAAAACCTCCTTTTCTTTGGTAACGGTCGGCGAACCTGTTATCATTTTACCAAAAGGAGGTTTTCTTTTATCTGACGATTTTAATTACACCGGTTTGACAGTGGTTTATTTGTGCTTAAGCTGATAAAAATATACACCTTAAAAAGGTCTGACTTTTGGATGCGCATATCAAATCCTCCTCGGAATTTTTAATTTTTAATGCCTTGCAATGCCCAATTAAAAAAGTTTATTTGTTTTAAATTACTGCCTTATTGGTTGTATGCAAAAGCGGTGTCTTTTTTACTTATTTTGTATATTTAAACCTTGACACCGGTCTCTAATGCTAATATCATTGTATATACACACAATTATTTTAAGGAAGTGTACCATAAATGAAATACGCATTTGTAAACGGGCTCGTGCTTTCAGGCAAAGCCGATATGGAGCCTCAGAAGGGTCTTGCCGTTTTGGTAAACGGTGATACCATAGAAAAAGTAGCGCCGGAAATTTCCGCAGATTTAAAGGGATATGAAAAGATAGATTTAGGCGGAAAATATTTAATGCCCGGTCTTATCAATATGCACGTGCATCTTCCCTCCTCCGGAAAGCCCAAGAAGAAGGCAACCGACCCCGTTAAGCTTGTAAAGACACTTACCGGCAACGCTCTCACAAGATGGATGCTCTATAAAATGTGCGGAAGCCTTGCAAAGCAGCAGATGCTCAGCGGAACAACCACCATCAGAACAGTCGGCGGTATCTTGGATGTTGACTCCCGTCTCCGTGACGATATCAAGTCCGGCAAATTAGAAGGACCTCAGATCGTTGCCGCAAACGCCGCAGTTACAGTAGAAGGCGGACACATGGCAGGCTCTGTTGCCCTCACAGCCAAAACAAATGAGGAAGCTGTTGCCTTAGTAGATAAGATCGCCGCAGAAAAGCCTGACCTCATCAAGCTGATGATAACAGGCGGTGTTCTGGATGCAAAGGTAAAGGGCGAGCCCGGAATACTCAGAATGCCCCCCGATATGGTAAAGGCCTGCTGTGACGAAGCTCACAAGTTAGGACTTAAGGTAGCCGCTCATGTTGAGAGCCCCGAAGGCGTAAAGGTAGCTATTGCAAACGGAGTTGACTCCATCGAGCACGGCGCAAAGCCCGACGAGGAAATGATAAACCTCTTCAAGGAAAAGAAGGCTTTCCATGTAGCTACAATTTCCCCTGCTCTCCCCTACGCTCTCTTTGACAGAAGCATCTCCGGAGCTTCCGAAATGGAGCAGTACAACGGCAACGTAGTATTTGAAGGAATAGTTGACTGTGCAAAGGTCTGTCTTGAAAACGGCATCCCCGTAGGCTTGGGCACCGACACAGGATGTCCCTACATCACCCACTACGATATGTGGAGAGAGGTAAATTACTTCCACAAGTATTGCGGTGTTTCCAATAAATTTGCCCTTCATACAGCAACAGAGATCAATGCAAACCTCCTTGGCTTAGGCGATGAAACAGGCACTGTGGAAGAGGGCAAGAAGGCTGACCTCATTGTCACAAAGAAGAATCCCTTAGATGATCTCACAGCTTTGAGAAACGTAGAAATCGTTATGGCGAAGGGAAAACTTACAAAAAATCCCAAGCTCAAGAAATACGAAGAGGTTGAAAAGGAACTGGATAAGTTCCTCTAAACCGGATACTTAGAATATAAAAGGTGCGGATGACCTCCGTGCCTTTTTTTGTATCCAAAAGAAGGACAGTATCATTGTATTAGCTTCCTTTAAGTGCTACTATATTAAATGGACGAAATTTTCAATCAAATTAAAACGGAGGAATCACAATGATAAATCCTAAATATGTTTTCGGACCTGTGCCCTCAAGGAGACTTGGGCGCTCCTTAGGCATAAGCCCCATTCCCAAAAAGACCTGCAACTATTCCTGCATCTACTGCCAGTTGGGAAGAACAAACAAGATGACCAACGAGAGGAAGGAATTTTTCCCCCTTGAAGATATTTTAAAGGAAGCTGAAAGCTATCTTAAAAATACCGACTCCTACGATGTGGTATCCCTTGTAGGCGAAGGAGAGCCCACCTTGTATTCCCGTCTGGGAGAGCTTATCGAAGGAATAAAAAAGCTCACCGACAAGCCCGTTGCAGTAATAACCAACGGCGCACTTCTCTATGACGAAGATGTAAGAAACGACCTTTGCAAAGCTGACATAGTTCTCCCCTCTCTTGACAGCTTCTCCGAGGAAACCTTCCGAAAGATAGACCGTGCATGGGGACTTCTCCACTACGAAAAGGTTTTTGACGGACTTATAAAATTCACACATCAGTTTCAGGGCAAGATATTCATGGAAATAATGCTGATGGACGGCATCAACGATTCAAAAGAGGATATCTTAAAATTCAAGGAAGCTCTTTCCCACTTAAAATACGACAGAGTTTATATAAATACACCTGTCCGCCCACCTGCCGAAGAAAGAGCAAAAATTTCTTCACCGGAAGCCATAGCTTTTGCAGTTGACACCCTGGGCGGAATTTCAATTGATTCACTTACAACAGGATCATTTTCCAGTGAGATAACAGATGATTACGAGGCTATTTTAAGCATAATCGGGCGCCATCCCATGAACCAGTTTGAAATAAGAGGCTTCTTAGATTCAAGAAAAAATCCCGATCCCGACAAGATTTTAGCTTTTCTGGGAAAAGATGAGAAGGTGGTTCCCGAGGAGTACAAGGGCTACATAACCTACCGACTTAAGTAAGGAGAAAAATATGTACGGCACTATTAAAAAAGTTGCGGCTATCCACGATCTTTCCGGCTTCGGAAGAGCATCACTGACAGCTATAATCCCCACACTTTCTTCCATGGGAATACAGGTATGTCCATGTCCCACAGCCATTTTATCAAATCACACAGGTGGCTTTCCCACCTACTCCTATGTGGACCTCACCGACTCCATGACAGATTTCATAGACAAGTGGAAGGAATTAGGCCTTACCTTTGACTGCATCTACTCGGGCTTTTTAGGCTCCACAAAGCAGATAAACATAGTTTCAGATTTTATAGACCACTTTAAAAAAGAGGACACTCTTGTGGTAGTCGATCCCGTAATGGGAGATAACGGCAAGCTCTACTCCTCCTTTTCCCCCGATATAATCCCCGAAATGAAAAGGCTTGTGGCAAAAGCTGACCTTATCACCCCCAACTTCACAGAAAGCTGCTTCCTCTTAGGCTTAGATGAATGCCCCGAGAAGCTGACCGACGAAGAGCTTAAATCATGGCTTTTGAAGTTATCGGAGCTTGGCCCCGAAATCGTAGTTATAACCAGCGTCCCCGACCAGAAGAACAAGGACAACACCTGCGTTGCCGCCTACGACAAAGTCAACAACATCTTCTGGAAGGTGGGCTGCAAATACATCCCCGCCGCCTATCCGGGAACAGGCGACACCTTTGCCAGCGTGCTCATAGGAAGTCTCTTGCAAGGCGACAGCCTGCCGGTATCCTTGGACAGGGCTGTGCAGTTTATCTCACAGTGCATAAAGGCAAGCTACGGCTTTAACTACCCAAAGAGAAACGGCGTTCTCTTGGAAAAGAACTTAAGCCTTTTAAATATGCCGGTACTTATAAGCGGCTACGAAATGCTTTAAAACCAAAAACAAAAAGTCCTCCGAGTTTAAAATTCGGAGGACTTTTTTTATTTAACTGTTATCTCTTTATTTTTCGGTATCCTGCCCAAGAAAATATTATTTTCCTTGAGAATTAAACCTTTTACTTTTTTATTGTTGAAAAGATTTATCATCGTGCCGCCGCAGGATATCTCCAACGGCTTCTTGGAAAAATTAAGTGCAAAAATTATTTTTTCGCTGTCATTTTCTCTGGAAAGCACAAAAGAAGAGCGGCTTTCATGCAGGATATTTAAGTTTCCGTCTGAAAATACGCTGTTTTGAAGCCTTACCTGTCCAAGCTTTCTGAAAAACTCCAAAATACGGCTGTCCTCTGTCTTTTTCCACTTGAAGGGACGGCGGCAGAAGGGATCGTGGTAGCCTTCCATGCCTATCTCATCGCCGTAAAAAAGGCTGGGCTGACCGGGGAGAAAATAAAGAAGTGCATAAGCATTTTTGAGCCTTTCTGCGCCCTTTTTAAATTCAGCTTCTGTGAGAAAGGTTTTTGAAAGAAGCTCGTTGTCGTTGTTATCAAGATTTTTTCCTGCCACAAGTGTTATAAATCTCTCGGTATCGTGTGTGCTTAAGAGGTTCATAAGGCGGTTTTTGATAAAGTCGGGGTACTGAAAATTTAAGACCTTTATCTTTTCGGCAAAATCTCTCACATCTTTATCTCGGAAAAGCTTTATCACAGCTTCTCTTATGGGATAATTCATAACGGAATCAAGCTGATCTCCCTGAAAATATTTTCTTCTCTCGCTGTAAGAAATTTTATTTGTGCCGTTTTCCCACACTTCACCTATGATAACGGCGTTTTTATCCTCAGACTTTACTCTCTTTCTGAAGCTTTCCAGAAATTTATCGGAAAGCTCATCGGCAACATCCAGTCTCCAGCCGCCTAAGCCTAAATCCATCCACTTTGTCACAACTGAATTTTCACCGCAGATGTAGTCGATGTAGCTGTCGTTTTTGGAGTCAACCCGGGGAAGAGTTTTTATACCCCACCAGCTTTCGTACTTTTCCGGGAACTTTTCAAAGTTGTACCACTTATAGTAGGGGGATTTTTTTGAATTATAAGCTCCGTTGCAGGGATAATTTCCGTACTTATTGAAGTAGAGGCTGTCGTCGCCTGTGTGGTTGAAAACTCCGTCCAGAATAAGCTTTATTCCGTATTCATCCGCCTTTTTGATAAGACATTTTAAAGCTTCCTCGCCCCCGAAGCTCTCATCCACCTTCATGTAATTTCCGGTATCGTACTTATGGTTGCTGTAAGCTTCAAATATGGGGCTTAAATAGATGTAGCTTACCCCCAGTGAAGAGATATATTCCATCTTTTCGGCTATGCCGTAGAGATCGCCGCCAAATACCATATTGTTTTTTAAATCGTCGCCGGGGTGGGGCGCAAACTGAGGAGTTCCCTCGTCCCAGTCGGGATTTAATATAGAATTTTCCTTTACAGGTGATTTTCCCGAGCGGCAGAACCTGTCCACAAAGATGTGGTATATTATGCCGTTTTTGGGGCTTAATTTTTCTGCCTCACCGTCATAAATAAGCATCTGGCGTCGGTAATCAAACTTATCATAGAGTAGATTTTCTCTTCCGTTGGAAAGTCTTAAGTTTATAAAATACAGCCCTTTTCCAAAATCCGAAAGCTTTATACTGCACTCATAAATATCGTGATTTTCCTCTGTGCCCACCCATGTAAAGGGAAAGGAAAAGCTTTTGTAGTCCTCGTAATACTCATCGGTATTAACTTCTAAAAATAAAGCTCTCGTTCCCTCTTTTCTGGGTATCTCAGAGACAAATTTTAAAGTTTCCTTATCAGAAAATGCGCCTTTATCGGTTACATCGGTATGCCCCGAAAATTTTCTAAAGGAAAGATCCATTTACTTCACCTTATCTGCTCTCCAAATATTCTTTGCATAGTCGCTGATACTTCTGTCTGCGGAGAAATATCCTGCGTGAGAAATATTGATGACGGACTTGCGGTACCATTCATCCTTCTTAAAGTGGTCATCAAGCATCTTTGCGTGAGTTCTCATGTAAGCATCATAATCTGCAAGACACATGAAGGGATCGGCAACGTTGTTGTTTCCGGCAAGGAAGTAATTTTCCATAAATCCGAAGGACATTCCGTTCCATTCGTCGGCCAGCATATTAACTGCATCACGGAGAAGCTTGTTGTTCTGATAGTAGCTGAATGCGTTGTAGCCTCTTGACCACATATCCTCAACTTCGTTTGCCTTAAGTCCGAAGATGTAGATGTTATCGTCGCCTACTGCATCCTTGATCTCGATATTTGCACCGTCAAGAGTTCCCAAGGTAAGCGCTCCGTTTATCATAAACTTCATGCAGCTTGTGCCGGAAGCTTCCTTTCCTGCAAGGGATATCTGCTCGGAAATATCGCTGGCAGGGAATATCTTTTCAGCCAAAGATACATTGTAGTCCTCTAAGAATACAACCTTCAGCTTCTCTCTTATCTTGGGATGCTTTTCAATTTCGGCAGAAACAGCGCAGGCAAGTCTTATTATATCCTTTGCGAAGTAGTAAGAGGGTGCGGCCTTTCCTGCAAAAATAAAGGTCTGAGGAACCATATCCAGATCGGGATTTTCAAGAAGCATCTTGTAGTAGGAGATTATCTTGAGGAGGTTGAGAGTCTGTCTCTTGTACTCGTGTATTCTCTTTACCTGCACATCAAATACAGAGTTTTCGTCCACAACTATTCCTGTTCTCTTCTTTATCTCCTTGGCTAAGATAAGCTTGTTTTCCTTCTTTATCTTCTCAAGCTCCTTGTGAACGCTCTTGTCGTCCTTGAACTTATCAAAATCAATAAGTCTTTCGGGCTCTAAGATGAACTTATCGGAGGTGCATTCCTTTATAAGCTGTGCAAGCCTGGGATTAGCCATGCAGAGCCAGCGTCTGTGAGCTATGCCGTTGGTTACATTTGTGAACTTGTTGGGTGTGTAGTCCTTGTAGTTCTTAAAGATAGTCTTTCCTAAAATGTCGGAATGAAGCTTTGATACACCGTTTACCCTTCTGGAGCCGATGACAGCTAAGTTTGCCATCCTTACCTTTCCGTAGGAGATTATAGCCATCTCGGATATCTTATCCCAGTTGCCGGGATACCTCTGCCACAATTCCTCGCAGAAGCGGCGGTTTATTTCCTTAACTATCATGTGGATTCGGGGAAGTCTAAGTCCGAAGAGGCCTTCGTCCCACTCCTCCAGAGCTTCGGGAAGAACGGTGTGGTTGGTGTAGCTGACTACTGTTGTGACGGTATCCCACGCCTTTTCCCAGCTCCAGCCGTGATCGTCTATCAAAAGGCGCATAAGCTCGGGCACACAGAGTGCAGGGTGTGTATCGTTGATATGAATAGCTATCTGATCCTTTAAGTTATCAAGGCAGCCGAATTTCAAAATATGGTTTTCGATAATATTCTGCAAAGAAGCAGAGACAAAGAAATACTGCTGAGAAAGTCTTAAAAGCTTTCCTTCCATGTGGTTGTCGGCAGGATATAAAACACGGGAAAGTGTTTCTGCGTCGATGGAATCCTTTACAGCTGTGAAATAATTGCCCTGACTGAAAAGGTTCATATTGAATTTCTTGGGGCTCTGA
>SAMEA104404106__coassemble_1833_pt1 | contig 14961 bp, 12 predicted proteins | sample SAMEA104404106__metabat2_low_PE_047 | metagenome-assembled genome bin SAMEA104404106 (sample SAMEA104404106) | Balaenoptera acutorostrata | reverse complement strand
GAGCAAGGCGAGCCCCCTTCTGTTTTCGCCAAGCCTTTTTCAAAAGGCGCAAAGCTTCGCCCTACGGGAGGGGTGGCGAAGCATGAGGCGGAGAGGGGATAAAAAAGCTAAGAATAAAAAATAAGCTGACAAAAAAGATCTTTAGGCTCCCCTTGAGGGGAGCTGTCGGGCGACGAAGGAGAACGACTGAGAGGTGGCCACTTTTTACTTTTTTAAATAGTTTCCGGTGGTACTAATGCGTTCACCTCTCAGATACCAGTCTGAGGACTGGTACCAGCTCCCCTCAAGGGGAGCCTTTTTTCGTTCTAAAGTCAGAATCATAGAAAATGTTAGTTTTTCCATCCCCTCTCAGTCACCAAAGGTGACAGCTCCCCTCAAGGGGAGCCCTTGTGCTCTCAAGTTAGCTTTTATGCTAAAAGGGGCGAGCAAGGCGAGCCCCCTTCTGTTTTCGCCAAGCCTTTTTCAAAAGGCGCAAAGCCTCGCCCTACGGGAGGGGTGGCGAAGCATGAGGCAGAGAAGGGATGAAAAAGCCAACAAATCAAATTTCTTTTTCTTTATATCTCTATATTTTAAAAATCCCTTCCCTTATCTTAGGGAAGGTGTCAGCTTGCTGGCGGATAGGTAAAAAACTCCCCTTTCCCCCATTTTCCGCAACAAAAAACGGCACAGCTAAAAGCCATGCCGTCTAAAATCTAAATTTTAATTAAAGAACTTATTAGTTGTTCTTCATCTTTGCGAAGCACTCGCTGCAGTATACAGGTCTGTCTTCACGGGGCTTGAAGGGAACCTTTGCTTCCTTACCGCAGGAAGCGCAGATAGCTGTGAACATTTCTCTTTCAGGACGATCTCTGTTCTTTCTTGCCTGTCTGCAGTCCTTGCATCTCTGGGGCTCGTTAACGAAACCTCTTTCAGCGTAGAACTCCTGCTCACCTGCTGTGAATACGAATTCCTTACCGCATTCCTTGCAAACTAATGTCTTGTCTTCATACATGATTTTTTACCTCGCTTATGGAAATTTAATTTGCCGAATAATCGGCTTAATTTTATGACTGCCCTCAGGCAGAGTACAAAATGGAGATCAGGGGCTTATTTTTTCCTTTAAGAATTAGCGTTTTTGAAAGCTTTAAAATAATTTTACAGCCCCGACCTAAAACGATTGTCTCTAAGAGGTAAAAAACAAACGAATCAGAGATCTTACCCTTCTCTAACCATGTTTGACACTTCAATAGTGTATACTGATAAATTCAAATTGTCAAGGGGAATAAATAAGAATTGATATCAAATGTTAATTTACGGTAAAAGAAAAGGAACTTTGAGGTAGACATCTCAAAGTTCCGATTATCCCAACTTCATGATCTTACTATTTTTCTGATCTTCCTGTATGATAAATGTCTCATTTTTCAATCTGTGAAGTACCGCTATATAAACTAAACGTTTCAATTCAACAATCTAAGTTGCTTCTTAATAACTGCGGCGGCCCCACAGCCTTACAGATATTGCTTCATCTTCATTTGCGTACATCGGAACCACCCCTTTCTTTTTCTTAGAACTACGGTTCTTTTTTTGCCGGTTTCTTCAGTGTAGTGATTTTCATTTGACTGCCCCGGAACTTTTCATTCATTATGTGAAGCTCTTCTTTTAAGATACCCTATGCTTCTTCGTTTCTATCTGTATCTTTGATCCCCTTTCGTTTCTTCGTCTCCATATGGATCATATCTGCTTCACTTTTTGTTTTTCAGAGCTTTTGGTTCCCTTTCGTTTCTTCGTTTCTATATGAACCTTTTTCTTAACCGGCAGGTGATGACCTTTTTTGTTCTATCTTAACTTTCGTTATCTCTGAACCTGTCATCCATCAACATTTCCTGATTTTCGCCTATTAAGTTTTTTCTCTGAACCGTTGTTCTTTTCTTGTCTATACTATAAGCGATAAAGACATATATGTCAATATGTTTTCACCATTCTCTTCGGATTTGTGCAAATAGCACCAAAAAATTACTCTTGACTTTGACACTACTTTGCATTAAACTTTAGTTAGTAAATTTGAGGGAGGTTATTCCGATGGAAAACCGTGATACAATCGAGAGCAAGGATCTCGAAACTGAGGACTTTACACCCGATCTTATTTCCTTAGAAGATGAAGACGGCGTCAGCCACGATTTTGAAATCGTAAGCGCAATAGAGGAAGAAACTGCGGCATATGTTGCTTTAGTGCCCGTATATGACGATGCAGAAGACAGCCTTGAAGAGCCTGCTGATCTGGTTATTCTCAAGGTTATGGAAGAAGACGGAGAAGAATTCTTCGAGTCCATCGATGATGAGATGGAATTTAACCGCATTTCAAAGAAATTCATGGATCAGTTAAGTGAAGACTTTGACATTGTGGAATAAAATAAGTAATTTAGCATAAGATAATAATGCCTGCGATGTGCGACATTCCTGCCATATAATCCGACAACAATAAATTTAGGGAACCCCATCTCCAATGGAATAATGCAGACCTCCCGCCACAAGCGGAGGAAGGGAGCGTGATTTTCATGGGGTGGCCGCCCACCTGTATTCACACGGGGTTTTATTCAGGCAGGGAATCGGCATTGCGGGTTTTATTTTTTTAAAAGGAAATTTGAAATGGAGAAATTTACCGACAGAACAGCCGCTCTTCTGGGCGAAGAAAAATTGCATAAGCTTTCCTCCTGCAAAGCTGCTGTGTTAGGCTTAGGCGGAGTGGGCTCTGCGGCGGCAGAGGGACTTGTGAGAGCTTCTGTGGGGGAATTGTTCCTTGCAGATAACGCATCTGTGAAACTGAGCAATCTCAACCGACAGATGATAGCCACTCACGCAACGATCGACGAACTTAAAACAGAAGCCGCAAAGGAAAGATACCTTTCTATAAATCCGGATGTGAAGCTGACACTTTATAAGGATATGCTGACACCCGATACCATCGACGCAATTTTTGACTTTAAGCCCGACTTTATAGTGGACGCAATAGATAATGTCACCGCAAAGCTGGCAATAGCCGTCAGGGCAAAGGAAGAGGGCATCCCCCTCTATATGTCCATGGGAACAGGCGGCAGACTTGACCCTTCGCAGTTAAGGCGTGGCTTTATCGAAGATACAAGGGGCACAAGCTGCTCACTGGCAAGGGTACTTAGAAAAGAGCTTAAAAAGAGGGGCATCGAAAAGCTCCCAGTTGTCTATTCTCTGGAGACCCCTTCAAAAGCTGTGGTGGACTGTGAAAACGGAAGGCATCCGCCGTCCTCTTCACCCTTTGTTCCCCCCTGTGCAGGACTTCTCTTGGCTTCCTACGCAGTTGATAACTATTTAAAATAACAGATTCTTAAAGGACAGCTTCGGCTGTCTTTTTTATTTCCTAACTTTCGAGCAGATTTTCGCCAAGCCTTTCTAAAAAGGCGCAAAGCCTCGCCCCACGAGAGGGGTGCCGAAGTTATGAGACGGAGAGGGGATGGAAAAGCCAAAATAAAAAAATAAGCTAACAATAGAGAACTTAGGCTCCCCTTGAGGGGAGCTGGTACCAGTCCGCAGACTGGTATCTGAGAGGTGTATGCAGAAAGCCAAAGAAAAATAATTTGAACAGTGTTATAGTGACCACCTCTCAGTCGTTCTCCTTCGTCGGGCCGCTTTCCCCCCGAGGGGAAAGCTACGTCATGTAGTGGGAATTTATAGCATCTGTGCCTTACTCATAGCAATCTCATTTTTATTTTTCACAAAGGTAGCTTTTCCCCTCCCTTCCCCCTTTATTTTCTCTTTGTTCACCATAAATCCCACTTTTCCTGCTATACTTTTCCTATCAGCTTATAAAGGGGATGTTTTTTTGAATTTCTGGAATCTTATCGCTTCCCTGCTCCACTTTGCTCTGGGAGCCTTCTTCATCTATGCCCTTTTTACAAAAGGAAATTTTCCTTTAAAGCTGGGCTTTTTCTTTGCCGCCCTCTTCCTTCTAGGAAGCGGAGCACTCTTCCTTGATTTCTTCTTAAAAAACCGCAAAAAGAAAACAAAGAAGCAAAACTAAAAAATATAAGCCCCGAAGGTTTTTACTTCCCTCGGGGCTTTTTTATATCTTTTTTTACTTTAAATACTTATCGAACCAGTTACATATCTCTGTAAGTCTGCCGATCCTGTTTTCGGGTCTTCCCACTCTGGAAAGTCCGTGGTGTTCTCCGTGGAAGAGTGCGATCTTTGTGTCAACGCCGTTCATCTTGAGAGCTGTGAACATCTGCAAAGCGTCGCTCATCCAGCAGCGGTAATCCTCATCCGACTGGATAAATAAAGTGGGTGTCTTTGCAAGGGGGGCATTCTTAAGAGGTGATGTATCCCACACGTTTTCAAAGTTGGTCCAGGGTGTGCCCTTGAGCTGCTGCATATTGTGGTAGTAGCCGATATCTGTTGTAAGGGACTTTGTCAGGTAGTTGGAAATGCTTCTCTGGGAAGCCGCCGCCTTAAACCTATTTGTATGACCTATCATCCAGTTGCACATAAATCCGCCGTAGGAGCCGCCGCAGATACCGATTCTATTTTCGTCAAGGTCGGGGTATCTCTTTATAACTTCGTCGGTAAAATCCATAAAGTCATTGTAGTCGATGCCGCCTAAATTGCCTGTCATATTTGCAAAGTCGGAGCCTCTGCCGTCACTGCCTCTGGGGTTTGTGTAGAATACGAAGTAGCCCTTATTTGCCAGAACCTGCATCTCATGGTGGAATACAGCGCCGAAGATGACCTTAGGTCCGCCGTGCATCTCCAAAATACCGGGATACTTCTTACCTGCCTTGTAGCCGACGGGCTTTAATACGAAGCCTTCCAGCTCAATGCCGTCACGGTTCTTGAAGGTGAAGTATTCATGCTCTGAGGTGGAGTGTGTTTCGTGGTACTCGTCGTTGAAGGAGGAAAGCTTCTTTTCTTCCTTTGTCTCAATGTCGAAGGAGTAGATTTCGCAGAGGTGTCCCCCTCTCAAAGCCACGGTGTATATCTTTCCCCCTGCAATATCCATAGCATGTATGGAGCCTTCCTTTGTGCAGACATCCTCATAATTTCCGTTTTCGTCTAAGGAAGTAATGTAAGTTCTGCTCCGGTAAGGTCTTGTGACATAGAGCTTTCCGTCATAGAATTTCTTATTTCGTCCGCTGCCGAAGTTGGCGTCTGTGCCCACGCTTCCGCCTATGGGGAAGTCTGCGAAGGGAAGAATATTATATTCCCCCGTCTTTACATCGAGCACAGCAAATTCGGAGTTCTGACCGTTGAAATCGTGTGTGCCTATGGTGAAAAATGCCTTGTCATTTCCCATGAAGGTGGCATCGCCCACATGGAATTTGCCTTCCTTCACAATTGTCTTTGTCTTTCCTGTACTTACATCGTAAATGTAAACTCCGCCCTGAGGCTTATATACATTTTCGTAGGTGTGACCGGTGAAGATTATTTTCTGCTTATCAGGTGAAACAGAGAAGCCGGAAACCTGTGTGTACTTCTTGGAAACCTGCTTTAATTTTCCGGTCTTTTCATCGTAGATAACAAGGGTATCTCTTATTTTATTTCTGATGCCCTCGCCGTTGGACCAGAAGTAAATTTCGTCAAATACAAGTAAGTCTCTGCCGTCCTGTGCCTCGTCCTCGGCCTTTTCTTCCTTGCCCTCACAGTGCTTAACTGCTATGCAGGCAAACTTTCCGTCCTCCAGCTTTTCATACTTAGAGATTTTTTCGGGGATGGTGAACTTGGGCTTTCCCTCTCCGCCGTTTGTAGAAAGAGTGAAGAAATGTGTCTCATCCTTCTTAGAGTGCTTATTGCCCCTCTTGGAAGTAAACATGATGGTTTCGTCGTCTATCCACTTGGGGTTCTTCTCTTCACCCATGAAAGTGAGCTGTTTTATGTTTCCTGTGGGTATATTCAAAGAGTAGATATACGATTTGTAGCCGTTTTTATCCTTGTCTGCCTTGTGTTTTAAGAAAACAAGGTTCTTTCCGTCCGGTGAAACGCTCAAGCCGGAGAGGAAATTCATCTCATAAAGATCTTCGTAAATTACTTTTTTCATTTTCCTGCTCCTATTCTCCAAGATATTTTTCCATCCAGGAAAGAATTTCTTCCAGACGTCTTACACGGTTTCTGGGCTTTCCGCTTCTGGAAAGCTCGTGGTTTTCACCCTTAAAGAGGCAGAATCTTGAAGGAACTCCGTGAAGCTTGAGAGCTGTGAACATACTTATGCCCTCTGCCATCCAGCAGCGGTAGTCGTTGTCGGAGTGGATGAAAAGTGTGGGAGTTTTAGCCTTGTCGGCATACTTAAGAGGTGAGAAACTCCAGATGGAATCCACGTCCTGACGAGTGGTAGTGCCCATCTGATTCTTTGTGAAGAAGTAGCCGATATCGGTGGTATGCTCAAAGGATATCCAGTTGGAAATGCTTCTCTGAGAAGCCGCCGCCTTGAATCTGTCTGTATGACCGATGGCCCAGTTTGTCATAAAGCCGCCGTAGGAGCCGCCTGCGATACCCAATTTTTCTGCATTTATCTCGGGGTATTTTTCTATCATCTTATCGGTAAAGTCCATAAGATCGTCAAAGTCGATGGAGCCGTATCTGCCTGTTAAATATCCAAAGTCTGCGCCTCTGCCGTCACTTCCTCTGGGGTTACAGTAGATTACAAAGAAGCCTGCATTTGCCCAAAGCTGCATCTCGTTATAGTAGATGGTTCCCGAAGCTGTTCTGGGACCGCCGTGAACATTCAAAATTGCAGGGTATTTCCTGCCCTTTTTGAAGCCCACAGGCTTCATAGCCCAGCCTCTTATCTCGTATCCGTCCTTATTTACGAAGCTCATGGGCTCGGGTGTGACGATGCTGTGTTCCTCTGTGAACTTGTCGTTGAAGGAGGTGAGCTTCTCCCCCTTTTCGTTGTAAAGCTCTGCAAGGCGGTTGCCCTCAAAGGCGCAGATAACCATTTTATCGCCCATTATGTCAAAGCTCTCACAAGCTCCGCCCTTATTGTAAACTTCCTCAATATTTCCCTCTTTATCAATAGAGCGGATGCAGGAAGCCTCGTCCACGGTGGAAATAAAGTAAGCCTTGCCGTTTTCCATCTTGAAGCCCTGACCGCCGCCCAAATTGGAGTCGGTTCCGATGGTGCCGTAGCCTATGGGGTAATCGTAGTCAGCTAATTTTGTCAGCTTCTTAGTCTCAAGGTCAACGGTGTAAAAGTCACAGTATTCCTGATTGCCGAATTTTCCGCCCTCTGTTGCGGCTAAAAGAAGTGTCTTTTCGTCAAAGAAGCCGAATTCACCGTTCTTTATCTTCTCGGGCTTAAATATGCAGGAGGACTTCTTTTTCTCCATGTCGTAGATGTAAAGTCCGGGCTCTATGTAGCGGATGCTGTCAAATTTTCCGCCCTGATAAGCTATCTTGCCCTTGTAGTATTTCCATGAGCAAACATCGAACTTATCGTCTGTCAGCTTCTTTAACCTGTCCTTGTTGCTGTCGTAGATATAAAGGGCTGTTCTTCTTCCGCTCAAATAGCCTGCGCCGTTTCCCCAGAAGGGAAGCTCGGTGAAGTTTTCATAGGCAGAGTGGGCAAATTTCTTTAAAGCTTCGTCCTTTTCCTTGCCCTCAAGCCCTTCTAAGTCGGGATAATTTTCGTGTGTGTCCGCTGTGAGAATGTACCTGCCGCCGCCTATATCCTCGATAGCTTCTACCGCTAAGGGGAGGGTAAACTTTAAGTTAGCTTCTCCGCCTTCTAAGGAAAGCTCGTAAAAGGCGGTTATCTTTTCGCCCTTACCCTGTCTCTCCTTTATGTCCTTGTCTCTGCATGATGGGAAAAGAAGGGTGTTATCCTTAGTCCAGCAATAGCTTTTATCTATGCCGAGACCTGTCATCTTCTTAACTTTTCCCTCTTTTATATTTAAAAGGTGAATATCTCCCTTGTAGCCATTGGTCTTTATACAAGGCTCCTGCACAACAAAAGCCGCATTAAGGCCGTCGGGAGAAAAGATAGGATTGCTTACAAATTTCAAGTCTAAAAAACTTTTTACTTCAATCTTCTTCATGGTCTTCTCCTTCTTAAAAAATTTATCACTGTACTTAATTTTCTGCCTAAAAAAAACATTTGTCAACAGACAGAGCTTACAATAAAAGCTCCCCTCATATGTTTAAATTTCCCTGCATATAGTTTAGAAAGAACATTAAAAAGGAAATTTAATATGAGAAGATACAAAAGAAAAAAGCTGAAAAAACTAACCGGCATAATATCCTCCTTTATATTTTTATTTTCCTCCCTCTTTCTGCCCTATACGGTTTTGAAGGGGGAGGAAAAAGCGGAAATTTATGAAGAGGATGTTTTTAAAGAGCTTACTTATGAAAAAGAAACTCCTCCTTTAAAAGAAGAAATAATTTTGCCCGAGGAAGAAGCTTCCGCCCCTTCCGTCACCTTTCCCGAGGAAGCAGAAAAAATTCTTCCCGAGGTCCCTCTTAAATTCAGAAAGCCCTGCATAGAAGCTGACCTTTCATATAAAGCTCACGGGGGTTTTCTTCACACACACGGCATAAGTCTAAAAAATGCGACGCAGTTTTCCAATGAGGAAATTTCAAGCCTTTTGGATACGCCTATGAAAATGCGCTTTAAAAAGACAAAAAGTCCCCAGTTTCTCATATATCATACGCACGCAACAGAGAGCTTTAATTCCGCAGACAGAGAATTTTACGATTCGAGGTATAACTGGCGAAGCCGTGACAACACTTTAAATATGGTTTCGGTGGGAAACTTCGCACTGAATGAGCTTGAAAAAGCGGACATACCCTATATTCACGATACAAGCCAGCATGACTACCCATCCTATAACGGCTCATATAAAAACAGCTTCAACTCCGTTTCTAAAATTCTTAGCGAAAATGCGGAAATAAAAGTTGCGCTTGATCTGCACAGGGACGCAATACAAAAAGTTTCCGGGGAAATAACAAAGCCCACGCTGACACTTTCCGACGGAACTAAAGTTGCACAAATCATGATAATAGCCAACTGTGACGACGGAAGCGGACTTATACCAAACTGGAGAGAAAATTTCCGCTTTGCAAAGGAAGTTTACCTCGCCTTGGAAAAAATATGTCCCGGTATAGCAAGACCTATCCTTCTTTCCCACAGAAAATATAATCAGCAGTTATCCACAGGGGCGCTTCTCATAGAAGTGGGCGGTCATGCAAATACTTTGGAAGAGGCACAGAGAGCGGGCAAGGTTCTGGGACTTGCCTTAAAGGAGATATATGAAAATTTTCAGGAATAAAAAACGTTTTAAAGATGTGAAGATGATTTTCTCGTCGTTTGTGTTTTCCTTTATGGTGATTTCCTGCTTTTTCACACTTTTTTATGTGTATAAGGAAGCTGAGGAAAAAGGCATGGGCGCAAAGGCGGAAGAAAAAGAGCAAAATGTGCCTCCCTTCCTCCCCTATGAGATCTTCGACCTGACAAGCTACCTCGTGTAGAAAATCCCCTCGCTGTTTTCGCCAAGCCTTTTTAAAAGGCGTAAAGCCTCGCCATCGGGAGCAAAATTTATAACCGCCGCCTGTGGCGGATGAAGGGCATAAATTTTGGCGAAGCTGTCCTAAATTTTAAGCCATGCGAACAGCGGCGTAAAAATTTAGCTGACAGCGAGAGGGGTGCCGAAGGTATGAGGCGGAGAGGGGATGAAAAAACTAAGAATAAAATATACGCTAACAAAAGAGTATTTAGGCTCCCCTTGAGGGGAGCTGTCGGGCGACGAAGGAGAACGACTGAGAGGTGGCCACTTTATAACATTTTAAAATTTTTCTTGGTTACTGCATTCACCTCTCAGATACCAGTCTGCGGACTGGTACCATCCCTCTCGCCGTTAGCCAAATTTTTGCGTTGCTTCGCCAAACTTAAAATTTGGACGGCATCGCCAACAAATACTTCCTTCATCTGTCACTGACAGCGGTCATATTTGTTGCTCCTCAAGGGGAGCCTTTGTCGCTCTATTGTCACTTGCTTCTTACTCCCCCGTAGGTGGAGGCTACGCCTTTTAAAAAAAGGCTTTGCGAAAAAGAAGGCAAATATCGTGTTCAAAAGAAAAAGGGACAGCAGATGCCATCCCTTAGTTTTATTAGAATTTAAAAGATTAAAGACCTGCGGAGTAGTTAGGAGCTTCCTTTGTGATATAGATATCGTGAGGATGGCTTTCCTTTAAGCCTGCGCCTGTGATCTTCATGAACTGAGCTCTTTCATGAAGTTCGGGGATTGTGGGACAGCCTGTGTATCCCATACCTGCCTTGATACCGCCGACTAACTGGAATACAGTGTCGGATAAGGGTCCCTTGTAAGGAACTCTTCCTTCAACGCCTTCGGGAACTAACTTCTTAGCATTTTCCTGGAAGTAACGGTCGGAAGAACCTCTCTCCATAGCTGCTAAGGAGCCCATGCCTCTATATACCTTGAAGTTTCTGCCCTGATAGATTTCTGTGTCTCCGGGGGACTCAGCACAGCCTGCGATGAGGGAGCCTAACATAACTACGTTAGCGCCTGCAGCAAGTGCCTTTACGATGTCGCCGGAATACTTGATACCGCCGTCAGCGATTGTGGGGATGCCTCTCTTAGCTGCTGCTCTGGAAGCATTCATAACTGCTGTGATCTGGGGAACACCGATACCTGCTACAACTCTTGTTGTGCAGATAGATCCGGGGCCGATACCAACCTTTACGCAGTCAGCGCCTGCATCAATGAGAGCTTCTGCAGCTTCTGCAGTTGCGATGTTGCCTGCGATAACGGGAAGGTGGGGGAATGCGTTCTTAACTCTCTTTAAGCATTCCATGATGTTTCTGGAATGACCGTGAGCGGAGTCTAATACTACTACGTCTACCTGATTTGCAACGAGGGCCTCGCATCTCTCTAATACGTTAGCTGTAACGCCTAAAGCTGCTGCACAGAGAAGTCTGCCGGAGGAGTCTCTTGCACTGTTGGGATATCTTTCAGCCTTCTCAATATCCTTGATTGTGATAAGGCCTCTTAAACGGTTATCTTCGTCAACGATGGGAAGCTTCTCGATCTTGTACTTGCAGAGGATAGCCTGAGCCTGCTCTAATGTTGTGCCTACGGGAGCTGTAACCAGCTTTTCCTTAGTCATAACTTCCTTGATCTTAACATTGAAATCCTTCATGAATCTCAGGTCTCTGTTTGTGATGATTCCAACTAAGTGGAGATCGTCGTCGCAGATGGGAACACCGGAGATCTTGTACTTGCCCATGAGCTTGTCTGCATCGGAAACAAGGTGGTCGGGGGAAAGATAGAAGGGATTTACGATAACGCCGTTTTCACTTCTCTTTACCTTGTCTACTTCGCCTGCCTGGTCTTCGATAGACATGTTCTTGTGAACAACGCCGATACCGCCTTCTCTTGCCATAGCGATAGCCATAGGAGCTGTTGTTACAGTATCCATAGCTGCTGTGATAAGAGGAGTGTTAAGTGTGATACCCTCTGTGAGCTTGGTCTTGATGTCGATCTGTGAGGGAACTACTTCGGAATATGCGGGAATGAGCAGCACATCGTCGAAGGTTAAGCCCTCGCCAATAATCTTGTTGTCAAAATTATTCATAAAAACCTCCCTTTAGTCTTTAAGACTAATTATTAATTTAAGACTTATTTTTGCTGAGGGCTATGCTGCCCTGAAAATACAAATCATTGTTTGCCTTTGCGTTTATATAATAGGTGTCCCCTTCCCTCCTTGTATAAAGGGAAAGTGTGTCGCCTAATTTCGCCTGTTTTTTATACTTTATGCTTATCTCTTCGATATTTCCCTCAAGTATTTCCTCGGGGAAAAGATCTGTTATCACCTTGGCATAAACTGTGTTATTCATATGCCTGTTTCTGTCAAGGTCGGAAAGCTTTACCTGTCTTTCCTCTTTAAATTCGCCCTCTTCGGAAAATCTCATGTTCCATACCTCTTTGAAGGGCTCGTACTTTTCCAGAAGCGGAAGCTTTACCTTTAAAGCCGAAGGCCTCAGTATTCTTCCTGTGTGTGTATCCAGCATCACCCACGAAGCTTCGATAACTGCCAGCACCTCTTCACTTTCAGAAAGAAGCACAGTTTCTCTCATCATGTGAGCTCCCACAGATTTTGCAGGGCAGGTGGCGGCGATTATCTTTTCTCCGCAGATAGGTGTTCTCAATATTTTAGTAGCTGAGGAGGAGAGCATAAATACTATTCCTTCCTCAAGAAGTCTTTCGTAATCATAGCCGAGAGAAGCTAAATGTCCTCCCGATACCTCCTGCACCAGTATGAGCATGGCAGAAGGTGTCATTTTAAGATCGGGAAAGCAGTCACGCTCTCCCACATAAGTTTCCTTATAGTAGGGATAAATGCCTTTTATCATTCTTCGTCCTCACAGAGCCTGTGACCTAAGTCCCTGAGCTCCTCCTCGGAGTAAAACTCTATTGTTATTTTGCCCTTTCCCTTGCCCTTATAAGCTACCTTTACTCCTCTTTTGAGGCGGTCTTTAAGCGCAAGCTCCATCTCCTTATAAAAGGTGGGGGCGGTTTCCTTCTTCTCTTCCTTTTTAGGTGCGAGAAGCTCTTTTACCAGCTTTTCAGTTTCTCTTACAGAAAGCTTTTCGGAAACTATCTTTTCTGCAATTTCCGAAGCCTTTTCCTTTTCCAGAGGAAGAAGGGCACGGGCGTGTCCCGCTGAGAGGCTGTTATTTTTAAGGAGCTCTATAACATCTTCCGGGAGGCTTAAAAGTCTCATGGAATTGGCAACTGCCGATCTTGACTTTCCGACTCTCTCTGCGATGGTCTCCTGTGTCATATCGAATGTATCTGCTAAATTTTTATATCCGAGAGCTTCTTCCACGGGGTTGAGGTCCTCTCTTATGAGGTTTTCAACCAGTGAAAGCTCATAGGCATTTTCGTCTGTAAGCTCTCTTATAACAACCGGAACTTCCGAAAGTCCTGCCATGCGTGATGCTCTCCAGCGTCTTTCGCCGGCGACTATCTGATATCTTCCCGAGGGCATGGGGCGAACTAAGATGGGGCTTATAACTCCGTGCTCCTTGATGGATGCACAAAGCTCTGCTATCTTTTCCTCATCAAACTCCTGTCTGGGCTGTCCCTTGTGAGGCTCTATATCGTTGATGTTAAGTGTTCTTATAGATAATTCATCTGTTTCGTTGTCCTGAAAAAGTGCTTCAAGCCCCTTTCCAAGACCTCTCTTTGGCTTAGACAAGAATTTTTCGCCTCCCGTACATTTATTCGTCCTTTTCCAAAAATTCCTTTGCAAGACTTAAGTAAGCCGCTGTTCCCTTGGAAGCTCTGTCGTAGTAAAGGCAGGGCTGACCGAAGCCGGGAGCCTCGGAAAGTCTTACATTTCTGGGGATGACGGTCCTGTAAACCTTCTGGGGGAAGAATTTTTTTACTTCCTCCACCACCTGCATTGTGAGGTTAAGTCTGCCGTCATACATTGTAAGAAGTACGCCGTCCAGATCTATTCTGGGGTTATATAATCTCTTCACCTGTCTTATTGTTGCCATAAGCTGGCTGAGGCCCTCCAGAGCATAAAATTCGCACTGAATGGGTATCATCACGCCGTCGCTTAAGGAAAGGACATTTAAAGTGATAAGTCCCAGAGAAGGGGGACAGTCTATAAATATATAATCGTATTCCTGCTTGATAGGAAGAAGGGCATTTCGAAGCCTAAAGCATCTGTCCTTCATATCCACAAGCTCTATCTCCGCACCTGCTAAATTTATACCGGCAGGGATGATAGATACGTTCTTGAATTCTGTTTCTATAACTGCATCGGCAGCCTTTGCCTCACCTATTATGAGGTCATAGCTGCTCAAATTTAAGTTTTTCTTTTCTATGCCGAAGCCGCTGGTGGAATTGCCCTGAGGGTCGGTATCGACAAGCAGTACCTTTTTGCCCATTTCTCCCAGGGAGGCGGCAAGGTTAACAGCGGTTGTGGTCTTACCTACTCCGCCCTTCTGATTTATAATTGCTATACAACGACTCATCTGATTCTCCCTGATATAAATGCTATTACCCAATTTAGATTAATCTTAATTATAGCATAAGGAATTTAGTATTACAACGAAATTGTATCAAAAAAGTTAGAAACAACCAACAAAAAGACCCCTCTTTGCAATTTTTTCATTGTAGTCACTTTGACTTATTAGACCGTAAAAGCAGTGTTTCCGATGTAAATTTCCTCTCCCTCTTATTTTAAAAAAGCTGAAAGCTGTACCTTACTTAAAAATTTTAAAAGCATATTTATTTTAAAAAGCCCGCAGCTTTCCCCGGGAAATTTTCCTTTTGCAATTTGGATAATGGGGAGTTTTTATACTTTTGGTATTTTAGCTATCTTGCCTGTTAATATTGTAAAATATAAATCCTTTGTGATATAATTAAGCTTAGTTACACAGACAACACAGATTATATTTAGGAGGAAGCAATATGAACAAAGTAATTTCTACAAAGAACGCACCCGGTGCCATCGGACCTTACTCTCAGGCAATTTTAGCAGGAAACACTCTCTACTGCTCCGGACAGCTGGGCTTAGATCCCGCAACAGGAGAATTTGCAGGCGACGATGTTGTTTCCCAGACAATAGCTTCTTTAAAGAACTTAGGCGCAGTTTTAAAGGAAGCAGGCATGGGCTACGAGGATGTAGTAAAGACCACAGTTTTATTAAAGAACATGGGCGACTTTGCAGCTATGAACGCAGAATATGCAAAGTTCTTCAAGGAAAACTGCCCTGCAAGAGCAGCTTTTGAAGTTGCGGCTCTCCCCAAGAACGGCTTGGTTGAAATAGAGTGCATCGCTGTTAAGTAAATCACGAAAAAGCATAAGAGGACGGTTTCAAAGCCGTCCTTTTTTAGTTAAAAGAAAAAGAGGACAGTTAGCCCTGTGCTAATAAGGATTTTTTTAAGAATGATGGTGTAACCTCAGAAATGGGGTTACACCGTTTTTCATTT
>SAMEA104404106__coassemble_1816_pt1 | contig 15073 bp, 16 predicted proteins | sample SAMEA104404106__metabat2_low_PE_047 | metagenome-assembled genome bin SAMEA104404106 (sample SAMEA104404106) | Balaenoptera acutorostrata | reverse complement strand
TCTTCTGCCGGTAAACCTAAAAGGCAGGAAACAACTGCCGAAGATGTGGTAGTATTTCCGATGCCCATTTCACCTGCTATAAGAATATCGTAGCCTTTTTCTGTGAGAAGCTTTGCTGTTTCAAAACCTGCAAGTATAGCTTTTTCACAGTTTTCTCTTGTCATGGCAGGACCTTTTAAAAAGTTCTCCGTTCCCATGGCAACTTTCTTATGTATGCCTTTGTCTTTCGGAAGAAGATCATTTATTCCCACATCTACTGCAAAGGTATCTGCATGGGCACAGTTTGCAAGGTTGCTGATGCAGGCAGAGCCATCAAGAATATTTTTGAAAACATTGGCTGTAACAAACTGTCCTACCTGTGAAACTCCCTCTTCCACTATGCCGTTATCAGCACAAAATACCGCAACGGCTCTTTTGGAAATGCAGGGGTCAAGTGTCTTTTGGATAGAACAGATCTGAGCTGTTATTTCCTCCAGCTTGCCGAAGGAGCCTATGGGCTTTGCTATGCTGTCAAAGCGCTCCAAAGCCTTTTTATAATAAATTTCATCCGGGGCTTCTATGCCTTTTGTGATTTCTTCTAATGTCACAATATCACTTCTTCTTTATATTTTTAAGAAGCTCTGTAAAAAAAGCTTCATTTGCCTTGTAATCAAACTGCGGGAAACCGCAGAAAAGCTGAGATGTGCGGAAAATAGTCTTTCTGCTTCTTTTGCTTCTGAATCTTTTAGCTATGAAGGAATCTCCGTCATCTGATGAGGAGCTGTAATGAAATTCGTGAGCTTTCAAAATAGGATTTTCAGATTCATCAAAAAGGTTTATATATCCGAAATTGGTGAGCTTTTCTTCTTTTTTGCAGTTTCCTGATAAAATGCCGCAAAGGGGTATAAGCTTTCCTGTATCGTCCTTAAGACCTTTGTTTAAATATATAAATCCGCTACCCTCCGCTATTATAAAACCGCCTTTTTCATAAAAGCTTCTTACAGCTGAAAGCATAGGACCATTTTTGGAAAGCTTTTCTGCGTTATTTTCAATATAGCCGCCGGGAAAGATGCAGACATCGGTGTTATACGGAAGCCTGTTATCTTTTAAAGGCGAAAAGAAAGCTGTATTACAGCCATTTTCCTTTAGAAATTCTATGTTGTCTTCATATATAAAGGAAAAGGCCTCGTCTCTTGCTATGCTGACATTTAAGTCTAAATTTTCTCTTGATCTGCTATCATCTGAAAGTGTTACATCGGGTGCGTCTTTGGCAATTTCCAAAAGCTTATCCAAATCTACATTTTCGGAAATGAGATATGAAAGACGAGCAAGAACTTCCCTCAGATTTTCCTTATCGTCCAGCAAAAGTCCCAGCTTCACATTTCTTATTCTCAGCTTTTCATCCTTAGGTATAAAGCCCAGAACCAAAGTTCCGCATTCTTTTTCTATAACAGGTTTCAGTATAGAAAAAAGAGACTTTGAGCATTTATTTAAGATTATTCCCTTTATATTGTTTTTTCTAAAATTAAGAAAGCCACTGATAAGCGCACAGAGAGAAAATGACGAGCCCTCTGCATCCACTATGAGAACAGCAGGACAGCTCAATACCTCAGAAATATGAAAAGCTGAATTTATCTCTGTTATGCCGCCCATTCCGTCATAAAATCCCATAGCGCCCTCTATGAGAGCAAGCTCACTTTGCGATGCTTTCTCAAAAAATCTTCTCTTTAAAAGCTCTTCGTCATTGAAGAAAAGGTCTAAATTTGAGCCTGACTTCCCTGTTATCTCCTTATGGAGCATGGGGTCAACATAATCGGGACCGCACTTAAACATGGAAAGGCTTATACCTCTGTCTATGAGAGCTTTTGCAAGTGCAGCTGTAAAGATAGTTTTTCCGCTTCCGCTTTTAGGAGCTGATATGAGGAGTCTGGGAATTTTATAATTCATCGTTTCCTCCAAAACTGAACATGAAGATGGGATTTTGAGCCATAAGCGCATTATATGAGCCCAGAGCCTTAAATTCGCTTACGGAGATCTGTCTGCCTTCCCAGTTTTCGATTTCAAGCTTTTTGAAAGTTTCCTTAACTTCGCAGAGAGTTTCCATGGTAAGCGCTGTTATAACAACTCTCACATTAGGATTTTTTGCAAGTAGGCTCTCCACTATTTTCTCTAAATTTCCTGCCGAACCGCCTATAAAAGCGTAATCGGGAGCAGGAAGGTTTTCCATAGCATCAGGTGCAAGACCTTTTATAAGGTGACCGTTTAACACCTTATGCCTGGAGAAATTTCTCTCTATAACATCGCAGGCGTTGTCCTTTCTCTCTATTGTATATATCTCAATGAAGGGCGATGCCTTTGAAACTGCCACAGATACAGAACCTGTTCCTCCGCCTATATCGTAGAAAACACCGCCGTTTCTCAGCTTTAATTCTAAGACAGCAGAGTTTCTAACCTCTCTTTTGGTGATGGGAACATTCTCTTTTATAAATTCCTCGTCCTTCATGTCAAAGGAGTGCAGTTTATCACTGAAACCATCCTCATTTACGCACCAGACAACTGACAAGGGGTGAAACTTCACATCTACAAGTTGGCTTGCAGAGCCGACTTTCACATCTTCATCGTCGTAAGAAAGATTTTCTCCCACATAAAATGTCACGTTATCAAGGTGCTTTTCGTATGCGTCTTTTATGATCTTTTCGGGGGTCATAACACTTCCTGTCAGGAAGAAAACCTCTTTATTAGTTGCGATATAAGCTGATGTGTCGGGGAAAAGTCCGTGAGCGCTCACAAGCTTAACATTCTGCCAGGGGCGCTTTATTTTTGCCGCCATATATGAAAGGCTTCCTATGCCGGGCAGGACAACAGCTTTGTCGCCGTAGTATTCTGCAAGCTTTTTGGCTCCGGAATAAAATCCCGAATCGCCCGAAAAGAGAACAGATATTTTTCTGTCGCTCAGATCAGCTATGATGTTCTTTATTTTTTCTGCGTTTACTTCTGCAAAAGTTTCGCCTTTATAAAAGTCAGATATAGCTTCCAGCATTCTTTTACTGCCTATGACAGCATCGGAGGAAAGAATAGTTTCCTTTGCTTCCTCTGTCAAAAGCCTCAGGCTTCCTACACCTGTTCCGATCAAATAAATCATGGTGTTCCTTTCTCTACGGCGTCCTTCATCTGCGAGAAGGTCATTCCCTCTTCCGGCGGTCTTTTTATGATGATGATTTCAATTTTACAGATTTCGCAGGCCTTGACCTTTTCCTCAAGTCCGCCTGTTTTTCCGCTGTCCTTGCTTATGAGATAATGTATATCGTGTTTCTTTATAAGGGATACATTTTCCTCAACTGAAAAAGGACCTTTTCCGGTTATTATATTGCTTTCCAAAAAGCCCTGTTCCTTTGCAGCTTTTACCGAAGCTTCTGTGGGAAGAACTCTTATAAATTTGCCTTCATCTTTTTCCAATGTTTTCAGCTTGCCGGTCTCTTTGCTTCCTGTTGTAAAAAGCACATTCCCCTTAAAGTCGAAGTTAAGAAGGTCCTCTATTTTATCTGCATACAGCGCATAAGAGAAAAATTCGTCCTCACGGATAAGCCTTAAAAGTCTGACATTTAAGTTCTGACAGGCCCTTTTTATATTTTTTGTGACCTCTACTGCGTACGGGTGGGTGGAATCTATTACCACGTCGAACCTTTCCTTTAAAAGAACAGCTTCTATGGCCTCCTGATCCAGCCTTCCCATATGGATATTAAATTTGGCTCCCTTTTCCCTTGCGATATCCTCGCCCAGATCGGTCGCTACAAAAAGGCAAACTTCACAGCCCTTTTCAAACAAAAGCTCCGCTATAAGTCTGCCCTCTGTTGTTCCTCCGAAAACCGCAGTTTTAATCATGCTTTTTATTTTCATATCCTCTCGGGGTTATCATTTTGCCCATGGAAACATAGGTCTTTTCATTTCCCACAAAAACTGTGCAGAACATATCCAGCTCCATGTCCTTGAGCTCGTCTAAAGTGGTTGTGACGGTTTCTGTATCTTCTCTGCCAATATTTCTTACATATCCGCAAACAGTATCCTTAGATTTGTACTTTAAAAGTATCTCGCAGGCTTCCTTGAAGTAGTGAGGTCTGCCACGGCTTCTCACGTTGTAGAGAGCTATGCAAAAATCGCCTATTGCGGCGCACTCCACCCTCTTTTTGATAAGCTCCCAAGGTGTGAGAAGGTCGCTTAAAGAAATAACGGCAAAATCGTGATTTAAAGGCGCACCCAAAAGCGCACCGCCTGTAAGAGCCGCTGTATTTCCGCTTATTACCTCCACATCGACATCGGGATACTTTTCCCACATGGCTAAAGTGGGAGCCGCCATTCCGTAAACGCCTGCGTCACCGCTGCAAACGATGGAAACAGTCTTTCCCTTCTGTGCTTCAAGGAAAGCTTTTTCGCATCTTTCCAGCTCGCCGCCCATACCGTTTACCCAGACGTCTTTTCCGGGAAACTCCTTCTTTATGATCTCGCCGTAGACCTTGTAGCCTAAAATCAAGTCAGAAGAATTTACTGCTTCTATGGCTTCTTCCGACATATATTTTCTTTCTCCGGGGCCTGCGCCCACTATGTATAACTTGTTCATCTATTTTTCTCCGATATTTAAAAGTTTTTCATTCTGAGCAAGGGCAAAGGTAATTCCCTTAAAAGCTGTCTTTGCTATTTTTATACTGCCCTTTGAAAGAAGAGCAGCGCTCCTTTCGCAGACGTTGTCCACTCCTGTCACAGCTTTTACAAATTGCGACGGAGTAAATTTTCCCATAGCTCCTGGCAATTGGTCGGAAGTATAGAAGGAAACGGGGATTTTCAGCTTTTCACTTAAAGCTAAAACAGCTTTTTCCTCTTTTTTTAGGTCGATAGTAGCCATATTTAATATAGCTTCTTTGTATATTCCTGCGGAAGATAAAAATTCCTCTAAAGAAGCTGACATATGCTTTTCATCTGTATCTTTTTTACAGCCCACCCCAAGTGTGAAAAGCTTTGGTATAAGAAGAAGTGCAGTTTCATTTTCTGTTTTAAAAGGTGTTATAACTGCGTCAGCTTCCTCTTCATTTCCCCAAAATACGCCTTCGGGAAGCTTTCCCTCTATGGGCAGGCAGGAATAGATTTTTATATTTTCCCCTCTCAAAAGCTTAGAGGAAACATCCTTTATTCTGTGGGGATTTTTTATAACAAGCTCATTTTTTCTTGCGAAAACATCTATTGCAAATTTGTTGTTTATATCAGTTGAAGTAGTTATCACAGCTTCTGCGCCTAAAATGGACGCCAGCTCGCCTGCAAATTCATTAGCAGAGCCCACATGACCTGAAAGTATGGGTATGCAGTATTTGCCGTTATCATCTATCACAACAACTGCCGGGTCTGTAAGCTTTGATTTAAGCTCCTTTGAAATAAGCCTGACCGCTATCTGAACAGCTCCTATAAAAATAAGCCTGTCGCAGTTTTCAAAGCTTTCCTTTACCCATGGGTGAAGCTCATTTCCGCTTTTGTCCTCCCTGTTGAAAAAGGAAAGTTCGGCATCTGAAAGTCCAAGCTCCTTTTGAAGCTTTTTTGCCAAAAGAACGCCCCTGTGGGAAAAAGCCGCTATCTTACAAGTCATTACTTTGCCTTTCTGAATTCTGTCTCAAAACCCTTGTCATAGAGCTTTGAAAGCTCGTAGTCACAATCGAGGAAGCCGCCCACAACAACAAGAGCTGTCTTGGTTATATTGTTTTCCTTTGCCGCAGAAGCTAAAGAGCCGATCTGGCATCTTATGATCTTTTCATCCTCCCACGAAGCTTTGTAAACTATGGCCGCAGGAGAATTGGAAAAGAATGCGCCGCCTGCTATAAGGTCCTTTGAAACATCCTCAAGAAGTCCCATGCTGAGAAATATCGCCATGGAACAGCCTACCTTTGCAAGCTTCTGAAACTCTCCGTCAGGAGTCTTTGTCCTGCCGGGGTATCTTGTGATGACCATGCTCTGGCTTACTCCGGGAAGTGTGTATTCTGCCTTGAGAGAAGCCGCCGCCGCAAGGAAGCTGGAAACTCCGGGAACAACTTCAAATTCTATGCCCTGTGAGGAAAGAAAATCATACTGCTCCTTCACAGCACCGTAAAGGCTCATATCGCCTGTGTGAAGTCTTACGGTCATAAGCCCTGCTCTTTCATTTTCCAAGAAAAGCTCACACACCTCGTCTAAATTAAGAAATGCGCTGTTATAGGTCTTTGCGCCCTCCTTGCAGAGATCCAAAAGCTCATGATTAATAAGGCTTCCTGTATAAATAACAGCATCGGCCCTGCCAAGAAGCTTTGCGCCCTTGACTGTTATAAGCTCTTTATCGCCGCTTCCGGCACCTACAAAATAGATCATATATTACTCCTCAAAGCATTTTAAAATTTCGGGTACATTTTCACTCTGCCCTATTATGTTGTTTTCATTGTCAAAGGTTATAAGCCCCACATTAAAGTCTCCCATAGCTCTTCTTTCCAGATAGCTCTGAGATGACTTCACCATGGCTGAAAGTGTCTTTTCCTTTAAGCCTGCTTCCTCTAAAATCTCAAGGCACTCGATAGATGTGATGGAAGCCATGAGCTTTTTGAGCGTTTCTCTGCCCGCACCTGCCAAAGAAGCAAAGCAGACAAAGGCTTCTTTTCTTCCGTCGGCCACTTTGGAATGGGTATCCATTATACCTAAGGAAAGCTTGCAGAATTTTCCTATGTGGCCTATCAAAAGCACATTTTCAAAGCCTGAAACAGAGGCGTGATCCAAGGATTCACCTATAAAGTTGGAACACTTTACAGTGGCTTCACGAAGCCGTTTATAGCGCTCATCTATGAATAATTCACCGTAATTGCCCGGTGTCAGCACCAGATCTCTGTGACCTTCATTTTTTATTACATCCATCTCCAGAAAGACGGAATCTTTCAGTGCCGAAAGGCTCTTCGGCTCCACTATACCGGTAGAACCCAGTATAGATATACCGCCCTCTATGCCTATATGGGGATTGAAGGTCTTTTTAGCTGTCTCCTCACCTTCGGGAACGGAAACTGTTATTTTAGCACCTCTGGTGTATCCGTATTTTCTGAATACCTTGAGAGCTTCCTCCTCCATCATTTTTCTGGGGACAGGATTTATTGCAGCTTCGCCCACTTCCTGCTTAAGGCCTTTTTTGGTGACTCTGCCCACACCTTTTCCGCCGTCTATAACTATGCCGTTATCTTCGGTAAAATCTACACGCACGCATATTTCCAGCTTGTCGGTGGCATCTATATCGTCACCTGCATCCTTTATTACAGAAGCTGTGGCAAAAGCTATGCCCCTTTCCTGATTAAAAGCTTCTGCTTTCACGATTATGCCCTTTGGTGTCATTATCTCGGGAAAACGACAAAATTCGCCGAAATAATTAAGGCAAGCAGCTCTAACAGCCAGTGCGGCACAGGTACCTGTGGTAAAACCGCATCTCAGGCGTTCTTTTCCGTTGTAAATATAATGAGAAAACATTTCATCACCTTTGAAAAAAGGCTGCAGCGAAAAAATCACCACAGCCCGCTTTAACTATTCAATTATATAACTTTTGAAAAAACCAGTCAACTTTATTTTATTTAGTAAAGTCTCTCAATGAAGCCGGAATAAAGCTGTGAAGGTGCATCCATATGATTTGCATGGTCCATTTCATCAGCCATAACCCTGTCCACTGTTTCTGTGTTTATGCGATCGCCTGCACCGTTGAAAATGAGGAACCTTGCGGCTTCCTTTATATTTACAGCTCCCGTAGAGGGATTTAAGCCGAACAGGTTGTTTTCAACAGGAGGGTCCTCCAAAATACCTGCATTATCCGGCTTTGGCGTCGGAGCTTTAAGAAAGTTTTCTGCCCCTCTGTCTTCTGAAGGAGAAAACTCCTTTTCCTCCGCATAGGCATCCAGCATATCATTTGAAGCCTTTTCCTTGATTTCGCCTTCTTCATAAGAGGCAAACATGGACTGGGATTCTTCTCCGGCTTCTGCTGCTTCGTTGCACTCTTCGGGAGCAGCTTTATCATTTGCGACTATTCCCCTGCCGTAATCAGATGTAAAGAATAAAAGCCCTGCAAATGCCACACAGGCTGCTATTGCGCCCAGTCCTCTCTTCTTAAAAATAGAGATAACATTGTCATTGTGCTTTTCTTCCTTCACATTTTCAGAAGCTGATTCTTTTTCTATCTCTGCAATTTCCTTTGCATACTTCTTAGAAAGATTTTCTGCCTTAAGGCTTTCCGGAAGGACTATATTTGAGGACTGAGACTCAAACAGCTCCTTGAAAAAGTCCATATCTTCATCATTCAGTAAATCTGTTTCTGCATTTTCAAAATCTTTTCTCATATCCTCACCTCCTATTCCATCATCTTTCTTAATTTTTTCAAAGTTCTGTGAAGCTTGCTGCTCACCGTTCCCTGAGGCATTTCAAGCATTTCGGAAACCTCCTTGGTAGTATAGCCCTGAACCGTGGATAAGAGCAATATGCTCCTTTCGTCGGGACTTATTTCGGAAAGTGCCTTTTGGAGCATCACATTCTCCACATTACCGAAGTCCTCGGTAGACAGGAAGGACGGATTCACATCGTCCAGCTCCACATTTTTCTTGTCCCTAACATAGGTCGCTATCTTTCTCTTTATCCTTGCGGACAGTATCTTGAACATCCATGACTTAAAGGTTTCCGGGTGTTTCAGGTTCTTAATGCCTTTTATGGCCTCAATAAAGGTCTCGCTGACCACATCCTCGGCGTCGTGTTCATTTCCCAGGATGTAATATGAATATTTATATAGCTCCAGAGAGATACTGTCGTAAAGCACCTCGAAGCTCTTTGTATCGCCTTTTATAGCTGAATTAACCGCGTTGATATCTACCACTTGTTGTCCACCACCTATTGCAAATCAGCAGTTCACACATATAGTAAGTGCTGACTTTACTGCGTTTTATTGCATCGGGCAAAAGTTTTTTTCTAAAGAGAGGATATAGCACGAAGGCATATTTCGTCAACAATTTTTTTCATCCTTCTTTTAGATATCTTGATCTCCACATCATAATCCTCAGAAGCTGTTCTTATGTGTGTCTCCACAGGGATGAAATTAAAAATCCGCCTGAGAAAATATATAAAGCCCTTCTTTTGGGTCTTGACGTTTTCTTCTTTTCCTAAGTGATCCATAAAATGCCCTCCAAACAATACTTCATTTATATTGTTTCATGGGGCTTTTTAAATATTCTTTATTTTAAAGATTAAAAAAGAGGGCCTTTTAAAGCCCCCTCATATTACTTTTTTGAATCTGTTATCTTGTAGCAAAGAGTCATAAGACCGTCGCCCAGATGAACATTTTCCACTATTATGTCGGGATGTCCTATGGAGATATCGGCATAGGTGAAGTTCCAGAAGGATGTTACGCCGCAGGATATAAAAGTTTCTGTCACCTGATTTGCAACTTCCTTCGGCACGCAGAGAACAGCCACATCCACACGGTTATTTCTGCAGTAGGATTCTATCTCATGGAAGTCGAAGATCTCCACATTTCCCACCTTCTGACCTATGAGTGCGGGATTGAGGTCAAAAGCCGCTGTCAGATTAAAGCCTGCTCCCTTGAAATCTATGTGCTGTGCAAAGGCATGGCCTAAATTTCCCACACCGGCCAAAACAGCATTGTATTCCTTATCAAGGCCTAATATTTTTTCTATCTCAGTTTTTAAGGACTCCACGTTGTATCCGTATCCCTGCTGGCCGAAACCGCCGAAGCAGTTGAGATCCTGTCTTATCTGAGAAGCAGTAAGACTCATTTTTTCTGCAAGCTCCTTGGAAGAAATCCTGCTTATTCCATGGGCCTGAAGTTCGCCTAAATATCTGTAATATCTGGGCAGTCTGCGAATGACTGCAGATGAAACACCGTTCTTTTCCAAGGCTGCGCCTCCTATTTAACTAAATAACGCATGTTTCATGTTATACCAAAGTTAAGTATTTGTCAATCTTTATACCTATTATAATACATGAATCAGTGAGGGAAAATGAATATGTTTTTTTAAATTCCTTCAGCTTGGGTAAAAATAAAAATTTAAAACAATATTAAATTGCCGCAGAAGCTTTTAGTTTTAGTTAGCTATATGACAAATTGACTTAAAATTTACCGATTTATTCAAAACTTATGCACATATCATGCACAGGCGGACGAAGCTTTCAAAAAAGCGCTCAAAATGGCTCTGCAATTGGGAATCATTCCGATTATACATTATTGACTTGCTAAATTTATATGTTATTATTACTGTATATAATAGTGCGAAAAGAGGTTTACCACAATGGATTTGGAATTCTACAAGAAAAGTGCAGATTATGTCAGATCTAAAATAGATTTTGAGCCCGAAATTGCAATTATTTTAGGCTCCGGCTTAGGAAAACTGGCAGACGAAATTGAAGATCCTGTTGAAATAAGCTACAAGGATATCCCCAACTTCTTAGTTTCAACAGCTCCTGATCATGCAGGAAAGCTCGTTATCGGTACAATTTCCGGTAAAAAAGTCATCTGTATGTCCGGCAGATTCCACAACTATGAAGGCTATGAATACAGCCAGTTAGCTCTTCCCGTAAGACTTTTTAAGCTTTTAGGCGTCAAGAAGATCATCGCTACAAATGCCGCAGGTGCAGTAAACACAGGCTACAAGCCCGGCGACGTTATGATAATCACCGACCATATCAATATCGCAGGAGTTTCCCCCATGAGAGGAAAGAATATTGAAGAATTCGGTCCCAGATTCTTTGATCTCTGCAACGCTTATGACAAGGACCTGAGAGCTCTGGCAAAGGAAGTTTCCAAGGAAAGCGAGCTGAGATTCCAGGAGGGCGTTTATATGTTCATGCCCGGTCCTCAGTTTGAAACACCTGCCGAAATAAGAGCTGCAAGAATTTTAGGCGCTGATGCTGTGGGAATGTCCACAATAACAGAGACACTTACAGCTGCTCACTGCGGTATCCCCTTCTTAGGCTTCTCACTTATCACAAACATGGGCGCAGGAATTTTAGACACCCCTGTTTCCGGCGACGAAGTAAACGAGACAGCAGGCAGAAGCTCCGAAATGCTCAAGGCATATGTTAAGAAGCTTCTTGCAAGAATGTAAATTTATATCGTTTTTATCGAAAGGATATGTAAAAAAATAATGAGCACACTTTTTGAAAATGCTGCCATAATCTTAGAAGATAAGATCATCAAGTGCGGCTATTTAGGCGTAAAGGATACAAAGATATCCTATATCGGAGAGGAAAGACCCGAGGAAAAGTATGACGTAGTAAAGAATATGACAGGCCATGTGCTTATGTCCGGTCTTTATAATCTCCATACACACTCCCCCATGACCTTATTAAGAGGCCTCGGAAGTGACCTTCCCTTACAGAGATGGCTCACAGAAGCTATCTTCCCTGTTGAAGCAAAGCTTCAGCCCCAGGACTATTCCTGCGGTTCCAGACTTGCTATGATGGAATTTTTAGCTTCCGGATGCGTAAGCTTTACAGATATGTACGATGCTCCCTGGATCACAGCAGACGAAGTTATCAAGGCAGGCATGAAGGCTAACTTAAGCCGCCCCATCGTAGGATTTGATCCCACAGAGCCTTATTCCGAAAGCTTCAGAGCAAAGGAATCCGAGAAGTTCTTCAAGGAATACAACGGCAAGGGTGACGGAAGAATCATCGTTGACTACTCCATCCACGCCGAATACACAAACTACGACGAGCTTGCAAGCCACTATGCAGAGGATTGTAAGAGATTAGGCGCAAGAATGCACATCCACCTTTCCGAGACAGAAAAGGAACATGAAGAGTGCAAGATGCGCCACGGCGGTCTCACCCCCACACAGTGGTTCTTAAAGATGGGCGTTTTAGATAACCCCACAACTGCCGCTCACTGCGTATGGGTAGACGAAAACGATATGGACATCTTAAAGGACAAGGGTGTCACCTGCGTACACAACCCCTCCAGCAACCTTAAGTTAGGCAGCGGCTTCATGCCCATTCAGAAGCTTCTCGATAAGGGCATCAACGTAGCTCTCGGAACCGACGGTGCAGCTTCCAACAACAACCTCAACATGATGGAAGAATTACATATAGCATCTATCATCCACAACGGCTTCCACCACGATCCCACAATGCTCCCTCCCAGAGAGCTTCTCAAGATAGCTACTGCAAACGGTGCAAAGGGTCAGGGCAGAGCAAATGCAGGTCTTTTAAAGGAAGGCTATGATGCAGATATCGTTGCTGTCAACTTAGATGCACCCCACCTCGTTCCTGCAAGCGACATCTTAGCTCTCGTAACATATTCCGCACAGTCCTCTGATATCGACATGACCATGGTAAACGGAAAGATCCTCTACGAAAAGGGACAGTTCCTCACCATCGACAGCGAAAAGGCAAAGGCAGATGCAAATGAGAGCATCAAGCACCTCATTTAAGTATATATTAGAAATTTAAGGAGTTTTGAACTTTGGAAAGAGCAGATAAAGAACTGGCATTTATGCTCCAGTATGAAAACATCGCATGGTATGAGGACGGAAAGGTAAGAATTCTCGACAGAAGAATTTACCCCACCAAGACAGAATTTGTAACCTGCAATAACCACGTCGAAGTAACAAAGGCTATCACAGACATGGTAACACAGTCCGCAGGTCCCTACACCGCAGCAGCTATGGGCATGGCTCTTGCCGCTCACGAGTGCAAGGACATGAAGGAAGCTGACCAGAAGGCTTATCTTTTAAAGGCGGCAGATACAATCTCCCATGCAAGACCTACAACAGTTGACAGAATGGCCGCTGTTACAGAGAATGCTTACAATGCGGCTTTAAGAGCTATGGCAGAGGGCAAGAACACAGCTGACGCCATCGTAGAAAGCACAGTTGAGGGCAACAACAGAAGATACAAGAAGATCGAAAAGATCGCTGAATCCTTAGTTGCCATGTTCCCCCAGAACGGCAAGGTGCTCACACAGTGCTTCGGTGAGACCATCGTAGGACAGATGTGCAAGGTAGCAAGAAGAGAGGGCAAGAACCTCAAGATCTACTGTGCAGAGACAAGACCTTACTTCCAGGGCGCAAGACTTACAGCTTCTGTATGCAAGGATATGGGCTATGATGTAACTGTTATCACAGACAATATGCCTGCTTTTGCTATCCAGAATGAGCACATAGATGTATTTACTTCCGCAGCTGACGTTATCTGTCAGGACGGCTATGTAGTAAACAAGGTCGGCACCTTCCAGATCGCCATCGTTTCCAAGTACATGGGTATCCCCTACTTTGTAACAGGAGCACCCGACAGAGGTCACAAGACAGTTGATTCTGTAAAGATCGAGATGAGAGATCCCAACTTCGTACTTCAGGCTATGGGTGTAAGAACAGCTATGGAAGGCGTAAAGGGCTACTATCCCTCCTTCGATATCACTCCCCCCGAATTAGTTTCCGGAGTTGTTACAGACTGCGGCGTTTACTCCCCCTATGACTTAAAGAGATACTTTGAGGTAGGCAACGTAGGCGAATACGAGATCGTGGTATAATAAAGAACAATTTACGCCGCATCAGCTTTGGTGCGGTGTATTTTTTAAGGAGAAAATATGACTGCTAACGAATATCAGGCTCTGGCCATGAAAACCCTCAATCCCAATTTAAGCAAAAAAGATGTGCTTATAAACAGCGTCATGGGACTTTGCGGTGAATCGGGAGAAGCCATAGACATAGTGAAAAAGCACCTCGCTCAGGGCCATGAGCTTAATAAGGAAGCTCTCATTAAGGAGCTGGGCGATGTGGCGTGGTACCTTGCAGAGGCAGCATTTGCACTGGATGTGGACTTGGATACAGTGCTGAGAGGCAATATAGAAAAATTAAAGGCGAGATATCCCGAGGGCTTCGATACAGAAAGATCAATAAACAGAAAAGACTAAAAAATAAAGAACCCCGTCTGCTGAATTAGCACTTTTCAGCAAACGGGGCCTTTTTTATGAAAAATACAATGGGGCCAAAGTTAAAAGCTAAACATTGAATCTATCATAGGTTTGGTAGCAGTCGAGACAGAGCTTTTTGCCTCCGGAAATTCTTATCCAGTTGGCTCCTGTCATCTCGCCGCAGCATTCGCATTTATAGGAATCAAAAAGTCTTGCTTTCTCGGGAAGCTCAATTGTAGTTTTCTTCACATCGAACATCTCGCTGTCGGGACAGTTGTGATAATATTCGTAAGTTTCGTCCCTTGTCATTTCACGGGGCTTTGGCTTTAAAACAAGTCTTACAGACTCCCCTGTTGTCCTGTTGTAGAAGGAGAATGCCTGTTTTCCTCTCATGTGAAAAAGAAGATTTCCCTTTCCTGCCGAACAGCCTAAGATAACCTGAATGGCATCTACTCCGCAGGCATCATTTTCGCTGATACACACTATCTTTTCATCCTCCGAGAAGGTGAGGTGAAGAAGCTCGATCGCATAAAGTGCGGCTCTGTAACCTATTGTAAGACCGGGGCACACATGGCCGTGAAATTCGGCACACTTGTCCCAAAGTGCTTTCTTGTCCATTAAATTTCCTCCTATTCGATTTCGACTAAAATTCTGTCATCTGTTTTTATCAGCTTTGCTTCTATTCCGTAAACATCACGGAGGGCTTTTTCTGTGATTACGGAAGAATCTCCGAAGTCATAAACTGTTCCGTCTTTCACAAGCACAAATTTGTTGCAGTATCTCAAAGCAAGATTCAGGTCGTGGATTATAACAAGGACAGTTATCCCTGTTTCCTCTGCCATACTGCGTACAAGCTTCATCATTTCATACTGATTTTTGGGGTCCAGATTGCTTGTAGGCTCATCTAACAAGAGAAGCTTGGGCTCCTGCACAAAGGCTCTTGCCAGCATAACCTTCTGGCTTTCGCCGCCGCTGAGTTCGTTCATATAGCGAAGCTTGAAATCCTGCATACCCACCTTTTCCAGCATGGTATCGCATATCTCATAGTCCCTGTTGGTCATGCCCCATTTCATGTAGGGCTTTCTTCCCAGAAGCACAGCATCGTAAACGGTGGTCTGTGAAAATTCGCTCTTTTGCGGAACATAT
>SAMEA104404106__coassemble_1764_pt1 | contig 15471 bp, 19 predicted proteins | sample SAMEA104404106__metabat2_low_PE_047 | metagenome-assembled genome bin SAMEA104404106 (sample SAMEA104404106) | Balaenoptera acutorostrata | reverse complement strand
CTTCATCTGTCACTGACAGCGGTCATATTTGTTGCTCCTCAAGGGGAGCCTTTTTGCGTTCTAAAGTTAGAAATAATAAAATTTGCAGTACCCCTCATCCATCGCCTTGAGGCGACACCTGCTCTTGCGGTGCCCAAAATTCTTTATTCGGCATAAAGCACTCATAGAATTTTGACCGCTGCGCCAAAATATTTTCCCTTCATCATCCACAGGATGCGGTCAAATATTTTGCTCCCGAGGGGGAAGGCAAAGTTAGCTTTGATGAAAAATGAAGGATAGATTGCTATAAGTAAGAATCAACGCTTCAAATTCACCCACGCCTTTTCCCTCCACACGAAAAAAATCCCCCCGATATTTTTCGGAGGGATCTTCTTTTATTCTAATTCTATCATCTTGGGTTTTCTATCTCTGAAGTGTGCAAGGTACTTAAATCCTGCTTCCTTCAGAAATTCGCTTCCGTCCTTCATGTGCTGGCCGCACTGCTCAAAAACGTGGGCATCTGTTCCCAAGGTCACAAGCTCGCCGCCCAGCTCTCTGTACCTCTTAACAAGCACCAGAGGGGGCAGATAGTCAAAATGGGGTGTTCTGCAAAGTCCGGAAATATTTACTTCCAGCGCTCTTCCCTTTTCTATAAGCTTCTTAAAGATCATGTCGGTTATCTCGGGGTAATCGGCAGGAAGGGGGAAATCGCTGTTCTTTTCAAAATATCTCCACGGGTAGGTAAGATGTGTAAGTATATCAAAATCTGTCTTTTCTATTATCTCAAGCTCGCCCAGAAGATATTCCTTCATTTCGTTTACAGGATCGGGGCAGATGCCCTTCCATGTGCAGTAGTCGCTCTTGCCCAAAACGGAATGAACAGAACCTAAAACCGCATCATAGGGAAACCATGCGGCCGCCTCGTTGGCTTCCTTCACCTTTTCTGCGCCCTGACCTATCTCGATGCCGAAGCCCAAGAAAAAGTCCTTGTCGAAGCTCTCTTTCAGCTCCGCAAATTCGTCATAGCAGTTTTTTATAGGTGTATAAAGGTCGTCGTCCCTCTCAAATTTAAAATTGCAGTGGTCGGTTATGGTTATACCGGAACAGCCGGCAAGCCTTGCACTTTCTGCCATCTTTCTGATGGGGTAATGTCCGTCATGGGAGTGGTGAGAATGAAGATGCTGGTCAAAATACATACTATCTCTCTTTTCATAAAGAAATTTACAGCTTCCACAAGTCATTTTACAACTAATTTCACCTGTTTGCAAAGAAATTGCATACAAAAAAGAGAGGCTATTTTCTACCTCTCTTTATTTTCTACTTTTATCTGAATTTCTGTAAGCCACTGGTGGGGAAATTTCGTATAGCGGTTATCTATGTGCATAAGCTCCAAAAAGGAGGTTTCCGGCTCAAGTCCGCTCTCCTTCATAAGCTTCTGAAGCTCAAGTATAAGCTTTGGTGTCTCCTTGTAGCTTCCTTTATAAAATACAGACAGATACTTTCCTGCGGGAAGCACAAAGTCGTACTTTTCCGCATCGCCTTCCAGTATAAAGAAAACCGAAGAATAGGTCACATAGCCGTTTTTAGCAGCAGCTTCCTCAACGGTATCCTCCCTGCATACAAGCCCCATCTCCTGCTCGCCCAGAGCCGGAAGCATACTTTCGTATCTCCTGTGAAGCTTTTTTATAGCGAAGTCGGCTTCCTCGTCCCTTGTCATCTCCACGGAAAGCTGAATACATCTTCTCTCGGGAAGCTCCTTGAGGGAAATTTCTCCGCACCTCTCCATGGAAAGACTCTTAAACTTCTCGATGCGCTTTTTTATAGAAAGCTCGGCATTTTGGAGGTAACGGAGCTTTTCTTTTATCTGCTCCATTTCCTCCGTAAGCATCTGAGCTGTATGTTCTACGCTCTGATGGCTCAGATAATCCTTTATCTGCTCCATAGAAAAATCAAGGGCCCGCAAGTCCCTGATAACGGTTATCTTATAGATGTCGCTGAGAGAGTAAAGGCGGTAACCGTTTTCCTCCCTCTTGGGCTTCAAGATGCCCAGCTTCTCATAATATCTCAAGGAATCGGTGCTGATGGAATAAAGCTTTGCTATTTCGTTTATGCGGTAGTATTCCTTCATATTCAACACCTCCCGGGGCTTTCGGTTAAAAACTAAAGAAACTTCCCTGCCGCTTTAAAAATTTTTCTTTCGTTCCCAATAAATAAGCTGTTCTCTAAATCAACAAGCTCTAAAAGTTGTTTTTAAAATCAGCAGGTCATTTCCAATGTAAAATATAATGTTTTCTTAAAAATCAAGCTCTTTTCTAAACTTTCTTTCAAATTTAAATCATGCTTTCAACTGCGACCAAAAGGCTTTCTTATGTCTCTTAGCCACAGCGCAGCATAAAGCTCTTTGCCTAGCTTTCTCTCAAAAAAGCACAGGTTTCTCTCAAGTTTAAACTACGCTTTCAACTGCGACCACTAAGCTTTCATATACTTCAAAACCCTCATCGCAGCATGAAGCTTTTTGCCAAGCTTTTTCTCGAAAAAGCTTGATCTCGAGAAAGCTAGAAGGTGGGGACGTAGAGTACAGATACAAAACCTTTGGCTTTGCCCTCTATCACCATGTCGCCTTCGCCCTCTATGAGGAAGCCCTCAAATGCAGATGCCCTTTCGCCGAAGCATACGGCCTCGCCCTCTGTGAGAAATACGCAGGCGCTCTCGTCCTCCTCTAAAGAAATTTCGGTGGCTCCGGAAATTTCAAAGGTCTCTAAACTGCCGTCGCATTTTCCCTTTCGCATCATGAGATTGAAGTCGGTGTATTTTCCTTCTGACAGTATCTCTTCCTCGCCGTCAAAGCTGATAATTTCCGATGCCTTCAGGGACTTCTTTTCTCCCCTGCTCTTCATATCAAGGGATGCTTCACCCTCTATCAGTGAAAGCTTCCTCATATAGCCCGGCAGACTTGTGAAAGCTGAACTTCCGCCGTCACATTCTGCAAAGCTGAGTCTATAAACGAAGTCCTTCTGGGAATGATCCGCTCCCTTGGGGAAGATGGCAATTTCGTGTGTTGTGCCCCCTGCCCATTTGGAAATAACTGAGTTTTCCTTTTTCAAAAGAGTTATCTGCACTTTTAAAACCGTCCTTTTAAATTGATAAAAGCTTCTCTATAACATTTAAGCTTCTCACTGTGGCGGTGATCCTCAAATGTCTCTCAAAGAAATTGTTGTTGAAGCTTCTCTTGCCGGTATTCTTGGGCGCATAGAAGTATATGCACTCGGAGCCGGGAACCAGATCTGGTGTTGCGGCAAGAAGATTTTTCAAAAGCTTTTCATCTATGGGATCGTTGGTGAAAACTGCTCTCACACACTTCTGATCGTAGGAATCGTCAAAGGGATTCTCTTCGACTATCTTCTTCAGCTGGCTTATCTCCTTTATCACAGGGAGAATGTCTGCATCCAGCTTCTCATAGATGGTCTTGTGTATAAGCCTTCTTGTGTCCTCGTCGTTAAGGGTGGTCTCTAAAATAAGGTTTCCGGTCTGAAGGAATACCTTCACCTTCCCAAAGCCTGCCTCTTCCAAAATCTGGGCGAGATAGGTCATATTAGGAATTTTGCTTCTTCCGTTTGGGGTAACACCCCTTAAAAGTACTGCCTTTCTCTGTGGCATTTCTATCCTCCCCTTTTGCTTTTCGCACAAATTTTTATAACTGTCACCTGTATATAATATATCTTTGTATGAACTTTTGGAAGTTTTTTTAATAATAAATATGTTAATAAATTTTAAACTAACATTAAGGTTTTGTTAACTGCTTTTCCCTAAAGAAAAAAGACGCAAGCTCTGTGCCTGCGCCTCTTTCCCTGGTATTTTTTAGTTAGGAATAAATTTTGTGGATACAGTGTGCTATACATACATCGGCGCACTTGCCGCAGGATATGCACTTGGAATAGTCGATAGAGGCGAGGTTGTTGGTAACTGTTATAGCACCGACGGGGCATTCCTTTTCGCACTTGTGACAGCCTATGCAGCCGGCAGAGCAGGCCTTTCTGACCTGTGCGCCCTTTGCACATGAGGAACATCCCACATATACCTTTGCCTTCTTGGGAACCATTTCGATCAAATGATTGGGACAGGCCTGAGCGCAGGCTGTGCATCCCACGCACATCTCGGGGTCGGCGAAAGCCTTTCCGTCGATAATGTGCATTGCGTCATACTTGCAGGCGTTGACGCAGTCGCCTTTTCCTAAGCAGCCGAAGGAGCAAAGTCCGGGACCGCCGTAGAAGAGCTTTGCAGCCTTACAGGTCTGATAGCCCTGATATTCCACCTTGTCGCTTGTTGCTTCGTTTGTACCGGAGCATCTTACAACGGCTACCTTGGCTTCTACCTCGCCTGCTTCTCTTCCTAAAACATCTGCTAACTTCTTTGCAACGTCCGCACCGCCGGGCACGCACTTGCTGCACTGTAAATCGGGGTTATCTATAAGTGCCTGAGCATAAGCATCGCAACCTGCGAAGCCGCAGGCACCTCAGTTTGCGCCGGGGAGCTGTTCTCTTACGGTGGGGAATCTCTCATCCACCTTGACTGCCATAAACTTGGAAGCCACTACGAGAACGACCGCACATATAAAGCCTATGAGGGATACGGAAACGACCGCTAATACAATACCGTTCATTACTCTTCCTCCCCTACATAAACATTCCCTCTACCACGCCTGCAAAGCCCATGAAGGATACAGACACGATAGAAGCTGCGATAAGTGTGATGGGAAGTCCGTCAAAGCTCTTTAAGGGCTCGCAGGCCTCCATCTTGGAGCGGACTCCGGAGAAGAGGAACATGGCAAGCATAAAGCCTGCGCCTGCACCGAAGGAGTTCACCATGGATTCGATGAAGTTGTACTCTTCGTCGATATTTAAAATTGTTACGCCTAAAACCGCACAGTTTGTTGTGATAAGGGGAAGATATACACCTAAGCTCTTATGAAGGGCAGGAACATACTTCTTTAAGATTATTTCAACTAACTGTACCAGAGCGGCGATAACTAAGATAAATACAACTGTCTGGAGGTACGCCATGTGGTTGGGGACCAGAAGATATGTGTAGATGGGCCATGTTGCAGCTGTTGCCATAAGCATTACGAAAATAACTGCAACGCTCATGCCCATAGCGGAATCAAGCTTCTTGGAAACGCCTAAGAAGGGGCAGATGCCCATGAACTTTGAAAGAGTGAAGTTATTGACCAAAACCGCACTCATCATAATGATAATAAGCTTTGTCATTTACTTTTCCTCCTCCTCACTTATACCGCAGGAGCCGCCGCAGGCCTTTGCATTGGGACAGCCTGCACAGGAGAAGCTCTTCTTCTTGATGGCCTTTCCGTTGGAGATCTTATTTACGAGGGCGATGAGGCAGCCGAATACGAAGAATCCGCCGGGAGCCAGTGCCATGATGGATACGTGGTTTTCAAATAATACGGGGATGGGCATACCGAACCATGTTCCGGCGCCGAATATCTCTCTTATTGATCCCATTACAACTAAGGTGAGGGTGAAGCCCAAGCCCATGCCCAGACCGTCTAATGCGGAATCAACTACGCCGTTCTTGGATGCGAACATTTCGGCTCTTCCCAAGATGATACAGTTAACAACTATAAGGGGAAGGAAGATGCCCAGTGCCTTATCAAGATCCTGTGCATAAGCCTTTACCAGCATCTGCACTACGGATACGAAGCCTGCGATAAGTGTGATATAGCAGGGGATTCTTACCTTGTCGGGGATAACCTTTCTAAGGGCTGAAATAGCCACATTGGAGCAAACTAAAACCAGTGTTGCCGCAAGTCCCATGCCCAGGCCGTTCTTTGCGATAGTGGTTGTCGCCAGTGTGGGGCAGGTTCCCAGTACAAGTACAAGTACGGGGTTTTCCTTGATAAGACCCTTGGTGAGAATCGCTAACTTGGAAGATTTGTTAGAGTCTTTCATTTATTTTACCTCCTTTAAAGCTAAGAAGGCATCGGAGATAGCGCCCTTAAATGCCTTGGATGAAATTGTAGCGCCGCCGATGTGGTCAACGCCCTCAAGCTTTTCATCCTTGCCTAAATACTGGCTCTGATAAGCAGGTTCGCTGGTCTTTGCGCCTAAGCCCGCTGTCTCTGCATGCTCAAGTGTCTTTGTTCCGGAAATCTTTCCGTCCTTGTCGATGCCGCAGATAAGCTTCATCTTGCCGCCGTAGCCCTTCACTGTCATGAAGAATACGTTTCCTTCACCGTTGTCAGCCTTAAAAGCTGAGGTGATAGTCTCGGGCATACCCTCTGTGGATATCTCTGTGAAGCTGTCGGCTGTGGGGAGAACTTCAAGCTTTGCCGCCTCGGCAGCCTTTCTTGCAGCTTCCTCTATGACAGGTGTTGTAAGCTGCTCTGTAAATGCCAAAGCCGCTGTGATAACGATACAGATAACTGTTAAGACTACGATGGGGAGGATCATGTCCTTTTTGCTTTCACTCATTAGTAATTACCTCCCAAAGCTTTATTTCTTGTCCAGTTGTCGATGTGAGGACAAAGAATATTCATAAGGAGAATTGCGAAAGAAACGCCCTCGGGGTAGTTTCCGTAAACTCTTATGATAGCAGTTAAAATTCCGCAGCCTATACCGAAGATCACCTTTCCCTTTGTTGTAAAGGGAGAAGTTGTGTAGTCGGTAGCCATGAATACAGCGCCTAATAAAAGACCGCCGGAAAGCACATGGTAAATGGGATTCTGTCCCATGATTGCTGTGAGCACAACAACTGTGCCTACGAAGCATACGGGGATGTGCCATGTGATAACTCTTCTGTAAAGAAGGTAAGCAAAGCCTATTAAAATAGCTAAGGAACAGGTTTCGCCCAAAGAGCCGCCTCTTAAGCCTAAGAACATCTGGCTTATTGTGGGAAGGGCTTCGTTATTGCCTGCCGCCATAAGTCCCAGAGGTGTTGCTCCGGCTATGAAGTCGGGATTGATGGGCTTGGGAACTACCCAGTTGGTCATAGGACCTGCAAAGGATATGAGAAGAACGATTCTCGCTGTGATAGCGGGGTTTGCGAAGTTCTTTCCAAGTCCGCCGAACATCTGCTTTACCACCACGATAGCCACGATGGAACCGAAGGCAGCTACCCAGAAGGGAAGTGTTACGGGGAGGTTGAATGCAAGGAGCATACCTGTTACAGCGGCAGAAAAATCATTGACTGTGATAGGTCTCTTTGCAGCTTTTTCAAATACATACTCTGCGATAACAGCTGTTGCCACACAGACAACTGTCATCATCAAAGCTCTCATTCCGAAGAGCCATACAGATGCACAAAGTGCAGGTAAAAGTGCTATGAGAACATCTCTCATAACTGTGGCAGTAGTGGTCACCCCTCTTATATGGGGAGAACAGGAAATTACAAATTTTTCATTCATTCTGCTACACCTTCATTTCTTTAACAAGGGCTTTTGCAAGCTTGTTATTTAAGACCAGATCTCTCCTTGCGGGGCAGACGAAGGAACAGCAGCCGCATTCCATGCAAAGGTCTACCTTCAGCTCCTTGAGCTTTACAGCGTCCTTCTTCTGGTATGCCATTTCCAGTTCAACAGGCTCTAAGTTCATAGGACAGGCTGCGATACATTTGCCGCATCTGATGCAGGCGGTTGTAGGGGGAAGAAGTGCCTCGTCCTTTGCAAAAGCTAAAACTGCGTTGTTGTTCTTCACCATAGGAAGGTCCAGTGAGGGGATAGCAATACCCATCATAGGTCCGCCCATGAGAACCTTCTTAGGTTCAGATTTGAAGCCGCCGCAGAAATCGAAAATATCCTTATAGGGTGTGCCTATGGGAGCTATTACGTTCTGAGGATTTGCAACAGCAGTTCCGTCTACTGTGAGACATTTTTCAACTAAGGGCATACCTGTTTCCATGTACTTGGCTAAGAAAGCTGTGGAGGTGACATTCATAACTATAACGCCCACGTCAGAGGGGAGCTTTCCCTGAGGAACGATCCTTCCCAATACGTTGTAGATAAGAACTTTTTCACCGCCCTGAGGGTAGGATGCAGGAAGTGCTACGACTTCAATATCCTCTTCCTTAGAGGCAAGCTCCTTTAAGTGCTTGATTGCCTGAGGCTTATTATCCTCGATGGCAATAACAGCCTTTTTGTGGCCCAGATACTTTCTCACATAGTTGATGCCTTTGATGATATGTTCTCCGTCATCCACCATTGTTCTGAAGTCGGATGTGATGAAGGGCTCGCACTCAGCTCCGTTTATAAGGAGCACATCTATTGTAGACGGGTCCTTGGGAGAAAGCTTTACAGATGAGGGGAAGCCTGCGCCGCCCAGGCCTACGAGGCCGCTCTCTCTGACTGCATTTGTAAATGAGGGAAGGTCTGTTACCTCGGGGGGCTTCACATCGGGAGAAACCTCCTGAAGACCGTCGGTATTGATGACAACAGCGGGGCTTCTGGAACCGTTTGCCATCTGCACCTCGTCTATCATCTTGACCTTTCCTGATACGCTGGAATGGATGGGAGCAGATACGAAGCCGCCGGCCTCGCCTATCTTTTCTCCGACCTTAACCTCTTGCCCAACCTTGACCAATACCTTGGCAGGGGCTCCTATGTGCATCGACATAGGGATGATTACCTGCGCAGGCGTGGGAATTCTTTTGGGCTCTGATTTTGTGGTGTTCTTGTAGTGGGGCACATGGACACCGTTTAATCTTTTTCCCAACACGATTATTCCTCCAATACTAAAAAATTCCTAACAATTAACGCCCGAGGGTTTTATTTAAGATGCCTTTTCAGGTTGCCCAGAACCGGCATGATAATTTTAATTGTTATTCCGGTCACTGTTCCCATCACTATGCCGAAAAGCACAAGAACGGGAATGTAGTACCATACATATATATTCTTCAAGCACAGCGAAGCTGCCAGAAGCTGCCCGAGATTGTGACAGACAGCGCCGCCTATGCTCAAATATACTAAATTCAGGCCTTTTATCTTCATCAAAAGGCACATTGATAATAAGGATGTCATTCCGCCTGAAAGGCTTATGAAAAATGCCGCAGGCCCTCGCATAAAAAGCACGAAAAAGCTTTTTAAGAACGCAACAGAAAAGCCCCATCTCTTCCCCATAAACATTAGGGAGTACATTACGATGATGTTGGAGCTTCCCAGTTTTACGCCGGGCGGTAAAAACGGCGATGGCGGAAATGCACTTTCTACAAAAGAGAGGGAAACTGCAATAGCCAAAAGAAGGGCTGAAAAGCACAACTCTCTTAAATTAGCATGTTCTGATTTCTTCATTATAAAAAGTTAAATTCCTTTTTATCCTCCGCAGGCTTGAAAATTCCCTTAAGCCCCTCGGAAGAATACACATTTAAGTTTTTATCGACAGCTATAAATTCAAAGCTCTCATATCCCTCAAACTTATCTATGCTGTCCGTCCCCTCCATAAATATATATGTGGAGAGGAAATCTGCCAAAAGTCCGTCCCTCGAAAGGACAGTTGCGGAAATTATATCCGTCTCGGCAGGATAGCCGGTCTTTGTGTCCAGAATGTGGTGGTATCTCACACCGTCCTCTGTAAAGAACCTTTCGTAATCCCCTGCCGTAGCCATTGTAAGGCCGTCCATGGTGAGAGTTCCGATGTAGTCGTTTCCCTCGCCTCTGGGATTCCTTATTCCCATCACATAGTCCGAGCCGTCGTCCTTTTTGCCGGTGACAGCCATGTTGCCGCCCACCGATATATAGCCACGGACCTGATGTTTTTCGGCTATATCGAGAGCTTTCTGTGCAAGACAGCCCTTGAGGACTGCGCCCAAGTCTATCTCCATGCCCTCTTCTTTTAAAAATGCCGTGGTATTTTCTTCGTCGAGAATAAGCTTTTCATATGATATCAGAGCTTTTTTCTCTTCGATGCTGTCTTTATTAGGAACATGGGGATCTTCTCCCGTCACGTCCCACAGCTTAACAAGGGGTGCCACTGTTATATCAAAGCTTCCGCCGGTTGCGCCGGATAGCTCCTTTGACCTTTTTAATATTTTGAATGTCTCTTCGGAGACCTTCTGAGGCTCTTTTCCGCTCATTTCATTGACGGAGTAAATTTCGCTTCCCTCTTTAAAGGTGGAGAGCCTTTCCTCACTTTCCGTGAGCATTTCCTTTATCTCTTCGTAACAGGCTTCGGCATTTTCACCATGCCATGAGGAGGTTACAAATGTATCCAGCATGAAATCAGTTTTGTTGACTTCCGGCTCTTTTCCACAGCCTGCAAGCAAAATTAAAAGGGTACAGACAAGAGCTGTAATCCCCTTAGAAACAATCTTTTCTGACTTTAAAATGATCTTCCCGCCCCTCAAAATTAGGGTTTGGGCGAAGCCTTTTTCCATATAAAACATCAAGGCTAACACACCATTATTATTTTAAACTCAAGGTAATAATATTGTCAAGCATATTGATATTTGTTACATTTTTATTCACATTTTTTGACATTTTGCATAAATACCACCGTCAATTTATATGACTTATGAAGGATTTGTAATGTTAATATGTGGAAGTCATCCAAGTTATGCCCTTTTTCATAAAATCCCTTGTAAAAACATAAAAAAGGACGGGTTTTATTCCGTCCTTTTCACTATTCTATCTTTCCTCGGCGTCAATGGGAATAAATCCCTTTCCTATTATCTGCTGTGCGTCGGAAACTATTATAAATGCGCCGGGGTCTATCTCTCTTATCAGGTCCTTGAGAAGGTGGTATTCCTGCTTTCTCACTACGCAGGCCAGCACCCATCTCTCGTCCTTTTTATAAGCTCCCTTTGCCTCCCACATGGTGGCGCTTCTCTTAAGCTCATGTGTGATGGCATCTGCTATTTCGTCGGGCCTATTTGTAACTATTGTGCAGCTCTTGCCCACATCTCCGCCGTAGAGTATGGCGTCTACCACCTTTGAGGAGGTAAATGTCATAACAAGTCCGTAAAGCGAAGCTTCCAGCTCACCGTAGACCAGAGTAGCGCACATTATGATGGATGCGTTTATAGCTACTATCAGCTGACCTGTGGAAATGTAGGGGTGGCTCTTGTGGATAAGCTTATTGACTATATCCGCACCGCCGCTGGTAGCACCGGTTGAAAACATAAGTCCTATGCCTGTGCCGTTTATAGCGCCGCCGAAAATAGCCGCCAGCATGGGATTTCCCGAGTAGGTGAAGCAGTCTGCAAATACCACGTCCATCAGAAACATTACAAATATAAGTATCTGAAGGGTGTAGAAAACCAGTCTCTTGCCCAGCTTTTTATAAGCTATTATAAGAAGAGGTATGTTGAAAGCGAAGTTTACAAAGCCTATGGGAATGTTGAAAAGGTAATTGAGCATGGTGCCGATACCTGTCACCCCGTTAGGCGCTATGTGGTTTGGTGCAGAGAAGCATTTTATCGCAACTGCGACGCAAAAGCTTCCCAGGATTTGAATTGCGGTATCACGTACATATCTGGCTTTCGGGTTTTTGAGCTTGGGTGAATTACTCATACTTATCCTCCCCTTAAGTTTCCTCGCAGGAAAACTTAGTTATCCTCGTTGTGAATATCCTTGAAGCCCTGTCCCAGTGTTTCGGCAACGCTGGTGACTATATTGAATGCGGAGGGGTCAACTTCCTTGATGGCACGCTTTGCCTTCACGATCTCGCTGGATTCCATCACGCACATAACTGCGCCCATGGGCTCTCCGGAGTAAGCGCCCTCGCACTTTAAAACTGTTGCACCTCTGTCAGCTTCCCTCATAACGGCATCGGCCACATTTTTGTAGTCCTTTGTCACAGAAAGGAGCATCCATCTCTCGTCGTCGCCCTTTATCATGCGGTTTATAACCTCGCTCTGGGCGTAGGTGCAGATGATACCTAAAAGAATTACCTCTATCTCCCTGAATACAACGGCACCGCCTAAGATGACCACAAGGTCCGTCACAAAGACAATGCTCCCCAGCTGGAGGTGGGGATGATTCTTTTTAAGAAGCTTTACAATAATATCTGTTCCGCCTGTGGAACCGCCCCTCATCATTATGATGGCAAGTCCCAGACCTATGAAAACTCCTGCAAAAAGCGATGCAAGGATATCATTTCCCTGATACTTGGGAAGCACAGGCTCTAATAAGTCGATGGCGGCCGAAGTAAAGACGATTATTCTGAAGGTCTTTATCATAAAGCTCTTGCCTATGTACCTGAAGCCTATGACTATAAGCGGAAGGTTGAATATAAATGATAAAAGACCGATGGGCACATTGATAAGGTAGTTTACTATGATGGCTATACCCGAAACTCCGCCTCCGATGATGTTGTTGGGAGCCGAGAACATTGTTATACCCACGGCATAGCTCACAGAAGCTATGATCTCCATGAGAAATCCATCTTTAAAGTAGTTTAAGCAGCTTGCTTTCCAGTCGTTTCGCACCATATCAATTGATTGCCCCTTTCGCAGAAAATCTTTTCCTTAAAATCTTGTCTTTTTTTAGAGCATAGCTTTTCTAAGTTGTGGGAAAAAGAAAAGTTTACTCAATTTTTTCAAAAATTGCAGGGTGCAGGGGCAGAGCCCCGCTCGCTTTCCTCAGAAAGCGAAACCCTTTCTCCTTCTTTTTAAGAAGGAGAGGGAGCGTAAGCAAAAGAGGATATTTACCTTTGCCGTACGCCCGCCCTTATTTTAAGAATTTCTTACTCCTCGGCCTTATCCTTCCAGATAACTTCAAAGAGCTCCTTCATTCTTTCTGAATTTCCCTCTAAGTAAAGGAAGCCGAAGAGAGCTTCAATTCCTGTTGCTCCCCTGTACTCCTTTATGCTTGCGCTCTTGGGAACTGTGACGGAGGAGGAATTTCTTCCCCTCTTGTAAATTTCTGTTTCTTCTTCCGAGAGCATATCCTTGATTTTTTCATAGCCCTCAGCCTGATAAGAAGCCTTTACCCTCTCTACTGTAAGAGTGTGGAGTTTTTTAGGGGACATACTGCCCATTTCCTCTATAACTCTCTGACGCACAAGGACCTCGTAAACCGAGTCGCCCATAAATGCCAGGGTGAGAGGATTTAAAAGCTTTGGTTTTTCCATAATATCTACCTTACTTATCTGATATAGTCAAAGGCAATACCGCCCATTGCAACGGTGTCGCCCTCGTTGATTCCCATTTCCTCCAGCTTGTCTACGATGCCTGTCTGGCGGATAACTCTCTGGAGATACTGGAGGGATTCGTAGTCGTCTGTATCGCAGTTCTTTACGATCTCCTCTAACCAGTCAGCTTCAACGAAGTAGATATCATCCTCAAAGAAGATCTGGAATTCTCTTGCAGCCTTCTTGTTTTCCTCGGGAATAACTTCTGCTTCAAATACCTTGACGGGAGCTAAGGTGTCCAGCTTTGCGGCAACTGCGTTTACAAGCTCCTTTGTGCCCATGCGAGCTGCTGCGGAGATCTTGAATACAGGGTAGCCCAGTTCTTCTATCTTCTTGCAGAAGCTGTCGATCTGTTCCTCTGTTGCGATGTCGCACTTGTTAGCGGCAACCATCATAGGAAGCTTGGAAAGGTCCTCGGAGAAGGTAGCCAGCTCCTTGTTTATAAGGAGGAAGTCCTCGTAGGGGTCTCTTCCTTCCATGCCGGAAACATCCACAACATGGAGAATGAGACGGCATCTTTCAACGTGGCGCAAAAATTCGTGGCCTAAGCCTGCGCCCTCGCCTGCACCCTCGATAAGTCCGGGGATATCAGCCATTACGAAGCTCTTCTCTGTATTGATATTCACAACGCCTAAAACAGGTGTAAGAGTTGTGAAGTGGTAGTTTGCTATCTGGGGGCGTGCGTTGCTGACAGCTGTGATAAGGGAGGACTTGCCTACATTGGGGAAGCCCACAAGACCTACGTCTGCAATGAGCTTTAATTCCAAAGTGAGCTCTAAAGTCTCACCCAGCTGACCGGGCTTTGAAAATCTGGGGATCTGGCGTGTAGGAGTTGCGAAGTGCTGGTTGCCCCAGCCGCCGTTGCCGCCTCGAGCCACTACAACAGGTTCACTGTCGTGTATATCTGCAATTACTCTGCCGGAATTCTTTTCCTTAACTAAAGTTCCCACAGGAACCTTGATGATAAGGTCCTTGCCCTTTTTGCCGTAGCTTCTCTTTCCGGAACCGTCCATTCCGTTTTCTGCCTGATACTTTGTCTTATACTTGAAAGGGAGAAGAGAAGAAACGTTTGTATCTGCAACGATGATAACATCGCCGCCTCTGCCGCCGTCGCCGCCGTCGGGACCGCCGGCTGCAACATATTTTTCTCTGTGGAAGGATACGGAACCGTTGCCGCCCTTACCTGCTGTAACTCTGATTTCAGCCTTATCTATAAACATTGCAGTTCACCTCTTTTATTAATATTTCCATATAAATTTATTATAAGCCTAATTCATTTTTAAAACAATAAGAAAGCTTCCCTAAAAAGGAAAAATCCCGAGCAGCTAAAGCTCGGGATTAGTTAAGAATCTCTTAGTTTTCAGGATAAACAGAAGCCTTCTTGCGGTCACGGCCTAATCTCTCGAAACGGAGAACACCGTCGATCTTTGCAAAAAGTGTATCATCGGAGCCGATACCCACATTTTCACCGGGGTGAATGTGTGTGCCTCTCTGGCGAACTAAAATGTTACCTGCTAAAACCTTCTGACCGTCAGCTCTCTTTGCGCCGAGTCTTTTGGATTCAGAATCTCTACCGTTCTTGGTAGATCCCATACCTTTTTTATGTGCCATTTAAACTTGCACCTCCCGATTAATTGGATTTTTTAAGCTTCGATGCTTGTGATTTCAAGCTTTGTATAGGGCTGTCTGTGACCCATCTTTCTCTTAGAGTCCTTCTTGGGACGGTAAGTGAAGACTGTTACCTTCTTGCCCTTGCCATTCTTTAATACCTTAGCGTTAACCTTAGCGCCCTCAACAACGGGAGCACCAACAACTGCGCCTTCTTCCTTGCCTACAACTAAAACGTTGTCAAAGGAAACTTCAGCGTTTTCTTCGAGGTCAAGCTTCTCTACAAAGATAGTATCGCCTTCGGATACCTTGTACTGCTTGCCACCGGTTACAAATACTGCGTACATACTACACCTGCTTTATTATAGACTCGCTGGCTTTTTAGGCGGTGATAAACACACTTCGATTGGCCCAATCCATGCGGCATGACCTATACTATCATAAGTTTTTCCCATTGTCAAGCGGTTTTCCTCTGCTTTTTAGAGAAAAAGACAAGCAAAAAGCTTTAGATACAAAGCTTGGTTACTTTATAAATTAAAACTATGTTCTAAGAAGGAAAAAGGCTGTAAAACAGGGCTTTGGACAGGACTTTTCTGACTTGAGAGCGAAAAAAGGCTCCCCCTGCGGGGGAGCTGTCACCATTCCGCAGACTGGTATCTGAGAGGTGAATGCAGTAACCAAGAAAAAATTTAAAAAGTTATAAAGTGGCCACCTCTCAGTCGTTCTCCTTCGTCGCCCGACAGCTCCCCTC
>SAMEA104404106__coassemble_1721_pt1 | contig 15755 bp, 13 predicted proteins | sample SAMEA104404106__metabat2_low_PE_047 | metagenome-assembled genome bin SAMEA104404106 (sample SAMEA104404106) | Balaenoptera acutorostrata | reverse complement strand
TACGCCTTTTTAGAAAGGCTTGGCGAAAACAGAGAAGGGCTCGCTTCGCTCGCCCCTTTTATGTAGATGCTGACTTGAGGACACAAAGGCTCCCCCTACGGGAGCAAAATTTATAACCGACGCCTGTGGCGGATGAAGGGCATAAATTTTGGCGAAGCTGTCCTAAATTTTAAGCCAAGCGAACAGCGGCGCAAAAATTTAGCTGACAGCGAGAGGGATGGAACCATTCCGCAGATTGGTGACTGAGAGGGGATGGGAAAACTGTCAATTACAATTTTTTTGACTTATGGGCATATGCCCTAAAGATATCAATTGCGAAGATGTTAGCTTTTGTACCCCTCATTCGCCTCGTTCCTCGGCACTTTCCCCCGGGGGGAAAGCGATGTGGCGTTGAGGGAATTTGTAGCGTTGGTGGCTTACTTACAGCAAACTATTTTTCATATTCGCAGAAAGCTACCTTTGCCTTCCCCTTGGGGGGAAGGTGTCAGCTTGCTGACGGATGAGGGGTACCAGACATTACAATTTTTCTATCTTTAGAGCGAAAAAGGCTCCCCTTGAGGGGAGCTGTCACCGAAGGTGACTGAGAGGTGGCCACTATGTCATTTTTTATAGTTACTTTTAAATTACTTGATACACCTCTCAGATACCAGTCTGCGGACTGGTACCATCCCTCTCGCCGTTAGCCAAATTTTTGCGTTGCTTCGCCAAACTTAAAATTTGGACGGCATCGCCAACAAATACTTCCTTCATCTGTCACTGACAGCGGTCATATTTGTTGCTCCTCAAGGGGAGCCTAAATTTTTTCCTTTGTCAGCTTATTTTTAATTTTTAGCTTTCCCATCCCCTCTCCGCCTCAATGTTTCGGCACCTCTCCCGTAGGGCGAGGCTTTACGCCTTTTTAGAAAGGCTTGGCGAAAACAGAGAAGGGCTCGCTTCGCTCGCCCTCTCCCTCACCCTCACCCCCTCCCTTCCCCTTTTCCACATTCTCCCCCTTCCCTTGTTAAAAACTCTCCTATTTATAAAAATCGGGACAGCTTCTGCCATCCCTAATTTAATTCATTTAATAAAAAGAGCCTGCGTCATAGTTTTTACTACAACGCAGGCTTTAAGTTTTGATTTGAAGATTTGCTTCTTGTGCGGACTAAAGCTTTTTGCCAAGCTTTTTGCCGAGCTTTTTCTCGAAAAAGCGGTGTACTTTCCTTAAAAATGTTAGCTCTTGTAGCCGAAATAGAAAAGAAAACTTACGGCTAAAGGTGCCAGTACATATGCTACTCTATCCACGATCTGGAATATATACAGCATGGATGAAACGAATGTTAAAAGTGTGAATATGAGCCAGAGTACTAAAAACGCTCTTCTCATGCCTTCAGTTTTTTCTTTTTTCATAAAAAATTCCTTCTTTTAGTTGAGACGGGAGAGGAAGAGATTCTTGAGTACTTCGGGGTTGCCCTTGCCCTTACTCTTTCTCATGCCCTGACCGACTAAGAAACCTACTACGTTTGTCTTGCCGCCCTTGTACTGTTCTACTACCTGAGGATTCTCAGAGAGAACTTCGTCAACGATTGCAGCTAATGCGTTTTCGTCGGAAAGCTGTGCAAGTCCCTTCTCCTTGACGATGTCGTCAACAGAAGCTCCGGTCTTCATTGTTTCCTCGATGACCTGCTTGCCGGCTGTGTTGGAAATTGTCTTTTTGTCTATAAGATTTACCATGTCAGCTAAGTTCTTGGGTGTGAGAGCTGTCTCGGCTAAATCCTTGTTCCACTCGCCTAAAAGTCTTGCAACGTCGCCGTCTAACCAGTTTGCAACGGCCTTTGCATTCTTTGTAAGCTTTAATGTCTCTTCAAAGAAGTCGCCTCTGTCTCTGTTTTCTGTAAGAAGGTTGGCATCGAACATGGGAAGTCCTAATTCGTGCATATAACGTAAGGTTCTCATCTGGGGAAGCTCGGGAATTTCTTCCTTGAGGGCATCCACCTTTGCCTGAGGAACTACGATAGTGATAAGGTCGGGCTCGGGGAAGAAACGGTAGTCGTTGGCATCTTCCTTTGTTCTTAAAAGGATGTTGTGACCGGCAGCGTCGTCCCACTTTCTTGTTTCCTGATAAATTTCGCCGCCCTCTTCAAGTATCTTCTTCTGGCGTGCGATCTCGTATTCGATGGCACGGCAGGCACCTGTGAAGGAGGAAACGTTCTTCATCTCAACTCTTGTTCCCAACTTATCGGAATCAACAGGAGCTATGGATACGTTTACGTCGCATCTTAAAGAGCCTTCCTGCATCTTGCAGTCGGAAATTCCGATGTAGAGGAGGATCTGCTTTAATGTCTCTAAGTAAGCCTTTGCATCTTCTGCGGAGTGCATATCGGGCTCGGAAACGATCTCGATAAGGGGAACTCCGGAACGGTTGAAGTCGATGAGGGAGCCTCTGAATGCGTCATCGTGGATGAGCTTTCCTGCGTCCTCTTCGATGTGGATTCTGGTTACGCCTATTCTCTTTGTGTGACCTTCGTCGTCTACGATGGCATCTAAGTAGCCGCCCTCGCAGAGGGGAATGTCGAACTGGGAGATCTGGTAAGCCTTGGGGGTGTCAGGGTAGAAATAGTGCTTTCTGTCCTGCTTGCAGACTCTGTTGATCTTGCAGTGGAGGGCGTGGCCCATCTTGATGCAGGATTCAACTACCTTTTCATTTAATGTGGGAAGAGCTCCGGGCATACCCATGCAGACGGGGCAGCAGTTGGAGTTCACTTCACCGCCGAATGCGTTTTTGCATGAGCAGTAGATCTTGGTCTTTGTATTTAACTCGGCATGGACTTCCAGACCGATAGTTGCTTTAATTTCCATTTTTGTTTTCTCCTTTCCCCGTTTTTAAAGCTTTGCTGTCGGTAAGAAACCGCCGAAAGCCTTTTCATAAGCAAATGCAGCCTTGAAGATGTTGTCCTCTCTCCACTGGGGAGCAATAAGCTGGAAGCCTGTGGGAAGGTTGTTTTCAACAACGCCGCAGGGGATGCTCATGGAGGGAAGTCCTGCGATATTTACAGGAACTGTGCAGGCGTCAGCTAAGTAGTTTGCAACGGGGTTGTCGGAGTTTTCGCCAAGCTTGAATGCTGTTGTGGGGCTTGTAGGTGTTAAGATGAGGTCGCAGGTCTTGAATACTTCCCTGTACTCGTTTCTGATAACTACCTGAAGCTTCTTTGCACGGTTGTAGTATTCATCGGAGAAGCCGGAGGAAAGAACGAATGTTCCTAACATGATTCTTCTCTTAACTTCGTCGCCGAAGCCCTCGGAACGGCTCTTTACATAGAGGTCCATAAGGTCAGCGGGGTTTTCTGCTCTGTGTCCGTATCTGATTCCGTCAAATCTGGAGAGATTGGAGGAAGCTTCTGCGGAACCGATGATGTAGTAAGCAGCCAGTGCATGGGGTGTGGAGGGAAGAGAAACGGGGATCATTTCTGCGCCTAAGGATTCTAAAACCTTGATGGCTTCGTCGATCTTTCCTCTGATGGACTCCTTAAGTCCTGCGCCGAAGAATTCTGCGGGAACGCCGATCTTCATGCCCCTTAAGTCAGCGCCCTTGAAGCTTCTGTAATCGGGGAAGTTGAAGTCAACGCTGGTTGCGTCCATCTTGTCTCTGCCTGTGATGGCATTGTAAACCATGGCAACGTCGTCAACGCACTTTCCGAAGGGTCCGATCTGGTCTAAGGAAGATGCGAATGCTACTAAGCCGTAACGGGAAACTGCGCCGTATGTGGGCTTTAAGCCGACTAAGCCTGTCCAGGCTGCGGGGCAGCGGATGGAACCGCCTGTGTCGGAGCCTAAAGCTACGATGGAGGAACCGCAGGCAACGGATGCAGCGGAACCGCCGGAGGAGCCGCCGGGGCAGTGCTCTAAGTTTCTGGGGTTCTTTGTCTTTTTGAAGTAGCTGGTCTCGCAGGTGGAGCCCATGGCAAATTCGTCCATGTTGAGCTTACCTGTGAATACTACGTCGTTAGCCTTGAGCTTTGTGATAACAGTAGCGTCATAGGGGGAAACGAAGTTGTCCAGCATATGGGAAGCGCAGGTTGTGAGAGTGCCCTTCTGGCAGATGTTGTCCTTGATGCCGAAGGGGATGCCTGCTAAGGGTGCTAACTTTTCGCCGTTAGCTCTCTTTGCGTCTACCTTCTTAGCCTGCTCTACTAAATTTTCCACAGGATTTGCTGTGATGTACTCACATACAACGTCCTTGGTTTCTTCCATTCTCTTGCCGACGGAGAGAGCGAGCTCTTCAGCCTTTATCTCTCCCTTTTCCATTAATGAGGAAAGTTCAGCGGCGCTTTTTTCATAAAGTTCCATTTCCTTAGTCCTCACTTTCAATAATCTTGGGAACGACGATGCAGCCAGCCTGCCTGTCGGGAGCAATAGCTAAAATTTCGTCTCTCTGTAAAGAGGGTCTGATTTCGTCATGTCTCAGCTCCATGGGATTGTTTTCATCGAGGAAGGAAATTTCGTCCTCAATGGGAGGAAGCTTTGCAACCATATCTACGATGTCGCTCATCTGGTTGGCAAAAAGCTCTCTTTTGTCTTCATCAATGCTAAGTCTACTGAGCTTGCAGAGATGATCAATGTCAATTTTCATATTTGCACCTCTTATATAAAATTTAGCCTTAAACAAATTAACCGAGCATGGAAAGGAAGTCCTGCTCACTTAAAACAGGTGTTCCCAAATCCTCTGCTTTTTTAAGCTTGCTTCCTGCCTTTTCACCGGCAAGAAGGTAGCTTGTCTTTTTGGAAACGGAGGAAGAGACCTTGCCGCCGTTGTCCTCTACTAATTTTGTGGCGTCGTCACGGGAAAGTGTGGGAAGTGTGCCTGTTATGCAGAAGGTGAGACCTTCTAATTTATTTCCCTTTGCTTCCTCCTCCTCTTCCTCCATGCTTACCCCTGCTTCTCTTAATTCTTCGATCAAAGCAAGGTTCTTTTCATTTTGGAAGAAGGTGAAAACGCTCTCGGCCATGACTTCACCGAAGCCCTCAATAGCTTCGATTTGAGCCATACTTGCACATCTTATATTATCCATAGATTTGAAGGTTTTTGCAAGTATTTTTGCCGCCTTTTGTCCGATATTTCTAATTCCCAAGCCGAAAAGCACCTGCCACAGTGCATTTTTCTTTGATTTCTCGATGGCAGAGAGGAGATTGTCCGCAGATTTGTCTCCCATCTTGGGAAGTGAGGCTATATCCTCTTTTTTGAGCTTGTAAATATCGGCTGTATCGTCAATTAACTTTTCATTTAAAAATGTCTCGCAGAGAGCCTCGCCCAGTCCTTCGATGTTCATGGCATCACGGGAGGCAAAGTGGATTATACCCCTTAATTTCTGTGCAGGGCAGGAAAGATTTACACATCTTACCGCCGCATCGTCGCCGTCACGGACTACCTTTTCTCCGCAGAAGGGGCAGACCTCGGGAAGGAGGAAGGTTTCGTTTCCGCACTTCTTTGTTACCTTCACAACTTCGGGGATTATCTCCCCTGCTTTTCTCACCAAAACAAGGTCGCCGATGGCTATGTTCTTTTCGTTTATGAAGTCCTGATTGTGAAGTACCGCCCTTGAAACTGAGGTTCCCGAAAGGAATACAGGTGTGAAAACTGCTGTGGGTGTGAGAACTCCGGTTCTGCCTACGTTTATCTCGATGTCTAAAATTTCGGTTTCCTTTTCCTCGGGGGGGTATTTGAAAGCTACCGCCCACTTGGGGTACTTTGCGGTGGAGCCAAGCTCCTCTCTCTCGTGGAGGTTGTCGGCCTTGATTACGGCTCCGTCTATGTCGAAGAGGAATTCTCCCCTTTCGTTTCCTATTCTGTCGATCTCCTCGATGGCTGTGTCAATGTCGGAAACCTTTTTGTGGGGAACCACTGTGAAGCCCTGCTCACTTAAGAAGTCCAGTTCCTCGGTGTGGCTTGTAAATTCCATTCCCTCTATCTTCTGCACGTTGAAAATGAGGATGGAAAGCTCACGCTCCCTTGTGATTGCAGAGTCCTTCTGTCTTAAAGAACCTGCGGCGGCATTTCTGGGATTTTTAAAGGGTGTTTCTCCCCTCAATTCCTGCTTTTCAACCGCCTTTTTGAAAGCTTCCAAAGGCATATACACCTCGCCTCTTACTTCTAAGAGAGGAAGCTCTGCTTTTATCTTCTTGGGGATGGACCTGATGGTCTTTAAGTTTTCGGTGACATCTTCGCCTGTGAAGCCGTCGCCTCTTGTGGAGCCCAAGGTGAGAACGCCGTTTTCATAGAGGAGAGAAACGGAAAGTCCGTCGATTTTAGGCTCAACGGAAAATTCTATCTTGGGGAAGGTTTCTCTAACTCTCTCGTCAAATTCTCTTAACTCGTCCTTATTGAAAACGTCCTGTAATGAAGCCATCTGGATCTGGTGGCTCACCTTATTGAAGGTGGAGGAAGCGTGACCGCCCACCTTCTTTGTGGGGGAAGTTTTCAAAGCTAAAGAGGGAAAGTTTTTCTCTATCTCCTTGAGCTTATTCATCAGTGTGTCGTACTGCCAGTCCTCTAAGGAGGGGTTGTCCATGTCGTAATAGAGGTTGGAATTTTCCTCGATGACGGGGATGAGAAGATCACGCATTTTTTTTGCGTCCTCTTCACTTTCCAAAGGACAGGCAGAGATATTTTCTATATTTTCCTTTAAATTTTCAAAAAGCTTGGAAAAAGGCATATAAATTTCTCCTAATTTAAGATGTAAATAATATTGTCAAAATGAAAGTTTTTAATAATAAGCTAACTTAATTATTATACCATAAATACGCCCTTTTGTGTGGCTTTAAAAGCTGCGGCGTGTAAATAAAATTTGAAGCTTTCGTCTCAAGAAAACACGCAGAAAAGAACACTTGTAAGGTGGGGAAGCTTATACCCTCGCAGGCACCTATCCGACGGCTCACGCCGCCACCTTCCCTCACACGTGAGGGAAGGGAGTCGGAAGCTTAAATGCTCTTTAGTAAGTCTATTCTTAACCGCAGCTTTTCCATCCCCTCTCCGCCTCAATTCTTCGGCACCTCTCTCGCTGTCAGCTAAATTTTTGCGCCCGAGGGGCGAGGCTTTACGCCTTTTTAAAAAGGCTTTGCTAAAACATATTGGGGCTCGCTTCGCTCGCCCCTTTTGTGCAGATGCTAACTTTAGAGCACAAAGGCTCCCCTTAAGGGGAGCTGGTACCAGTCCGCAGACTGGTATCGGAGAGGTGTATGCAGTAATCCAAAGTGAAATATTCAAAAAGATAACAGTGGCCACCTCTCAGTCGCTCTCCTTTGTCGCCCGACAGCTCCCCTCAAGGGGAGCCTAAAGCCTTTTTAAAAAGGCTTTGCTAAAACATATTGGGGCTCGCTTCGCTCGCCCCTTCCTTCCCCTTACCCTCATTTTCCCCACAAAAAAAGAACAGCTCCCGCCGTCCTTAATTTTAATTTATAAATATGTCTGTTCTCTTATTTCGTCCTCATCCTCGGGCACAAATAAATTTATCACCCTCAAATGGTTTTTCAGTGCGTATTTAACCGTGTTGCCTGTTCCCGATGTTTCGTTCTTCATGTACGCTACGCACAGCGAGGACATATCCACCATTCTGCGGTTTCTCTCCATCATGCAGCCCCTCTGATAGTTCTGCCTTATTATGATGAAATCGTCGCAAAGTGTTTTTATTGCGTCAAATGCCAATTTCTGATCCTTCAAAAATCCGTCGCTCTGACCTGCGTAGGGTGAAACTACCGTCAATGTGACCTGCGGATAGGAATTTTTAAGCCTTAAAACCTCCTGCGCCGCTATGGTGTCAAAGCCCACAGCTCCCCCCGCTACAAAATTTCTGTAACCGCTTTCAAATAGAAGCTCTATTGTGTGCCTTAATTTTGCCCTTACCTCGTCCCACTCGTAAAGTGGTATATCCCTGTGACCTGTGAAACAGCAGGTTGTTTTTTTATCCATTGTGACACCTTCTTCTGCATATTTTTAATTATCCATAAATTTTGGCTTTTGTCCACAAGTTTGTTTGACATAAAGGCGTTTTTGCTTTAAAATAATTGGTTAGAGGAAAGCAAAAAATCCTCTGAAAGGTTGTAAATATGAAAAGAATTTTAATTATATTTTTAGCCCTTACACTGATGCTGTCGGGCTGTAAAAAGGAGGAGGAAAAAGCTCCTTCCTACCCCGTGGAAGCCTTCGGAGAAACTTTTGCCGAAAGACCTTCCGCAGTTCTTTCTTTGAATCCGGCAGGCGAAGAAATTATGAAGGTTTTAGGCTACGGACACAGCCTTCTGGATGCTTCCGAAGCTTTTAAAGACAGGGAAAATCCCGAAGCAGATGAAGTTTTAAAATTAAATCCCGACTTTGTCATCCTTTCCCCCGAGACAAGGAAAAGCGTTGTGGATGCCCTGACGGAAAAGGGCGTAAAAACTGTGACTTTGGATAGATTCCCCCACGATTTTGAGCTTCTTTCCTTTTTGGAGGAAATGAGCCTTATCTTTGAGGGCTTAAATGACATAGAGCTTAAAAATCAGCAGCTTGAGTATTACTTTGACGCAACAAGGGAGGCTCTTCTGACAGAGGGACAAAAGCTTCTTGAAGAAAACGGACTTGAAGCCCCCGCCTTTCTTTTTGTGACAGGTGAAAATTTCGCCCTCACATCCGACACCATGGAAGCTGCCTTTTTAGAGGAAATGGGTATGGTGAATCTTGCAGGCGACAGGGAAAATTACTTCGTCCCCTTCAATGAACTTCCCCGGAAGCCCGATATCCTCATTTACCCCTCGCATCTTCCCAAAATTGCGGAAGCTCTGGGTGGAAATTTAGAAGCTTCCTATGACTATGAAAGAATTTTGCATCAGAGCCCCTCTGTATTTAATATGAGAGAAGAGCTTTTAGAAGATATTTTCGGCGAAGAAATTGAAATAACCAATAACTTCATGCCTCTTCCGGAACCACCTTCCGAGGAAGAAGCTGAAAACTAAGGCTTCAAAGCTTCGTCTAAGTTTATTTCCTGCCCCATTGATTTCAAAAGCTCGTTGTAGGAACTGATAGTCTCCTGCTTGTCCTTTTTATAGCCTGCACGGACCTTTTCTGCGGTATCGAGGGGGGCATTTATAGCTGTCAGTGCGGCTTCCAGCTTTTTGAGGGCCCTTTCCACATCCCTGTCCGCTGTTTCTAACAGGAGCTTTGCGGCGGGAATGTATTTTTCCATCAGCTTCTGAGGGGCGTTTTCCCTTTCCTTTTGGGGAAGTGACAGGTAATCAACAGCGATCTTTTTCTCCATGGAGCCTAAGTTTGCAAAGGCGTTTTCCTTTATGCTGTTTATTTCGGAAATATATGGCTCTGCGGCCTTTCTTATTTCCCTCTCCGTGGGAATTTTCGGGGAAGAGTCGGAAACGGTAGTTTCTTCATTTTTTTGAGAAGCTGAAGGGTCGTCTGCAATTTCCTCGTCGGGGATAAAGCGTGGAGGATCGTCAAGAGTTTCCTTTGAAGAGGAGCTTTCTTCACTTTCTACGGGAACATCTTCATTTAATATGAGCACATCGTCGGAGGGTATTTCTAAGCCTATCATGGCGGCGGAAGCTGTTATCAGCACAAAAGTCAGAAAAATCATAAGAAATCTTACCAAGAGAGATAACCTTCTTTCTTTTTTAGTAAAGCTTTGGCGGAAATCTTCAGGTTATTCCGCAAAAAATATTTTTTAGGGGATCAGATATGAAAAAATTAGTTTTAGCTTTGGCGGTTTTAATGTCTGTCGGAAGTCTTGCAGGCTGTGCAAGAGAGGGCTTTGAAGCTTCTCTTAACAAGAGGGGCAGCAATGACCCTGTTAAGATAGAAGCTGAGAAGGACATGAATGAGGAAGACTCTTCCCAGAGCGTGCCTTCCGCCTTTGAAAATATGTATGTGGATTTCCGGACCGAGGAACGCAACGAAAATAACCTCTATATCGCCTACTCCCTCCCTGTAAAGGACGGGGTGCATGACGAGGTCTGCGACATGATAACCGGTAAGATAGAATCCACACTGGAGGAGATCACAGGCCAGTTTGACATAAGCAAGGAGACCTCCTACTTAAATATCTACGACTCTGTGGGAGCTATCACAGCAGATATAATTTCCCTCTTCTACGAGGGCGAATACTATGCGCCGGGACTTTCTGCCCCCACAAAATTTGCCTTCGGACTTAACTTCAATGCACACACAGGCGGTCAGTACACCGTCAGCGAGGTGATGAAGCCCCACACCATGGCTACACTTATCATGGACGAGCAGTCCTCAAGGATCCTGGGCAAGGAAGAAGAGGTCAAGAAGATAAGAAACGAACTCAATACCATGGGTATGTCAGCTTTGGCAGACAGAATAGTTGCCGCAGACAGCCAGCAGGGCATCGACAACCTTTTCGCCTTTTCCTTCTACCTCGAAAAGGGCAATTTAGTTGCGATAATCCCCATGTCAGACGACACAGCGGCGCCTGCATACATTGAATTGATGAACGATAAAGTTTAAAGGAGCAGTAACTTGAGAATAAGAAAGAAAAAATGGGCACCCTCCGAGTTAAATTCAGCACTTTTCTTTGAGGACCTTCCCAAGGAAAGAAGAAATCACTGGAAGGAGAATTTCAAGCGCCCCAATAATCCCTTCTGGGTGGAATTAGGCTGCGGAAAATGCCTTTCCACCTCCCTTTTAGCAGCAGGAAAGCCCGAAATAAATATTCTTGCCATCGACTTAAAGAGCGACATCTTAGCAGTCGGCAAGAGGAACGTGGACGAAGCTTTTGAAAATGCCGGCAGATTCCCCGACAACATTTACCTCACCGCCTGCAACATCGAAAACTTAAAGGACATTTTAGGCGAAAACGATAAGATAGACCGCCTCCTCATAAATTTCTGCAACCCATGGCCCAAGGCAGGCGACCACAAGCACCGCCTCACACACACAAGGATGCTCAAGAGCTACAAGGAATTTTTAAAGCCCGATTCCTTAGTTGTCTTTAAAACCGATGACGACGACCTCTTTATCGGAACCCGTGACAGCTACTTCCCCGAAGCAGGCTTCCAAATTTTAGACGAGATCTGGGACCTTCCCCTTGACCACGAGGAAAGCAGATTCATTTCCGAGCACGAAAAGAAGTTTAGAGCCCAGGGCCTCCCCATTCATTATATGGTAGCCCTCCCCATTTTTTAGTCGAACAAGCTTTTTCGAGAAAAAGCTTGGCAAAAAGCTTTATGACGCACAGGAAAGCGGAGAAGAAAATTATAACTTTATCGCCTGCGTTGTGACAAAGTGGTAATTTTTAGCGTGTTCTGAGGAGAGTTAGGCGAAGAATTGTATCTTACACAGGTAAGGTAGAAGTAAAATATAACTTATCGTTTGCGCTGTTAAAAAGTGAGGACTTTCAGCCTGCTTTTCTGAAAACTTAATGAAAAATGATTTTAAATGCCTGCGCTTTGTTGCGTGGGCATTTTTCTTTTCTTACAAAAGAGCGAAACATAAAAATTTACTCAATTTTTCTAAAAATTGCGGTTTCCAAAGGCAGAGCCTTGGTCGCTCTCCGCAGAGAGCGAAATCTCTATTCGTTCAAGAGCATTTGGAGGTGAATTGGGGCTACGAAGGAGCCCCAAGAGGGGGAATTTGCGATAAAAATTCCCCCTTACTCCTTCTTTAAAGAAGGAGAGGGAGCGAAGCGGAAGAGGATGTAAGAAGTTATGTGGACTTGAGAGCATGAGGGGCGAGCAAGGCGAGCCCCATTCTGTTTTCGCAAAGCCTTTCTAAAAAGGCGTAAAGCCTCGCCCTACGGGAGAGGTGCCGAAGATATGAGGCGGAGAGGGGATGAAAAAGCTAAGAATAAAAAACAAGCTGAAAATAAAGGCTCCCCTTGAGGGGAGCTGTCACCGAAGGTGACTGAGAGGTGGCCACTTTGTTTTTTCTAAATAGTTGCCGTTGGTACTAATGCGTTCACCTCTCAGATACCAGTCTGCGGACTGGTACCAGCCCTCTCGCCGTTAGCCAAATTTTTGCGTTGCTTCGCCAAACTTAAAATTTGGACGGCATCGCCAACAAATACTTCCTTCATCTGTCACTGACAGCGGTCATATTTGTTGCTCCTCAAGGGGAGCCTTTTTTCGCTCTAAAGTCAAGAATAGAATAATTTTTAGTTCCCCTCATTCGGCCCTCCTTCGTCGGGCCACTTTCCCCCCGGGGGAAAGCGATGTCAGGCAGCGAGAATTTGTAGCATATGTGTTTTACTTATAGCAATTAGATTTTTTCCTCCCCTCCACACATTTTTCTCCCCTTCCCATATTTTTCATAGCTTAAATTTACTTTTTATGTTATAATGTTCTCGTTCCCCAAAAGGCATAAAAACCTTAAACCTTTTAGCAAATGAGGTGTTTAAAATGGACAATTTTGACGATATGACACTTCCTGAATACAAGGAAGCATTTATAAAGCTTTATAAGGAAAACATAAAAAGAGAGGGCGCAGACAAGCTTCTCGCCTTTCTTCTTGACGAGAGCAAAAGCGACTTTTTCACAGCTCCTGCCTCCACAAGATTCCATCTTAACGAAGAGGGCGGACTTCTGATGCACTCTCTGCACGTTGCGGAAGTTATGATGGACTTCTCCACCGAAAAGTGGCCCGAGGATGAGAGAGAATCAAAGGAAAGCTGTGCAATCTGCGGACTTCTCCACGACATCTGCAAGACTAACTTTTACAAAAAGTCCTTGAGAAATCAGAAAAACGAAAAGACAGGCCAGTGGGAAAAGGTTCCCTTCTACCAGATAGAGGACTCCTTCCCCTACGGTCACGGCGAAAAATCCGTCTACATGATAGAGCGTTTCTTCAAGCTGACCGGTGACGAAGCTATCGCCATCAGATGGCACATGGGCGGTTTTGACGATGCGGCAAGGGGCGGTTCCTTTGCCATAAGTCAGGCATATTCACGCTATCCCTTGGCGGTGAAGCTTCACATTTCGGACTTCTACGCTTCGCACATCATAGAGACAAAGCAGGAAAGAGCTGAAAGAAAACTTAGGGGGTAATAAAATGGAAAAGTACGAGGAATTTGCAAGAGACGTTTTAAGAGACATCGAATGTGTGAAAAACTTCCTTTTGGACAGAGCTTCCGTTTTCGGCGTAAGCGAGTGGGTGGCTGTAAAGGCCTGCCTTTTATCACTGGGAGTTCTGCTTGGATGCAGCTTTTCAAAATTCTTTAAGAAGCTCAAGCCCCTTATGGCAGTTGTGATGGTATTGTCGGGAGCTTTTGCCTTTGTGAGAATTTTTGCACCTGTTTTCGACGACCTCAGAAAAGACTAACTCAGGGGAGCTTTGCTTCCCCTTTTTGCACGGCAGAAGTATTTAAACCTGTCTCCGATACATATAAATTTGCTAAAGAATATTTACAAATTATGTGATGTTAGATAGTAGACAAAGTATACCAAAGAAGTATATAATCAGATAATGAAGGTGAGTTTGACATAACTAACCTGCCTTTAACAAAGATATCGGCTTCGGTATTTTCGGGCCTGTCCCGCTTATATACAAACTAAAAAGTTAAAAGAAAGGGTATGAAAAACAATGAACAATTTTCAGAAGATCAGTTTAGAAGACCTTAAGAGCTTTAACGAGTATTACAGAAACGATACAGTTTCTATGGTAGCCACAAAGGCTATGGCAAAGCAGAGCGTAAACGATGCCTGCTTCAATACAAACGCTGCCGCTAAGATGAACCATAAGTTCTCTATCGACATCCCCACAATGGGCGCCTGCAACCAGAAGCACTCCGGACGCTGCTGGCTCTTCTCCGCTCTCAACGTATTAAGAGAGCAGATGGCTAAGAAGATCAATGTAGACTTTATCGAGCTTTCCCAGAACTATATGTCCTTCTGCGACAAGATCGAGAAGTCCAACTACTTCTTAGAGAGCATGATCGAAAATGCTGATAAGCCCGCTGACGACAGATTAGTCAACTGGCTCCTCCACACACCCGTTGGCGACGGCGGACAGTGGGATATGTTCGTAGGCTTAGTTAAGAAGTACGGCGTAATGCCCAAGGAAGCTATGCCCGAGACATTCCAGAGCGAAAACACAGCTTTCATGAACAAGATCATCAATACAATGCTCCGCAAGGACGCAGTTCTTTTAAGAAATGCTGTTGCTGATAAGAAGTCCCACGAAGAAGTTGAGGCTATGAAGACAGAGATGTTAAAGGAAGTTTACAATATCCTCTCCGTTTGCCTCGGCAACCCCCCCGACACCTTCAACTTTGAATATGTTGACAAGGATAAGGTTTACCACTTAGATGAAAACCTGGATCCTCACTCCTTCTATGAGAAGTATGTAGGAGTTAACTTAGACGACTTCATCAGCATCATCAATGCTCCCACAGAGACAAAGCCCTTCAACAGAACCTATACAGTTGATCACCTTGGCTCCGCAGTAGAAGCTGACGAGATCCGCTACTTCAACCTCCCCATGGACGAGTTCAAGAAGCTTGTTATTGAGCAGTTAAAGAACGGCGAGTTAGTTTGGTTCGGCTGCGATACAGGCAAGTGCGGCGCAAGAGAAATGGGCATCTGGGATACAGCTCTCTATGACTATGAGACACCCTTCGGCATCGACATGGATATGTCTAAGGGCGATATGCTCGACTTCTCTCAGAGTGCTATGGGACACGCAATGGTTATCACCGGCGTAAACTTAGTTGACGGAAAGCCCGACAAGTGGAAGATCGAAAACTCCTGGGGTGATGCAAACGGCAATAAGGGCTACTATATCATCAGCGACGACTGGTTCGATAAGTACGTATATCAGGCTTGCTTAAATAAGAAGTACCTCTCCGACGAGCAGAAGAAGCTTATCGCAGAAGATCCTATCGTTTTAGCTCCCTGGGACCCCATGGGCACATTAGCCTAAACTTTTTCGAGAAAAAGTTTAACAAAAAGCTTTATTCCGCACAGGTAAGGTGAGAGTGAATTTTAGCTTTATCGCCTGCGCTGTGATGTCGGAAGAATTTCTTAGTGTGCTTTAAGGAAAACCGAATAAAAAATCAAATGCCTGCGTTTTTTGACGTGGGCATTTTTTTGCCTTTAAGCAGAGAAAAAATAAAAATTTACTCAATTTTTCTAAAAATTGCAGGGTGCAGGGGCAGAGCCCCGCTCGCTCTCCGCAGAGAGCGAAATCTCTATTGCTTCAAGAGCATTTGGAGGTGAATTGGGGCGACGAAGGAGCCCCAAGAGGGGGAATTTGCGATAAAAATTCCCCCTTTGCTCCTTCTTTTAAGAAGGAGAGGGAGCGAAGCGGAAGAGGATGTAGGAATTATGCTATAAGTGAGAATCAACACCACAAATTTAATCTGCGCCACATTGCTTTCCCCCCGGGGGGAAAGCGCCGAGGAACGAGGCGAATGAGGGGTAGAAAAGCTGACATATTTGCAGGTTCTGACTTTAGAACACATACTCTCAAGTTAGGAAACTTGTGATTTGTGGCTCTTTCATCCCCTCTCAGTCACCAATCTGCGGAATGGTGACAGCTCCCCCGCAGGGGGAGCCTTCCTGCCCTCAAGTCAGCATCTACACAAAAGGGGGCGAGCAAGGCGAGCCCTCTATATGTTTTCGCCAAGCCTTTCTAAAAAGGCGCAAAGCCTCGCCCCACGGGAGAGGTGCCGAAGTATTGAGGCGGAGAGGGGATGAAAAAGCTAAGAATTAAAGAAAAGCTAACAATAGAGAAAAGAAAGGCTCCCCTTGAGGGGAGCTGTCGGGCGACGAAGGAGAACGAC
>SAMEA104404106__coassemble_1614_pt1 | contig 16510 bp, 13 predicted proteins | sample SAMEA104404106__metabat2_low_PE_047 | metagenome-assembled genome bin SAMEA104404106 (sample SAMEA104404106) | Balaenoptera acutorostrata | reverse complement strand
AAAATGCAATGTCATCTTCTGAAAAAGATTCTTTGAGCAGATTATCGCTTATGAGACCTTTTTCGTAGGAAATGCCACTTTTGGGAACTCCGTCTCCATTGACTTCATTTTTGAACTCTGCTATTGAATCGAAAGCCGCTCGGATGGCGTTACCCAAATTATGAATCATTTTTGCTTCGCCAAAAATCAATTGATAGTTCCCATTCGGAAGCTGTAAATAATGTACACCATCAGCTCCATGCACATACATGTTGGTAGATGTTTTTAACTCTAATTTTGTTAGAATCTTAGGCGCATTTAAATGGCACTCTAAAAATGCATATAGCAGTAATTCACCTAATTCGCCTGTATTTCTACAATATGTTACAAAACGCTCTGTTGCTTTTTTTGTAAGCGTATGGGGCTTGTTACTATATCGTTTTTGCACCTCTCGAGAAACGGAATATGAGATGATAGGCTCAAGCAAATTTTCCACAAGTAGTTGATAGTCAAACTCATTTGCATTAATTCTTAGCATGAAAACGTTTAGCACATTTTTTCCATATTCATCAAGAGGAAATGTGCCAACACTTTCAAAGGAATCCATAAATGATTTATCTGGTATACTAAGTTGCATTTTTCTCCTCCTTAATGAAAAAACCGCATGGAATAATTCCCACACGGCTGTCTGGTGGCACCGAGGCCTCCGTAAAAATATTATAAGTTAAATCATTGAAATTTTCAATATAATGGATTATGCAAAATAAATTTGCGCTATTTCATTTACATGAATTAAGTAAAGGTAGTTATTTGTTATAAATTTATTCTCCCCGTAAAAATTATATTGCTGTAAACAAGAAAAGAGGTTAGCATTTTACTGCTAGCCTCTTTTGATTTATATAAGGGTAAAAACCGCTTTTTTATTTAATAATTATATGCCAAAGCAGGTCGAGGACGGCACTATGTTACGATAATAAAAAGGGGGTGATTCCAATGACTTTTTTAGAAACTTAGAAAATTAAGGTGAGTTTAAAAATATAATTCGATATGATTGAATTTAGCAATTAAAAGAAGGTGTATTTTGGAAGTGTTCAAGAAACATGTAGTTATCAATAAAAAATATTTTAAGAGGAGCAAACAAATGAACAGAAGAAATTTATCCAAAGAAACGTTACTAGTTGAAATAGAAACATTACTTTTTGAAATTAAGCATGCTAAGGAATATTTAGCAGCATTCAATGCATTAAACAAAGCTTATTCAGAATATAGAAATGTTATGTGTAAGGCAAAACGCTTTTTTTCTTTATGTAAAACAACTTTTATTGATGATTTCACAGCAGAAACAATTAAGGTTTATGATCAAAATTCGTATTTTAACATAATATCGTTATGTGATGACTTCATTGAGTATTCGTATAATAATGCTCTTTTAGATGCAGAAGGTATAAAAGCTCTGCGATATTTTTTAGAATTTAAAAGGAAAAATAAAACTATAAAGAATTTGAAGATAAGACGGAATAAGTATTATTTTCATACAGATAAAGAATACATATTAAACTATGAAAAAGAAAAAATGAAAACAACGATGTCATTTAATGATATGGAAGAACTCCTTAAACAAGCAGAAGCGTTATGTTTGAGCCTTTATAAGTCAATTGCTCATAAAGATTGGGATGGAAAATTGTTTAGAGGCTGTTTAGAGCCTGAACGAGATCCGAATGATTTGTTTAATCTTTTAAAAATGACAAATATTGAAGCATAAAGTAGGAATAGCCCGATCATTAGGTCGGGCTCTTCCTATCTTTTCCTCTTTCAGAACAGACACCAACAGATGAGAATACTTGCCACCAGAAAAACTCCTACCTCTATCTGTAGCTTTTATTGTGGTCGTTGCCATCTAAAACTTCTTTTACGCTCTTTTCTCTATTTCCCTTACTTCTTTCCCCTCTGCAACATTATCCGTCTTCTATCCCTTTTAAGCCTTAATTCCGCCTGTATATCCAAAAAAGTCTACATTTTTCTGCAAAACAAAAAAGCAACCTTCTTTCGAAGATTGCTTTAATTGGTCTGAGTGAGGTGACTTGAACACCCGGCCTCTACCACCCCAAGGTAGCGCGCTACCAACTGCGCCACACCCAGATTTGTTGGTTGTTGTTCGTGTATTTCGTATCTCTCGTACCGAACAGTTTGTATTATATCAGAGCCTGCCAAAAAAAGCAACCCCTTTTTTAAAAAAAGTTTGAAAAAATTTCAAAAAAAAGGGCCCGCACGGTGCGAACCCTTTATTCAAGCCATTTTTATTCCTGCTTTATAGCTGTCAAAGCTGAAATTTTAACCGCTCTGTTTGCAGGATAGAAGCCGGAAGCTATTCCGATGAAGGTGGAAAAGGCTAAAGCTCCTAAAACCAGCCAGGGGGGAATGATGGAAACTGTGGATGCAGCTCCGCCGCCGAAGAATCCGCCCATGCCGCCGTCCATACCTGTGGAGAAGCCGAAGTAGTTCATCAAAAAGCTTATTATGTAGCTCAGGATTATTCCCATAACTCCGCCCATAAAGCCTATACAGCCTGCTTCCATGAGGAAGATGGTGCGTATATCCTCAACATAGCAGCCCACAACCTTCATGATGCCGATTTCCCTTGTTCTTTCGTAGATGCTCATAAGCATTGTATTTGCTATGCCAAGGGCCGCTACAAAGAGGGAAACGCCTGCTATAACGCCTAAGAAGGTCTGCTGCTTGTTTACATTTTCCTCCATGGGCTTTCTTATGGATTCCATGGAGTCGGTGTCAAAGCCCATGTCCTTTATGGCCTGTTCAACAGCTTCTATGTACTTTATGTCGGTAACCTTTACCTTTGCCTCCTGATAGCCGCTCTGTCTGTCCTTGTCGGGCTTTATCTTGTTGAGCTTCATGTATTCGTCCTCAAGCTTCTTAACGTCGCTTATGTTCATTAAGACGCCTCTGGAGGTCTCGTAGCTTAAGTTGAAATTTTCTTTGATCCTTCCCGTAACCGGCATATTCTTTTCGGTCTTTTTTGAGGAAGCTGCGCCCTCATCGTTCATCTGAAGATGGAGGGTGGTTTTCTCCTTTTCCATGTCGGCAAAGGGGGGCTTTATATTGCCGCTTGCGTCGGGCCAGGGGTCAACTCTGTTCTGACCGTGGGACTTTCTTGTGTCCCTTAAGTTGTATTCAAACTTTTCACCGATGACCATGGAATTTTCCTCGGGGAAGGGGTTATTCTTATCTCCCGACAAAAATTCATATCCGAAGTGTGCCATAGCTTCGGGATAAACACCGGTGACATTTCCGAACCATGTTTCATATCTGTCGTTTTTGCCTGTGGTGAGCTTCGCCTGCAGGTTCTGGGGATTATACAGGGGAGTTGCGGTAAGCACGCCCTCCATCTGCAATATTTCGCCCATCTTTTTATCGTCCAAAACAGCATCCTTGGAGTTGTTCCAGTTGTAGACATTTATAACCGACAGGTCGCCCATCTGGGATAAAAGCTGCTTCTGGCTCTCCTTCATGCCAAGGCCGATGGAGATCATTACAACGATGGCGCTGGTTCCCACCACTACGCCTATGATGGTAAGGAAGGTCCTCACCTTGCGCCTTGCAAGGTTTTTAAGGCACATTGTGATAAGATCATATTTCCTCATCGTCAAAAATGCTCCTCTTTGCCTTTGCCTTTAAAACTGTGATATATGCGCTTATAGCCGCTACTACGATAGCTGTTACAACAATGGGGGCCTTGGGGAAGCTGTCCTCTTCCTCGGGCATATCTGTGGGGATATCGGGTCCCATGCCCTGTCCGGGGAAATCCTCGGGCTCGGGGAACATCATCTCCTGCACGTCAACTGTGAAGGGAACGGAAAGCTCCTTGGGGTTCATATTTGTATCTTCGTATGTTACTACTATCCTTCCCTCCTTGGGACCTACCTCGGAGAAGCCGAAGGAAAAGTCGATGCCGGATTCACTTCCTGCCTGTAAATTGCCTATGTACTGTCTCTGATCTCTTTCAAGTCCGTCGCACTCAACATAAGCCATGATGTTGTTTACACTGCTTCTGCCCTTATTTACCATGGGCACATAGATATACCACTCTTCGCCTAAGAAAACAGTGTTTCCGCCTGTCTCGGGGGGAGAAAGCTCAAATCTGTCGGGGAAGGTGACGGGGATGGTGATATTTTCGGAGGAAGTTCCGGAACGTCTCTCGTGGTCGTTGAGGTACTGGAAATCGAACTTGATAGCCACGGAGTTGGCGTCCTTGTCGTCGGTCACCTTGTTAAGACCTGCGTTTATGGTGATCTCCTTGTTCATTGTGGAGCCTGCATGTAGGCTTTCAATGTAGAAGGTATTGGAGGAGGAGCCCATGGAGAGAACGCCCTGTGTGGATATATTCATAACGATGTTCTGCAAGGTGTAGTATTCGCTGGTGTTTCTCAGTGTGAGGTTTAAAACGAAGTCGTTTCCTGCAACTACGCTGTCGCCGCCGTATGTGTAGTTTTCAATGATGATGTAGGGAGTTACGGGGTCGGGCTTCTTTTCGTCCTCTTCTTCATCATTTCTGTCGGGCTCTTCAACATATTCCTCTGCTATTGGAATTGTGGAATGACACTTTAAAACAGTGGTATCGTCTATCCTCAAGTCAAAGGAGAGAGAATTTCCCTTGCCGGAATAGACTACGGGAAGCTCAACTGTGTAGAGTGTGTAGTTTTTAAGAGGGTCCACCTTTACATCTATAACCTCGGGAACGTACTGTGTGCCGCTGTCATTTGCAAGTGCGAAGGAGCCCTTGCCGTCATAGGAGAGCACCTGGGGGCTTTTTATCTTGTCCTGATAGCCGTAGTAAAGCACCTCTACTATGAGCTTTACCTTTTCGTTTCTTGTTATCTTAGAGTCTCTCTGACCGCTTCTGAGGGATTTCGCTTCCTTTAAAGATGCTTCCAGATCAATCTGATTTTGTGCAGGCTTTTCGGGCTGAGGCTTTGGGTTTTCCCCTTCGCCGCCGTCGGGCTTTTCTGTCTGCGATATATTTTCTTTAGGTGTATTTGAGGCATAGCTCATCATATACAGCATAGGTGACAGCACACCCAGTCCGAGGAGAACTGCCAGTATCAAACAAAGTATTCTTTTAGCTTTCATTACTTTTTATCCTTTCTGTGGGCATCTAAAAAGGCTTTTGCCTTCTGCTTTTTTTCCTCAAGGTCTTTTTTGACCAGGGAAAGGGTATCTATTTTCTGAGGAGGGGTTTTCTTTTCCTCAAAAGGTACATCTTCAATGTCGCCTTCCAGCCTTTCAGCTTCTTCCACCTGTTCCTCGATAGAGTCGGGAACTGTGGAAACATAGACGGGCTTGTCGTTCTTAGTGTCGCTCAAAACGATTCCGTCCTTGATGGTGACGATTCTGTCTGCATAGGAGGCAAGCTCGTTATCGTGGGTAACAAGCACGAAGGTTATGCCGTTTTTGTGGGCCATATCAACTAAAAGCTCCATGACCTCTATTGTCGTCTTGGAGTCTAAGTTTCCTGTGGGCTCGTCGGCAAAAACTATTTTCGGCTTTGCTACAAAGGCCCTCGCTATACCCACTCTCTGCTGCTGACCGCCCGACATCTCGGAAGGCTTGTGGTGCATTCTTGAGCCCAAGCCAACTTTTATGAGCATTTCCTTTGCAAGCTTTTCTCTCTTTCCCCTTGAAACGCCTCTGAATGTAAGCGGCATAGCCACATTTTCCATAGCCGTCATTGATGGAAGCAGGTTGTAGGACTGGAAAACGAAGCCTATATTTTTCTGCCTGAAGCCTGCCAGCTGGTTTTCCGAAAGTCTTGAGATATTGGTCTTTCCTATGTAAACTGCGCCCTTTGTGGGCTTTTCAAGTCCTGCCAGCTGATTCAAAAGGGTGGATTTACCGCTTCCGGAGGTTCCCAGTATGCAGCAGATCTCGCCTTTTTCTATCTGCAGGTTTATCTCTCTCAGCGCCTTGACCGTCTCTGAGCCTATGCGGTAGTATTTGCTGAGACCTTTGACGCTTATAATGGTACTCAATGATTCGCCCCCTGTTAGTTTAATATGCAATATATAAGTGTCTTAAACACTTGAAATTTTTTCAAATATCTAAAATAATCTTACACAAAAATTATACATCTTTAAACTTCAAAAAGAAACCTTTGGAATCGTTAAATTTCTGTGTATAATAGGTCTTGTAAGGTGCGGAAAGACGGTGAAAAAATGATTTTTATCTGTAAAATTGAAGAAAATGTAAGTGAGGAAGCTGTCAGGAGACTTTATGAGCTTTCAGATGCCGAAAGAAGGGAAAAGGCCGACAAGCTGACAGGGCTTCATAAAAAAGCTGTCTCCCTCACAGCCGGACTTTTAAAAAAGCTCTTAAAAGAAAAATACGGCTTTAAATATGTGAGCATTTCCCACTCGGGGGAATATGCCGGATGTCTGGGGGAAAATGTTCCCTGCGGACTCGATATTGAAAAGATAGCCCCGAGGGATAAAAAGCTCATCGAGAGGGTATGCACCAAAGAGGAACTGGAAAAAATAAAAATTTCAGCTTCTCCCGAAAGCGAATTTATAAAGATATGGACTATTAAAGAAGCTTCCTTTAAAGCCGGCATAGGAAAGAGCCTGCCCCGGTTTTTTAAAGAAAATGAAGAGATAGAGGAAGAAAAGAAAAGCTTCACCTATGAAACAGAAATTATAGATAACTACGCAGTTACCGCCTGCATAAAAAAAGAGCCTATCATCTAAGATAAGCTCTTTATTTTTTTATAAAGCCTTTAAACTAAAGGTTATTCGTTGCGTCCTCAGCACTTCTTGTATTTAAGACCGCTTCCGCAGGGGCAGGGATCGTTTCTGCCGACCTTCTTCTTGGTAACGGGCTTCTTGATTCCTTCTGCTGCGGGGGTTTCTGTGGGCTTGGCTACCTGCTCTCTCTTGGGAGCTTCGCCTGCTGTATTCACTCTTATCTGCACTGTGAGAAGTCCCTTTACGGTGTCCTCTCTGATGGCTCTTACCATCTCATCGTACATTTCGGAGCCCTCTAAGCGGTATTCAACAACGGGGTCATGCTGACCGTAGCTTCTTAAATAGATACCTCTTCTCAACTGGTCCATGTTGTCGATGTGGTCCATCCAGTGTGTATCTACATTTCTCAAAAGAACGATTCTTTCAACTTCTCTTGTGAGAACAGGTCCCCACATCTCTTCCTTCTTGGAGTAGATTGCAAGTGCCTTGTCAAGAAGCTCCTTGGAGATATCCTCCTTGGTCATTTGGTCTAATTCGCCGAGAGTGTACTTTAAGTCGTCGGGTGTTGTGAGATAACCTAAGAAGCTGTTTCTAAGTCCCTCTAAGTTCCAGTTTTCGGGAGCTGTATCGTCGGGGATGTAAGCAGAAACTGTGTCGTTCATTACGCCCTCAAACATCTTGAGTATGGTTTCGTGAAGGTCCTCGCCGTCTAAAACGGACTTTCTCTGAGCGTAGATGGTCTGGCGCTGTGTGGTCATAACATCGTCAAACTGCAATACGTTCTTTCTGATAGCGAAGTTCTTGCCCTCTACCTTGCTCTGTGCAGATTCGATGGTGCCGGAGAGTATCTTTGCTTCGAGGGGAGTATCGTCGTCCACCTTGAGGGTGTTCATCATGGCCTGCATTCTTTCGCCGCCGAAAAGTCTCAAGAGGTCATCTTCCAAGGATAAGAAGAATCTTGTTTCACCGCAGTCTCCCTGACGGCCGGAACGGCCTCTCAGCTGATTGTCGATACGTCTTGATTCGTGGCGCTCTGTGCCGATGATGAATAAGCCGCCTGCTGCAACTACCTTTTCTCTCTCTACCTTGATCTGGGCCTTTGCCTTTTCAAGGAATTCCTGATAAGCCTTTCTTGCGTCCAGTACCTCGGGGTCCTCTGTCTCGGCGTGACCTATTGCAGCTTCGATGAGAAGATCGTAGTAGCCGGCCTTCTTCATATTTTCACGGGCGGTAAATTCGGGGTTTCCGCCTAACATAATATCTGTACCACGTCCTGCCATGTTAGTTGCGATGGTAACTGCGCCGTAGCGTCCTGCCTCTGCAACTATGAGGGCTTCCTTGTCATGGTGCTTTGCGTTTAATACGTTGTGTTCGATGCCTCTTCTTGAGAGCATCTTGGAAATTTCCTCGGACTTTTCGATGGAAACTGTACCTACCAAGACGGGCTGACCCTTCTTGTGGCATTCCTCGATCTGATTGCATACAGCATTTAACTTGCCCTTTAAGGTCTTAAATACTGCGTCGTCGTAGTCCTTTCTGATAAGGGGCTTGTTTGTGGGGATAACGATAACGTCCAGCTTGTAGATCTCTCTGAATTCGTTTTCCTCTGTGAGGGCTGTACCTGTCATACCGGAAAGCTTTGCATACATTCTGAAGTAGTTCTGGAATGTGATGGAAGCCAAGGTCTTGCTTTCGTTAGCTACCTTAACTCCTTCTTTGGCCTCGATAGCCTGATGCAGGCCTTCATTGTATCTTCTGCCTATCATAAGACGGCCGGTAAATTCATCTACGATGATAACTTCTCCGTCCTTGACTACGTAGTCTGTATCTCTCACCATGATGCCGTGTGCCTTGATGGCCTGATTGATGTGGTGAGCAAGTGTTGTATTTTCGGGGTCGGTGAGGTTTTCTACCTGGAAGTAGCTCTCTGCCTTCTTGATGCCTGACTGTGTAAGTGTGCAGGTGCGGGCCTTCTCGTCAACGATGTAATCGCCCTCGATCGTCTCCTGCTCTTCTTTGTCGTCCAGTTCCTTTACCTTTGTCATCTTTAAGGTTCTTACGAATCTGTCGGCTCTTTCATAGAGGTCGGAAGCCTGACTTCCACGGCCGGAAATGATAAGGGGAGTTCTCGCCTCATCTATCAAGATGGAGTCCACCTCGTCCACGATGGCGAAGTTGAAGCCTCTCTGTACGCAGTTCTGCTTGTAAACTGCCATGTTGTCTCTCAGGTAGTCGAAGCCGAACTCGTTGTTGGTACCGTAGGTGATGTCGCAGGCATAAGCCTCCTTCTTCTCCTTGGGGTCCATTCCTGCTATAACCAAGCCTACTGTAAGACCTAAGAATCTGAATACCTTGCCCATGTTCTCAGAGTCACGGGAAGCTAAGTAGTCATTTACAGTTACGATGTGCACGCCCTTGCCGGAAAGTGCATTGAGGTAAGCGGGAAGTGTAGCAACTAAAGTTTTACCTTCACCTGTTTTCATTTCTGCGATTCTGCCCTGATGGAGGACGATACCGCCTATTACCTGTACTCTGAAGGGACGCATATCCAGTACTCTCCATGCAGCTTCTCTGCATACTGCGAAAGCATCGGGAAGAATGTCGTCCTCTGTTTCTCCGTTTTTAAGTCTTTCTCTTAAAATATCTGTCTGAGCCTTTAATTCTTTATCGCTCATACCCTTATATTTGCTGTCTAAGGCATCTACCTTATCTGCAATAGGATTGATTCTTTTTAATTCTCTGTCGGAATAGCTTCCGAATAACTTTTCAAAAAGTCCCAAAGTTACACCTCATTTATCTTTTGGTTCACCCTATAATTGTATATGTTAAACTACTTTATGTCAAAGGAAAGTTGTCAAATTTAATGGAATGTTTATGTTTTAGCCTATATTTAGATAATCTGCACCTGCAAAACCTAAGATGCCACGGTAAATTACCCTTGCCCAGCTGTCCTTTAAGCCCAAAAGGGTGACTTTTTCTCTATCGGGCATGGAGGTGAAAATTTTGGAATCAAGCGAGGGCAGGTCACGGAGGTTGAGGTTTCCGCCCTCTGTTGCTATCTGGGCTTCGATGGGCGCCATTGGCTCTGCAAAGGGTATGGAAAAATATTCTGCCAGCGAAAGACCTATCTTTTTTGCTATGCCGGGAAGGTTATTTTCTATCCAGAGGGCATCCTCTAAATTATCGTGGTAGGCAGTTTCCAAAAGTACCGAAGGAGCCTTTACCCTGTCAACTTCCCCTAAAGAAGTTGTGGGTATGAGCCTTATGTTGTCGGGGTCGGGGTAGATTTCCCTTAAATTCTTTTCTAAAAGCTCCGCCAGCTTAAAGCCCTTTTCGCTCCCCGGAAAGTAGTATATTTCAATTCCCTGCCTCATGCCCTCTTCCCCTTCGGGAGCTGCATTTGAGTGTAAGGCAAGGTGAAGATCGTAATGACCTTTGTTTGAAGCCTTGATATTCTCCGAAGCTGTCATATCCTTGCGGTTTCGTGTGTAGCTTATGCCGTTGGAATAGAGGTAGGGCACAAGGTAATCGGCCAAAAGGTTCATAAAATATTCCTCTGACTCCTGTGTGACATATTTATTAAATTCCTGTGTGGATGGGCTTAAGTATATCTTTGGCATAAGATCAGACCTTTCTTAAAATATTCCCTACATAATATGAAGAGGAGCGCTCAAAGGTTATAAAAGCATATTTGCGGCAATATATTTTATCGAGGTGTTGTTTATGTTTTTTAGCTTTAATTTAAGGAAGTCGGGAAAGCTGATATTAGTTTTGGCAATAGCTGTTATTTTAATACTGGGGCTTGTGCTCATACCTGTGAGAGCTGTTTTCACATGGAAAGGCACAGGCGAGAAGCTTCCCTTCACAAAGGCCGACACAGAGGAAAAAAGGCAGGAGCTTATAGCTTCCTTAGGCTGGGAGGTAAAAGAAGTTTATTCCAGTCAGAAGGTGCTTATCCCAAAGGAATTTGACGAGACCTACTTTAAATACAACGAGCTCAATAAAAAGCAGGGCTTAAACTTGAAGCGCCACAGGGGAAAGATGGCGGAGAAATACACCTACATCATAGAAAATTACCCCGGCGGAACTGAGGATGTGCGCCTTACACTTCTTCTGAGAAACGGAAAAGTCATAGGCGGTGATATCTGCTCACTGGGAAGAGAGGGCTTTATGCACACACTTTTCTATCCGGACAGGGAAGGAAGCCTTGAAACTTCCTCCGGTATAGGCTAAAATTAGTGCGTAATAAATTTTGGAGGAAAGTTAAATGGCTGATATGAGACTTGATATGCTTACATCGAAGGTTCTGGGGGTTTCCAGAAAAGATGCAAAGGTGCTTATCACAAAGGGCAATATCAAGATAGAAGGCGAAATTTTAAAAAGACCGGAGGCCAAGGTAAGTGAGGAAGCTGTCCTTACATATATGAACAAGGACTATACCTTTAAGAAGTTTCTTTACATATTGCAGAATAAGCCTCTGGGTGTAGTTTCCTCCACAGATGACCACGACGGAGAAACTGTTCTGGACATTCTCCCCGAGGAGCTTAAAAGGGACGGACTTTTCCCCGCCGGCAGACTGGATAAATACTCTCACGGTATGATGATAATTACCGACGACGGAAAATTTGCCCACAGAATGTTAGCTCCTGTTTCCCATGTAGAAAAGGAATACTATGTCAAGATCGCAGAGGACACCGTAAGTCAGAAGATGGTGGATGAATTTGCAAAGGGAGTTTACTTGGGGGAAGGCCAGTATTCCTCCCCTGCGGAAATGAGGATAATAGATAAGTCCTCCTGCTATATAACCATCCACGAGGGCATCTACCATCAGGTGCGAAGAATGCTCAAGATGATGGGCGGCACCGTCATAGATCTAAAGCGAATAAGGATAGGAGAGCTTCCTCTTGATGAAAATTTAAAAGAGGGAGAGAGCCGCCTTTTGACCCCTGATGAAATATCGGCTCTTTTAACAAAAAACATTGAAAAATAAGCAGGTTTCTGTTACTATATTTTAAGATGGCTAAGAGCGCTTAAATGCCCTCGGGGGGTGTACCTCTTCTGAGGACAGGCTGCCTTGAAAAGCTTCTTGAAGAAAAAATAAAGGGCGGCCCTTTTCTTGGGGTCTGCCCTTTCATCCTGTCTTAAATTTTCTTGTTTTCTATAAGCTCTATGAACTTTAAGGCGGCCAGAGGCGGCGGACAGCTTTCGGGATAAGCTACGCATATTTCCCTTTTGGGAAGAGAGGGAGCATCTAACTTAAAAAGTCCCTCCATGTCGCAGAATTCCTCTGTGACCCCTGCAACTCCCAGCCCTGCCTTTGCAAAGGAGACTACAAGGTCATGGGAGCCCAGTTCTATGTCCGGCTTAAGGACTATGCCCTTGGATTTAAAAAATTCGTTGACATACACTCTGCCCGTGGAGTGATCCTCCAGCATTATGAGAGGAAGCTTTGAAATTTCCTTTAGGGAAAAGCTCTTCTCCCTTAGACTGCTGAAGTGATTTTCCGAGGCTACGAAAATATCGTGTGCGTCAAGGCATTTTTTAAATGTTATTCCGGCAGAATCCATCTTTGAGCTTACAAAGCCTATATCCACTCTGCCCTCATTGAGGAGCTTTATCACAGAGGCGGATGTCCTGTTTATCACTTCTATCTGAATTTCGGGGCATTTGTGGTGAAACATCTCCAGATAGGGAAGGAGATAGTGCTTTGATATGGTGTCGCCTGCACCTATTATAAGGCGTCCCGATTCCAATGTGGACATCTTCCGAAGCTCTCTTTCTCCCTCGGTTATCTTATCCATGGCGGGGGAAATGTGGCTCATAAGTATTTCTCCCTCGTGAGTTAAGCTTATGCCCTTGCTTCCTCTCCAGAAGAGAGTGACATTTAATTCATCTTCCAGCTTTTTTATGCCCTGGCTTATGGCCGACTGGGTTATAAAAAGCTCCTTTGCCGCTTTGGAAAAGCTTCCTGCCTTTCCCACGTGGTAAAACAGGCTGTAAAGGTCTAATTTGGTCATATTTCGCCTCACTTTTTCATCAGGTCAAGCTATTAGTAAAATTAATAGTAAGTGTAAGAAATAATAACTTTACTTATTACGATTTTATAGTACAATATATTTAGAAATGTGTAAAGGGGTTTTTGTCATGACAAGAGCAGTAGGAACCGTAGTCAGAGGAGTTAGAGCTCCCATCATCAGGCAGGGAGACGACCTTGCAAATATTATAGTTGAAAGTGTTCTGGCAGCTAAGAATGAAAGCGGTGCAGAATTCGGTAAGAAGGACGTAGTTTCCGTAACAGAAGCTGTCGTTGCAAGAAGCCAGGGCAACTACGCATCCTGCGATGATATTGCAGCAGATGTAAAGGCAAAGTTCCCCGAAGGCCATATCGGACTTGTATTTCCCATTCTTTCCAGAAACAGATTCTCCATGTGCTTAAAGGGCATCGCAAGAGGAGCTAAGAAGATCACAGTTATGCTCTCCTATCCCTCCGACGAAGTTGGAAACCACCTCGTTGACATGGAAAAGCTGGACGAAGAAAACATCAATCCCTGGACAGATGTTCTTTCCGAGGAAGAATACAGAAAGCATTTCGGAAGCACAATGCACACCTTCACAGGAGTTGACTATGTAGCTTACTATCGCTCCCTCATCGAAGCTGAAGGCGCAGAAGCTGAATTTGTTTTCGCAAACAAGGCTTCCGAGATCTTAAATTATACAAAGGATGTTATCTGCTGTGACATCCACACAAGACAGAGATCCAAGAGAATCATCAAGGCTAAGGGCGGCAACACCGTTTTAGGACTTGACGACATCCTTACAACACCCGGTTCCATGGGCGGCTACAACAAGGATTACGGCCTCTTAGGCTCCAACAAGGCAACAGAAGAAACAGTTAAGCTCTTCCCCAGAGACTGCAACGAATTCGTAACAAGAGTTCAGAAGATCTTCGAGGAGAAGGCAGGCTATCATATGGAAGTTATGATCTACGGCGACGGCGCATTCAAGGACCCCGTAGGCAAGATCTGGGAATTAGCTGACCCCGTTGTTTCCCCCGGATACACCGACGGTTTAGGCGGTCTCCCCAACGAGATCAAGCTCAAGTATTTAGCTGACAACGACTATGCAAACTTAAGCGGCGAAGCTTTAAGAGAAGCAATCGTTAAGAACATCAAGGAAAAGGACGCTAACTTAAAGGGCTCCATGGCTTCTCAGGGAACAACCCCCAGAAGAATCACAGACCTCTTAGGCTCCCTCTCCGACTTAACCTCCGGCTCCGGAGACAAGGGTACACCCATCATCTGGATCCAGAACTACTTCGACAACTACGCCGACTAAAAACTTTTTCGTGAAAAAGTTTTACAAAAAGCTTCAATTCGCACAGGAAAGAAAAGTTTTAAACGAAGCTTTTATGCCTGCGTTGAAACTTAATAATTAAAGGGATGGCTTAGGCTATCCCTTTTTTCGAGAAAAAGTTTTACAAAAAGCTTCAATTCGCACAGGAAATAAAAGTTTTAAACGAAGCTTTTGTGCCTGCATTGAAACTTAATAATTAAAGGGATGGCTTAGGCTGTCCCTTTTTTCGAGAAAAAGTTTTACAAAAAGCTTTAGTCCGCACAGGCAAGAGAAGTTTTAAATGAAGCTTTTATGCCTGCGTTGAAAAGTAATAATTAAAGGGATGGCTTAGGCTGTCCCTTTTTTGTTTGGGAAAAACGTATATAGTATTATCTTTCCGTCCTTGTTTATTTCAGAAGCTAAGGTAAGCACCCAAAGGCTCCCCCTGCGGGGGAGCTGTCACCATTCCGCAGATTGGTGACTGAGAGGGGATGAAAAGCCTTCAATTCAGTACTCAAATCAAAATAGAGCTATAACCCCTTTCAATTTACAAATTTCCGTTTTTGTGCTATGCTTTCCCTTGCTAATAAATTAGGGATGTGTATTTATGGAGTGGATAATTTTAGGACTTTTCTGCCTTGCACTTTTGATGTGCATAATTTTAAATGTTTCCGTGCTTTATGCGCTTATGGCAGGACTTTGCCTTTTCTTATATTACGGCAGATACAAGAAATTTTCTTGGAAAGAGCTTTATACCCTCTGCTTATCCGGAATAAAAACCATTAAAAATGTGCTCATAACCTTCCTTTTGATAGGTATGCTCACCGGCACATGGCGAAGCGCCGGAACCATCCCCGTCATAATGTGCTATACAATCAAGCTTATAAATCCCCTGTTGTTTCTGCTTATGACCTTCCTTTTAAACTGCCTTGTTTCGCTTCTTACAGGAACAGCCTTCGGAACGGCGGCAACTATGGGCGTTATCTGCGCTTCCATCGGAAATTCCATAGGCATCAGCATAACTATAACGGCAGGAGCTATCCTTGCAGGAGTTTATTTCGGGGACAGATGTTCTCCTGTTTCCACCAGCGCACAGGTTGTGGCGGAGCTCACCGGGACCAACATCTTCAGCAATATAAAAAGGATGATGAAGTCCGCCTCCGTCCCTTTTCTTCTCACCTGCGGACTTTATCTCTTCATGGGTTTCTTTTTCAAGGGAAGCGGCGAGATACCCGACTTAAAAGGGCTTTTCGGAACTGAATTTAAGCTTTCATGGGTGGCAGTCCTTCCTGCGGTGGTGATAGCAGTTTTATCTCTTTTGCAGGTAAATGTAAAAATAGCTATGACAGCTTCTATACTCACAGCTTTGCCCATATGTTATTTTGTGCAGGGTGTAAAGATAAGCGAAATGCCAAAGATACTGTTGACCGGCTACAACGCAGTTTCTCCCGAAATTGCAAAGCTTCTTGACGGCGGCGGCGTAACTTCCATGATAAATGTGGCTGTGATAGTGCTTATTTCAGCTTCTTATTCGGGACTTTTTGATAAGACGGGACTTTTGGACAATATACATCTATATATAAAGAGAGTGAGGGAAAAGGGTGGAGACTATACCGCAGTTCTTCTCACGGCTGTCGCAACCAGCATTATCGCCTGCTCGCAGACACTTGCAATAATGATGACCGAACAGCTTGCCGGTGAAAAGGAAGAAAACAAGAGCGATCTGGCACTTAATATGGAGGACACGGTAATAGTTATTTCACCCTTGGTTCCGTGGTCCATATCAGCGGCAGTTCCTCTGGCATCTGTGGGAGGAAGCGCAGAATCTGTAATTTTTGCATTTTATCTTTTCCTTGTTCCTCTTTACAGATTCCTCTGTGATGCTGTAAAATTGAGAAAACACAAAAAGGCGTAAATTTAGTTGAGGAGGCTTTCAAATGATAATCACAACAACAAATTCCGTAGAGGGCAGAAGAATAGTTGATTACAGGGGCGTAGTTTTCGGCGAGGTCATCACCGGAATAAATATGTTCAGAGATATGGGCGCAGGACTTAGAAATATCTTCGGCGGAAGAAGTCAGGGCTATGAGGAAGAGCTTACAAATGCCAGAAACGATGCACTCCGTGAAATGGAGGAAAGGGCAAACCTTCTCCATGCAAACGCAGTTGTGGGCGTAGATGTGGATTATGAAGTTCTGGGAACAGACAACGGAATGCTGATGGTGAGCGTGACAGGAACAGCAGTGGTTGTGGAATAAAGTGAATACATAAATTTGAGCGGAGCAGGTCGAAAGATGAGCTCCGCTTTTTGTTTTTAAGTTAGTATTTAAACTAAGAGGGGCGAGCAAGGCGAGCCCCGGTGCGTTTTCGCCAAGCCTTTTTCAAAAGGCGAAAAAATTTAGCTGACAGCGAGAGGGGTGCCGAAGGTATGAGGCGGAGAGGGGATG
>SAMEA104404106__coassemble_1600_pt1 | contig 16600 bp, 15 predicted proteins | sample SAMEA104404106__metabat2_low_PE_047 | metagenome-assembled genome bin SAMEA104404106 (sample SAMEA104404106) | Balaenoptera acutorostrata | reverse complement strand
TCGTCGCCCACGACTACAGCAAGGTCTGATGACTCTGCCAGCGAAGCTGCCTCTTGCTGACGCAAACTGGTAGCTTTACATATTGTATCAAATATTTTTGCGTTTGTATATACCTTTTTCAATTTTGAGCAACATTTTTCCCATTCAGAGACATTAAACGTTGTTTGAGACAACATTTTTATGTTTTTTCCCTCAAAATTTCCATTCTCAAGGATATTTTTTAGTTCTTCTGCATCTTTTACTACCTTATATTGGTATTTACAGTGCCCCGTGATGCCCTTTACCTCGGGGTGTTCCTCATCCCCTGCTATGATTAAAAAATCATCCGGCAGGCACTCGGAAGCTATCCTGTGAATATTTGCAACGAACGGACAGGTGGCATCTATATAGCTTATATTGTGTGCATCGAGATAGTCGTATACACTTCTCTCCACACCGTGAGACCTTATGACAACCTTTCTGCCCTTTACATCCCCGGGGGAATCTATGGCCTCTATGCCCTTGTCGGCGAGATATTTAACCATCTCCGCATTGTGGATTATAGGTCCCAGAGTGGCTATGCTGCCCCCCTCTTCGGAAGCTGAAAGCACCATATCAACGGCCCTTTTCACACCGAAGCAGAAGCCGGCAGTCTTTGCAAGTCTTATCTTACTCTTCAACTGACTGTTCCTCTCTTACGGACATGGATGTAACTGCATCCCACACCTTTCTGGTAGCCGCCTTGAGTGTTCTGGGCTGATCTACCTCTATTGCAAGGCTCTCGTAGGGTATGAGCTTTCCGAAGGAAACTGTTATCTCATCTCTCCACTTTATGTTTTCGGGTGCATCAATGCAGATGGGAAGTATATCTGCCTTTGCCATCTTTGCAATTACGGACATTCCGGACTTAGGTCTTAAGAAGCCCTTGCCCCTTGAGCGTGTTCCCTCGGGGAAAATGCCTAAGATCTCGCCGTTTTCGATTACCCTGGCACACTCGCCCATCACATCGAAATCGCCCTTGCCTCTCTCTACGCAGATACAGCCTGCCCAGTTGAAGAACCAGCCCCAGTGCTTATTCTGGAAAAGCTCGGCCTTTGCAAGATATCTCACTGTTCTCTTTGTGCCCATGGCGAGGAATATGGGATCGAATGCGTAAACATGGTTGCTGGCCATGATAAAGCCCTTGTCCTTGGGGACATTTTCGAGACCTATGAACTTTATCTTATACATGAAGCGGATGTAAAGCACTACGAAGAATTTTATAAAATAGTAAAACCATACTTTCATATTACTTTTCCATCCTCTTGGACATAAATCCTACTGTCTCGTCAAAGCTCATTTCGGAAGAGTCAACAATAACTGCATCCTCATGGGGCTTCAAAGGAGCTATATCTCTGTGGGAGTCGTTGTAGTCCCTCTCCTTTGTCTCCTTGAGAAGTGCATCGTAATCTGTTTTCATTCCCTTTGCTTCAAATTCCAAGAATCTTCTTCTTGCTCTCACCTCGGGAGAAGCTGTCAGGAAGAACTTGTACTTTGCATCGGGGAGGATAACTGTGGCTATATCTCTGCCGTCCATGATAACATTGTTCTTTCGGGCGATATCCCTCTGGAGGTCAAGTAGAAAGGCTCTTACTTCCTTTATCTTGGAAACATTGGAAGCCGCCATGCTCATTTCGGGGGTTCTGATAGCTTCGGAAACATCTTCGCCGTTTAAAATGACCTTCTGTGTTCCGTCCTCGTACTTAAGCTCCAAAGAAATATCCTTTAAGCAGGAGGATACCTTAGCTTCGTCCAGTGTATCTATGCCTTTTTTTACTGCAAAGAGGGCGATAGTTCTGTATAAAGCTCCTGTATCCACATATATGTAGCCGAATTTTTTAGCCAAAGCCTTAGCCACTGTGGATTTTCCTGCGGCGGCAGGTCCGTCGATGGCTACTGCGATTTTCTCGTTCATTTCTTTACCTTCTTTAAAAACAATTATTTCCTGCGAGGAAGCCTGTGGAGAATGCTATCTGAAGATTGAAGCCGCCTGTAACTGCGTCAACATCTATAACTTCACCGCAGAAATAAAGTCCTGCAACTTTTTTAGACTCCATGGTCTTGGGGTTTATGTCCTTGACACAGATGCCGCCTCTTGTAACAACAGCTTCTTCAACAGGTCTCAAGCCGGAGGGTGTGAGGGGCATAGCCTTTATTACAGAGACAAGATTTTTTCTCATTTCCCTTGTGATGGAGTTGACGGGAAGCTCCTCGTCGATTCCGGAAAGCTTTATGATAACGGGTACCAGGCTTCTGGGGAGAAGTCTGTAAAGGGAATTTTTAAATGCCTTGTTCTTTTCCCCTTCAAAATCACGGAGAATTCTTTCATCCAGCTTGTTTTCATCCAGAGCGGGCTTAAGGTCTACAAAAAGCTGAAAATCCTTCATATCTCCGTCCATAAGTGCGGAAGCTGAAAGCACCAGAGGACCGGAAATTCCGAAGTGTGTGAACATCATTTCGCCCAGCTCCTCAAAGAGGACCTTCTTGCCCTTTTTAACTGTAAGTGTGACATTCTTTAAGGAAAGTCCCATGAGCTCACTGCACCACTTTTCCTTTAAAAGGATGGGCACTAAGGAAGCTGCTGTGGGCATTATCTTATGTCCCAGCTCCTCTGCCAGCTTGTAGCCGTCGCCTGTGGAGCCTGTGGTGGGATAGGAAAGTCCGCCGGTAGCTACCACCACGGAATCTGCATAGTAGGAAATGCCGTCAACTGTTCTTACGCCTACTGCCTTCCCCTCTTCTGTGAGGATATGTCCAACTCTTTTTCTCTCCAAAGTTATGCCGAGGCGCTTTATCTCTTTAAAAAGTGCATCCACTATATCCATAGCTCTGTCGCTTTGGGGGAATACTCGCTGTCCTCTTTCAGTTTTTAAAGGAACGCCTAAATTTTCAAAAAAGTCCATTACATCGCAGGGAGGAAAAGCATTGTAAGCGCCGAAGAGAAACTTATTATTTCTCATGGTGGCATTCATAAGCCTTTCAACATCGCAGTTATTTGTGACGTTGCATCTGCCCTTGCCTGTTATCATTATCTTGCGGCCTATCTTCTCGTTTCTCTCGATGAGAAGGACCCTGGCGCCGTTTCGTGCCGCCATAACGGAAGCTATAAGACCTGCGGCCCCTGCTCCAACTACTATTACATCTGCATTCATTTACTTTGCGTACACCTCATATTTTGACCATATAGGCTCAAGCTGCTTGTACTTTTCGGTGAGCTTGTCCTGATTTTTCATTCCCGATGCAACTATAAGGGCATTGACTAAGGAAAGGGGCGCAACCAGTGAATCCACAAAGGATGTCATGTCGCTCCTTGCGTAAAGCCTTATATCCGCATATTCTGAAATGGGAGAAGCCGCAGAGTCGGTGATAGCTATTGTTTTAGCTCCCCTCTCCTTGGCGTATTCTATTGCTGTAACTGTGGGCTTTGAATATCTGGGGAAGCTTAAGCCCATGAAAACATCCTTTTCCCCTATGCCCAGTATCTGGTCAAAGACGTTATTTGTGGCGGAAGTTGTCACAAGGCGCACGTCGTCAAACATCTGGTTAAAGTAGAAGAAGAGGAAGTTTGCCAGTGAGAAGCTGGATCTCACTCCCATTATATAAATGGTTTTAGCCTCCATAAGACATTGTATGGATCTCTCAAATTCTGTTCTTGAAGTTTCCTCGATGGTCCTTCTTATCTTGTCTATATCCATCATGAGTATCTTTTCAAGGATGTCGCCGCTGCCCAGCTGTGCATCGGTCATCTCCATTCTCTGAACGGAGGTGAGGCGGTTTCTTATCATCTCCTGCAAAGCCTTCTGGAGCTGAGGATAACCTTCAAATCCCATTTCCATAGCAAATCTCACAACGGTGGATTCGCTTACTTCCACCGCCTGACCCAAGCGTGCCGCTGTCATAAAAGCCGCCTTGTCATAATGTGCTATTATATATTCAGCTATTTTCTTCTGTCTCTTTGAAAGTGACGGGAGTCTGGTAGTTATTGTTTTTATAAGATCGTCTGTCAATTATTTACTCTCCTTTGCTGAAAAATTAGAGAATTTATTGCGCACTGATACATGATAATTATATCACATCGCAAAGTATTTGCAAGAGAAGCGTTCATTTTCCTGCAAAAAATAAGCAATCTGAAAGAAAAAATTCTTGAACTTTTTACTGTTTATTGTAAATTTCTATAACTCTGCAGTATTTTTTCGCCGTTTTGAAGGATTTGGGGCAATTTACCAAGATGAGAAGGCTTTGCGATGTAAGGCTTTTTTCTACATCGTAAGCTTCTCCAAAGGAAATGACAACATCGTATTTTCTGCCCTCTTCCCCTTCATTTTCTGCAAAGAAGCCTTTTTTTAGAAGCTCAAGCCTTATATTTTCAGCTTCTTCTCCACCTATTATAAGGTAAGAGGCATTTTCGGGCGGAAAGGAAAGCTCAGTTTCCAAGATATACAAAAGCTTATTTAACATAAATGCGCCTCCTTAGCATTTACATACTATGAAGGCGCAGACTGTTTTGGTGTCAGTTAATTTTTTCGGTATATATCGTGAGGATTTTCCTGCATATACTGCTCGTAGGCGTAAACCACCTCTTTTTCCAGCTCCGTTCTCTCTTTTCCTGTTATGGGGTGGCATATATCACGAAAGGTCCCTGTCTCGTCACGCCTTGAGGGCATGGCTACAAAAAGTCGCTTCGGTCCGTCTATGACCTTTATATCGTGGACGGCAAACACATTATCAAAGGTCACCGAAACCAAAGCCCTCAGCCTTCCCTCTTTATAAACCTTGCGGATCTTAATATCTGTAATATTCAAAATTCTGTCTCCTTCCTTACGGTTATTTTTATTATGGAAGGTGACTTAAAATTTATTCACTTCTACAAGGGATTATGATATAATTATTGGGAAAGAAAATTTAAAGATAACAGGTTGTTTTAAAGTATATGTAAGAGACAATCATATAATATGAATAAAGAGGTGTTTTTAATTGCCTAAGATCACTGAAGAAGAATTAAAGACTTTTAAAACTATACATTTTATAGGTATCGGCGGTTCGGGAATGTACCCCATCGTGCAGATACTCCATGCACAGGGCTTTTCCATTCAGGGCTCTGACAACAACCCCGGAGACAACATAAACCGTGAAAGAGCCATGGGCATAAAGGTTTTCATGGGTCACGACAGAAAGAACATAGAGGGCGCAGATGCCGTGGTATTTTCCGCAGCTATCATGAAGGATAACCCCGAGCTTTTAGCCGCAGATGAAAAGGGCATCCCCGTAATAGAAAGAAGCGAGATGTTAGGACTTCTTTCCAGAAGATGCTCCAACTGCATTTGCGTATCGGGCACCCACGGAAAGACTTCCACCACAGCTATGCTCACCCAGATGCTGATGGCCGCAGGACTTGACCCCAGTGCAGTAATAGGCGGCAAGATAAATGCGATCGGCGGCTCCGGCAGAGCAGGAAAATCCAGAAACATGACTATTGAAGCCTGCGAATTTCAGGATACCTTCCTCCACCTCTCCCCCGACATAGCTGTTATTTTGAATGTAGACGAAGATCACATGGAGTACTTTAAGACATTGGAAAACCTTAAAAACTCCTTTAATAAATTTGCAAAGAAAGCTTCCAGAGCTGTTATTTACAACGGCGACGATAAAAACACCCGTGACTGCCTTGAGGGAGTTGAGGCAAAGCTCATTTCCTTCGGAAAGAGCGAGGAAAGCGACTTCTACTACAAGAATTTGGTGTGGAAGGACGGAGCTCACTGTACCTTTGACCTGATGGAAAGAGGACACAAGCTGACCGACCTCACACTCACAGTTCCCGGTGAGCACAATGTTTTAAATGCCGTTGCAGCGGCGGCCGCAGCTTCTGTATCGGGAGCTTCCCCCAGAGGCATAAAGGACGGTCTTTTAGCTTTTCAGGGCGTACACAGAAGATTTGAAATTTTAGGCAAGGTAAACGGAATTACAGTTGCAGACGACTACGCACACCATCCTGCCGAAATAGAAGTAACCTTGAAAGCCGCTAAAAACTTAGGCTTCAAGAAAGTTTGGGCAGTTTTCCAGCCCTTCACCTACTCAAGGACAAAGCTTCTTTTAGATGATTTCGCAAGATCCCTTTCACTTGCAGACAAGGTCGTTATGAGCAAGATAATGGGCGCAAGAGAGATAGATAACCACGACATCTACACAAAGGACTTAGGCGAAAAAATAGACGGCGCTGTGTGGTTTGAAGAGTTCCCCGAGATAGCCGACTATGTAAGGAAAAATGCAGAAGAGGGAGACTTAGTTATCACCTTAGGCTGCGGAGACGTTTACAAATGCGCTCACATGATACTGGGCGACGGAGAATACTAATCAAATATAAAAAAGACCTGCGAGGAAAGAAATTTCCCTTGCAGGTTATTTTTTATCCGTCTATAAGCTTTCGGTAATCCTTTTCAAAAAAGCTCCACGGATCAACATACACATTTTCAACAGCCACAGCAAAGTGAAGATGAGGACCTGTGGAAAAACCGGTGGTCCCGATTTTGCCCAGCATATCACCTGTTTTTACTTCGTCCCCTGCCTTTACATTTAGAGAATCCATGTGATAGTAAAGCGTCTTTAAGCCCATGCCATGCTCTATCATCACAGTATTGCCGGTGAGGGCTATAAAATCTGAAAAGATCACCTTTCCGTTTGCAGGGGAAAAAACGGGAGTTCCCACAGGGGCGGCCATATCTATACCGCCGTGTCTGTCGGAAGCTTTGCCGTTGACTGACCTTATTTCGCCGAAATCGGAGGTAAGTCGGTAATCCTCCACGGGCTTTTTAAATACGCCCGACCACAGCGGGAAAGGTTCGTTCTTATTTTTAAGCTTCTGCACCTTTTCGTGGTATTCGGCATTGGCCTTTTGGTTTTCTATGGTTTCTTCCGCAGTTTGGGATGGCACATCAAGGCTCGCCTCGGGAAAATCCTTAGGCCTTACCGTAACCTTTAAACTTTCCGAAAAATCGCCGGATACTATCTTCAAAGCATACTCCCCCGGCTCTTTATCATATCTCACAGGAACAAGGGCATTCAAGTTTCCCTTTCCGTCGGGATAAAGGTCTATGCCCTCTGCAAGCGAGGTTTCAATAAGAGCTTCCTCTGCATTATTTACCTTTAATATGAGGACTTCCCCGGGAAAAGTTTCCGTTTCGCTTAAAATAGCCTTTGTTTCTTTATTTGTGGCAGAAGCTTCGGTCTCTTCCTCAAACAAAAATTCCGGCATGGAAAAGGAGGAGGCTTCGCTTTTTTCCACAACTTCTATCCTGTTGTTTTCTTTTGAAAAGATAAATTTCAGAGAAAATATGACCGCAAAAGTCAAAAGTGAAAAGAGAAACGCCGCTTTAAAGAATTTATCCATATCCATCCCCCGTTTTTTCTTTTATAATACCACGGATAAAAAACGAAAAAAGCCGTATTTTAAGTTTATCGGCAGCAGTTATTGTAGCTTTCTGTGAAAAGCTCAAGATGGCGGCGGTGATCCATCACAAGCCTTCTGAGAAGTGTGGAAACATAGGGATCACGGACTTCCCCTGCGGCAGAATTGAAGTTTTCAATGAGCTTTGTTTCCATTTCTATCATATCCAGAAGCGCCATCTTTAGATATGTGGGGTAATTTATATCGGTTTCGCTCTGCCACCATGTGTATCTTCCCCTGATGCACCCGTGGTATTTGGGCTGACCTCCCAGCTTGGTAATGAGAAGGGCAAGCATATTTAGGTGGTTTTCGTCACAGAGTGCAACATCACGGAAAAGCTTTCCCACATTTCCCCTCTCGTCATAAAAATATGCCCCGTCGTAGGTGCAGGCCATAAAAGCAGAAAGCACAGATACCCTTCCTGCAAACAGGTCATAGATGATGCAGGCTGTGCCCTCGTCTATATTTCTAACCTCGATATCGGGATAGGCAAAGGGCAGGCAGGCTCCCATGCAGTTTCCGGCAGGTCTGATATCCGACCATGGAGGAAGTGAGGGCTTAACTGTGATGATGGGTATGCCGGGCATCTGAGGCCTTGAAGGCAAAGAGGGCGTGGGAAGAGGCAGAGGACCTTCTGATGGCGAAGCAGGATCATTTTCCGAGGGAAGTCCGGGTGTAGGCAGAGGAAGAGGTCCTTCACCTTCTGCGGCGGGCTTTCTTAAGAAAGAAGCTGTTTCCTCGTCATTGGGAGCGCTCTTTTTGTTGTAGCAGTTTATCATATCCAGCATCTTCTGATATTCAAGAAGTTCGTTTTCGTTCATATGTATTCCCCCTTAAATTAGTTTGCTTTTACATTATATAAGGGATAAATGGACTTTATGACTTCATATATCTATATCAAGCTGAAGCTCCTCTGCATTATCCTCATTTATGGCTATCTGCCTTAGGTAGGAATTGAGATTATTTGTGACCTGTGTGGTAAGATTAATAAGTGTCTCTATCTCGCAGGGGCTTCTGCCTTTAGTCAGCGCTAAAGCTATTGTCACAGAGGCAAGCAGTATATCATTGGGGTCGGCAGGTATATTGGGCGGTCTTTTTCTTCTTTTACTCAAGCTGATACCTCACGGTTTCATTTACAAATACTTAAAATCATGCTACAATTCGTGTATAAAATCTATGAAATAAGGTGACTTATTTGCAAAGAGAAAACAAAATGGGCATTATGCCTGTGCCAAAGCTTCTTTTAAACATGGCTTTACCTGTTATGGCATCCATGCTTGTGCAGGCCATGTATAACGTGGTGGATTCCATCTACATTTCCAGAATACTTCTCAAGGAGGAGGCACTTTCCGCCATTTCCTTCGCCTTCCCTGTCCAGATGCTGATAATCTATGTTTCGGCAGGCACCGGAGTAGGTGCAAATTCACTTGTGGCAAGGCTTCTGGGACAAAAAGACAACGAACAGGCTTCAAAAGCTGCAAGGAACGCCTGCTTTTTGTGCGTTCTTTTCGGAATAGCCTTTTTTATTGCGGCGCAGACCCTTGTACTGCCCTACTTCAAGCTTATGACAGATAACGAGACCATTATAACAATGGGTGTTGATTATCTTCGCACCTGTTTTTCCTTCTCCTTCCTCGTAATGGGCGGTGTAATAGGAGAAAGGCTCTTGCAGGCGACGGGACGAACGGTTTACAGCATGATAGCTCAAATGACAGGAGCTGTCACCAATATAATCTTAGACCCTGTTTTCATCTTCGGCTTCGGACCTATACCCGCCATGGGAGTTTTAGGTGCGGCTGTTTCCACCGTAATAGGCAGAGGAGTCACATTCATCTTTGCAGTTTACTATAACTTCTGTAAAAATCCCGAGCTTTCCTATGATTTCAGAGGCTTTAAGCCGGATATGCCCATAATCAGAGAGATATTCAAGGTGGGCATCCCCTCCATAGTGCTCCAGTCGGTTTCATCCGTGCTCAACATGGGACTTAACACCATACTTTCAGGATTTTCCATCGTGGCAGTTTCCGTTTTCGGAATCTACTGCAAGATACAGTCCTTCATCTTCATGCCGGTTTTCGGACTTACAAATTCCATGATACCAATAGTCAGCTACAACTACGGAGCCGGAAACAAGGAGAGAATAAAAGAGACTATAAAGCTGTGCTGTCTCACGGCTTCCTGCATACTTCTGTGCGGAATGATAGCCTTTGCCTTCTTCGGCGAGACAATGCTGAAGGTCTTATTTGAAGCGACACCTGCCATGACAGAGATAGGCATAAAGGCCCTTCGCAGAATTTCCCTCTGTTTCATACCTGCGGCCTTCGGAATAGTATTCTCCGCAACATTTCAGGCTCTGGGCAACGGGGTTTACAGCCTGCTCTTATCAGCGGCAAGACAGCTTGTTTTCATACTCCCTGCCGCCTACATCTTCGGCAAGGTATGGGGACTGGATGCAGTGTGGTTTGCTTATCCCTTTGCAGAGATAGCAGGCTTCACAATAGCAGTTACCCTCTTTATAAAGATATACAGAGAAAAGATAAAGCCCCTCCCCGATAAAAAAGACAAGGAATAAAAAAATAAAGCTCCGTTTTCATGCGGAGCTTTTTTATGCTGTTAAATCATGTTATGCGCCATTTCCAGAGCCAAAAGGGCAATTTTCAGCTTTGCATCCAGCTTTTTATCATTGGAAAGGCTTCTTTTATCCCACTTTACACCGTCTAAGTTATCTGCCCCGTAAAAGAACTGGAAAAACTCCTTCTCTCGGAACTTTGATACCGCCGCCATAGCAGAACATTCCATATCAACGCAGACAGCGCCCATGGCCTTTCTCTTTTCCATCTTAGCTTTTGTCTCACGGTAGACGGCATCTGTGGTCCACGCCTTTCCCTCTGTATAGAAATAGCCGTGGGTGTCAAGAATAGACTTAAAGAGGCCGATATTCTCTTTGGAATTTACCTCTATCTCGTCGGAAGCTTCCATGTAGTGATAGCTTGTGCCCTCGTCCCTTATGGCGAAGGTGGGTATTATGACAGAGCAGTCCTTTATATCTTTGTAAAGGCAGCCGCAGGTCCCGAAAAGGACAAGCTTTTCCATACCACGGGCTGTCATTTCCTCGTAATTTACACAGCAGGCGGAGCTTCCAACAGAAGAAAGATAGAAGCCGATCTCTTTGCCCTCGTAGTTTATTTTATATATGTACCTGTAACCGTTTGAAGAGCTTATATGCCCCACCTCTTCAAAGGGGAAGCTTTTGAGAACTTCGTCCATCAGCTTCTTTGAAAAGCAGGAGACACACACCTTTGGCATACCCTCCAAAGGTCTTACAACAGCTTCGGGATTTAAAATGGCTTCTCTTTCCTCGTCAAATTCTTCTAAGAGCATATTTCCTCCTTACAAAAAAAGCGGCAGTTCATGTCCTGCCGCAAATTTATGTTTTTTCAAACTATTCTTCTTCCTCAGGGAGCTTTCTTGCAGAAACCTTGGTTATGCGCTTCTCGTCAAATTCCAGCACCTTGAAGGCAATATTTTCACCTACAACAACTTCTTCAAGCTGTTCGCCCGCTGTGGGAACATGGTCGAGAACTTCTGTAACAAGACCGCCCACTGTGTCGGATTCAAAGGTATCGGGGATATCCACGTCGAAATACTCTTCAAAGTAGGCCACTGTGACATTTCCGTCCATGGAGTAAACTCCGTTGCCCATGTCGGTTATCTGAGCCTGCTCGTTGTCGTATTCGTCCTGAATTGTGCCGAAGATGGTCTCAAGCACGTCCTCCATGGTCACGATGCCGTAGGTTCCGCCGTACTCGTCCACTACAACTGCGATCTGTGTCTTTTCCTTCTGGAAGGTCTCAAAGGCGTCGGAGCAGCTGCAGCTCTCGGGAAGATACAGGGGCTTTCTTATCTCCTTGGAAAGGTCGAAGCCGGAAACATCGTCAGCCTCGATATACTTGAGAAGGTCCTTGATGTAGACAAAGCCGACGATATTATCTATATCCTCTTCATATACAGCAAGTCTTGAGTAGCCTGTGGAGTTGGAGAGGTTGATAACATCCATGAGTGTGGCTGTCTCGGGAACTGCCGCAACGTCCTTTCGGTGTGTCATTACCTCGGCAACATCGTGGTTGTCAAATTCAAAGACGTTATTTATCATTCGTCTTTCATTGACTTCGATGGTTCCCTTTTCTCCGCCCTCGTCTACCATCATTCTGATTTCTTCCTCGGTTACGAAGTTGGGCACCTCCTTGGGATTGTGTCCCGAAACTATTACCACAAGACCGCTTAAGGCGTTGCAGAGAAGTCTTGCAGGAAATGTGACATAAACTGAGAATTTTAAAAAGAATGTCAGTGAATAAGCGAATTTATCCGGTGCATAAGCTGAGAGAGCCTTGGGAGCTTCAAAGGAAATGCTCCAGAATATAAGCGGAAATACAAGGATAAACAAAAGGAAGAAAAGTGAATAGAACTTACCGTGAACATCACCGGGCAGAACCTTTAAAAGAAGTGTAAATAGTGAAATTCCCGATGCGGTCATACAGAAAACGTTCAAAAGTCTTACCGAAAGCTCTACGTCATTGTCGCTTGTCAGCATATCCAGTATAGCCGAAGCTTTTTTGTTTCCGTTCTGAGAATCGGAAGCCAGCTTTGAATCGGCGACATACACCGCCGCTGAGGATGAGAGCTTTGATAAAAAGGCAATTACTAAAGGCAGCAGAATCAAGGTTATATCTGCCGCCATGCTACTTTGAGGCAACATTTTTCTTCTCCTTATATACATAAAATATCAGTATAAAATATACAATTTTTCTTTACACATGTCAACATGATTTTTATCACAGTTTACAGTTATATCTTTTGTATATATTTCTCTTTACAGATATGAAAAAAAGTGTTAAAATTTATCTGTTTAAATAGGATTATTCTATTGTAACGTCGTATGTTACGCTTTTTTTATGTAAAGGTTTTTTAAACGATAAGGAGGAATTACAATGGCAAGAAAAATGAAGACCATGGACGGTAACAACGCTGCCGCTCATGTATCTTACGCTTTCACCGATGTTGCCGCAATCTATCCCATCACCCCCTCATCTGTAATGGCTGAGGTCACCGATGTGTGGAGTGCCGGCGGAAGAAAGAATCTCTTCGGCGATGAGGTAAGAGTTACAGAGATGCAGTCTGAGGGCGGCGCAGCAGGTGCTGTTCACGGTTCTCTGGCAGCAGGTGCTCTCACAACCACCTACACAGCTTCTCAGGGACTTCTTTTAATGATCCCGAATATGTATAAGATCGCAGGCGAGCTTCTCCCCGCAGTTATCAACGTTTCTGCAAGAGCAATAGCTTCCCATGCACTTTCCATCTTCGGCGACCACTCCGACATTTACGCATGTCGTCAGACCGGCTTTGCCTTCCTTTGCTCTTCCAATGTTCAGGAGACAATGGACTTAGGCGCAGTCGTTCACTGCTCCGCTATCAAGGGCAGAGTTCCCTTCGTTCACTTCTTCGACGGTTTCAGAACTTCTCACGAGATCCAGAAGATCGAAGTATGGGACTACGATGACCTCAAGGATATGCTCCCCATGGACGCTGTAAAGGCATTCAGAGAAAGAGCATTAAACCCCGAGCACCCCGTTTTAAGAGGCTCTGCACAGAACCCCGACGTATTCTTCCAGACAAGAGAAGCTTCCAATAAGTACTATGACGAGCTCCCCGCTGTTGTAGAAGAGTACATGAACAAGGTAAACGAAAAGATCGGTACAGACTACAAGCTCTTTAACTACTACGGATGTCCCGATGCAGAGCACATCATCATCGCAATGGGCTCTGTGTGCGACACCATCTGCGAGACAATTGATTACCTCAATGCAAGAGGAGAAAAGGTCGGCTTAGTTAAGGTAAGACTTTACCGCCCCTTCGTAGCTGAAAAGTTAGCAGAGGTAATTCCCGATACATGTAAGACAATTTCTGTATTAGACAGAACCAAGGAACCCGGTTCCGTGGGCGAGCCTCTCTACTTAGATGTAGCTTTAGGCTTAAGAGAGACTAAGTTCGGTGCTCTCCCCATGTTCTCCGGCCGTTACGGCTTAGGCTCCAAGGATACAACACCTGCACAGATCATCGCAGTTTACAGAAACGCTGAAACAAAGGCTAAGAAGAGATTCACAATCGGCATCAACGATGACGTTACAAACCTCTCCCTCCCCTTAGACGAAAATCCCGACACAGCTCCCGAGGGCACAACAGCCTGCAAGTTCTGGGGCTTAGGCTCTGACGGTACTGTCGGTGCAAATAAGAACTCCATCAAGATCATCGGCGACAACACAAATATGTACGCTCAGGCTTACTTCGCTTACGACTCCAAGAAGTCCGGCGGTGTTACCGTTTCTCACTTAAGATTCGGAAAGAAGCCCATCCGTTCCACATACCTTATCAATAAGGCTGACTTTGTTGCCTGCCACAATGCTTCTTATATCCACAAGTATGACATGGTTTCCGACCTTAAGAAGGGCGGCACCTTCCTTCTCGCATGCCCCTGGACAGATGAGGAATTAGAGACACATCTTCCCGGCGACGTAAAGAGATATATCGCAGACAATGACATCAACTTCTACACAATCGACGCTGTAAAGATCGCTCGTGAAATCGGCCTCGGCAACAGACTTAACACGATCTTACAGGCTTCCTTCTTCCATTTAGCAAACATCATCCCCATCGAAGATGCTGTTAAGTTCATGAAGGATGCAGCTACCAAGTCCTACGGAAGAAAGGGCGAGGAAGTTGTAAGAAAGAACCACGCTGCTATCGACGCAGGTGTAAACGGCGCTCACAAGATAAACGTTCCCGACTCCTGGAAGACAGAGTCCGGCTCTATCGAATATCCCAAGTTCACAGGCGATAATAAGAAGCTCATCGACTATGTAAACAACGTCGTAGTTCCTGCAAATGCTCAGATGGGTGACAAACTCCCCGTTTCCGCATTCCTTTCCTCTGTTGACGGCACACTTCCTCAGGGTACCGCAGCATTTGAAAAGAGAGGCGTTGCAGTTGACGTTCCCTCCTGGAATCCTCAGAACTGTATCCAGTGCGGATTCTGTTCTTTAGTATGCCCCCACGCAGCTATAAGACTTGTTGCATTAAATGAAGAAGAAGCAGCTAACGCTCCTGCAAACATGAAGACACTCCCCATGACAGGAATGCCTGCATACAAGTTCGCAGTTTCTGTTTCTCCCTTAGACTGCACAGGCTGCGGCTCCTGCTCCAACGTTTGCCCCGGAATGAGAGGAAACAAGGCTCTCACAATGGCAAATATGGAATCTCAGCTTGATGAGCAGAAGGTATTTGACTACGCTAACACATTTGAAAACGACCAGGCAGTTGTTGACAAGTTCAAGGTAAATACAGTTAAGGGCTCCCAGTTCAAGCGTCCTTTACTTGAATTCTCCGGCGCTTGCGCAGGCTGCGGCGAAACACCTTACGCAAAGCTCGTTACACAGCTCTTCGGCGACAGAATGTTCATCGCCAACGCAACAGGATGCTCCTCTATCTGGGGCGGTTCTGCTCCCTCCACTCCCTACACCACAAACCTTGCCGGCAAGGGTCCTGCTTGGGGCAACTCCCTCTTTGAAGATAACGCTGAATTCGGTCTCGGTATCAACTTAGGCCAGAAGGCTATCAGAAACAGAAACATCGCTAAGATCGAAGCTTTGGCTAACGAAACTGCAAATGCTGAATTAAAGGCAGCCTGCGAAGAATACTTAGCTACAAAGGACGACGGAAAGTTAAACGGCGATGCAACCGACAAGATGGTAGCAGCTATGGAAAAGGATGCTTCCCCTGCTTGTGAAGAGATCTTAAGAGATAAGGATTACCTCTCCAAGAAGTCCGTTTGGATCTTCGGCGGCGACGGCTGGGCATACGATATCGGCTACGGCGGTGTTGACCACGTATTAGCAACAGGCGAAGATGTTAACATTTTCGTATTCGACACAGAAGTTTACTCCAATACAGGCGGACAGTCCTCCAAGGCTACACCTACCGGCGCAGTTGCACAGTTCGCAGCAGCAGGTAAGGAAGTAAAGAAGAAGGACTTAGCTTCCATCGCTATGAGCTACGGCTACATCTACGTTGCACAGGTTGCAATGGGTGCTGACTACGCACAGTGCGTAAAGGCTATTGCAGAAGCTGAAGCTTACCACGGTCCCTCCCTCATCATCGGCTACGCTCCCTGTATCAACCACGGTATCAAGGCCGGCATGAGCAAGGCTCAGACCGAGATCAAGAACGCAGTTGCAGCAGGCTACTGGAACAACTTCAGATACAATCCCGACCTCACAAAGGCAGGAAAGAATCCCTTCACTCTCGACTCCAAGGCTCCCACAGCGGATTATCAGGACTTCATCAAGGGCGAAGTAAGATACTCCTCCTTACAGCTTTCCTTCCCCGAAAGAGCAACAGAGCTCTTCGCTAAGGCTACTCAGAATGCTAAGGATAAGTACGACTACCTCGCTAAGAGAGCAGGAAAGGAAGTTAAGTAATTTCTTAACTCACAATAATAAAATTAAGGCTCCGTCTTTATGGCGGAGCTTTTTTGTTCATCTTTTGTATATGTAAAAATCAAATTCATATGCTATGCTATTTCAAAATAAACTGCGGAGGAAAAAATGAAGCTTTTAAAAATAATCCTAACCTTTATTTTATCTGTTTTAATATGCAAGGCATCGGCTCTTGGAATAATACTTCTTTCTGCCTATATAAAAAAGGACAGCTTTTTTGAAAGGGACGAAAAGAAGATCATATCTTACTTTAAGATTATATATATTGTCTCCGATCTTATTTCCTGTGCGGCAGGCTTTTTCATTTTAAAGCTTATGGAAATAAAAAATGCCCTCACAATTTCCTCAGGAATGTTCATTGTGAAGGCGGCAGTTACTTATATAAGATACAGAAAAAACGGAGAAAAGGTGATTTCCGAAAAACTTCAAGAACTCGGCAGATAAATTTTTGCATCAAAAAAACCGCCTCAAATGAAGCGGTTTCATTTTGGCGGGAACATGTGGGAATCGAACCCACCTAAGAAGCTATTAACCCCTATCATTGGTTTTGAAGACCAAGAGGCACACCAGCACCTATCTGCTCCCATGTGAC
>SAMEA104404106__coassemble_1554_pt1 | contig 16967 bp, 15 predicted proteins | sample SAMEA104404106__metabat2_low_PE_047 | metagenome-assembled genome bin SAMEA104404106 (sample SAMEA104404106) | Balaenoptera acutorostrata | reverse complement strand
GTGAAATGGTCAATAAGAGTAGTAAAAGTATTCTTTGCTATATAGACTCTGATCCCATTGTGATTTCTGACACAGCCCTTTTGAGGGGGATTTTTAAAAACTGCCGGCAGAGCCTGCGGTAAGTGTCTTAAAAAGGAATTTTAGCGGTATGCTGTTTGTGCAGCGTATCGCTTTTTTTATTATAAAAAGCATCAAAAGAGGAGTAGAAGAAATGAATAAGATCATTGAATTAAAGAACATCTCCAAGGCCTTTGACGGAGAGACAGTTCTTGATGATATCAGTCTTGATATCTATGATAATGAATTTATTACCCTGCTGGGACCTTCCGGCTGCGGAAAAACAACTACACTGCGCATCATAGGCGGCTTTGAGCAGCCTGACAAGGGCGACGTTGTATTTATGGGAGACAAGATCAACAGTGTTCCTCCCTACAAGCGCCATGTAAATACAGTTTTCCAGAAATATGCGCTCTTCCCTCACCTCAATGTATTTGAAAATGTTGCCTTCCCCTTAAGAGAAAAGAAAGTTCCCAAGGACGTTATAAAGGAAAAGGTTGAAGAGATGCTTTCCCTTGTTATGCTTCCTAATTTCGGACAGAGAAGAGTTACAAGCCTTTCCGGCGGTCAGCAGCAGAGAGTTGCTATCGCAAGAGCTCTTATCAACAACCCCAAGGTACTTCTTTTAGACGAACCCTTAGGCGCACTTGACTTAAAGCTCCGCAAGGATATGCAGGTGGAACTTAAGAAGATCCAGAAGTCCACAGGTATCACCTTCATCTTCGTAACACATGACCAGGAGGAAGCTCTTTCCATGTCCGACACCATCGTTGTTATGAGCGAGGGCAAGATCCAGCAGATCGGAACTCCCACAGATATTTACAACGAGCCTGTAAACGCATTCGTTGCTGACTTCATCGGCGAAAGCAACATCCTCGACGGTGTTATGCTTGACGACTACAAGGTAAAATTTGCAGGCCACACATTTGAATGTTTAGACAAGGGCTTTGACAAGAACGAACCCGTCGATGTAGTAGTAAGACCTGAGGACGTTGATATCGTTCCTGTAAATGAGGAATCAGACTTGGTAGGTCTTGTTACCTCCGTTACATTCTTAGGCGTTCACTACGAGATCATCGTAGATATTGCAGGCTTCAAGTGGATGATCCAGACAACAGACTTTGTTGACGAAGGCGAAAGGATCGGAATTGAATTAGAGCCCGACGCTATCCACATCATGAAGAAGTCCAAGTATTCCGGAATGTTCGGTGACTACTCCACCTTCTCCGAAGAGATGGAAGAAATGTCCAATCCCGGAGGTGAAGATGAAGAATGATGAATAAGTCTGCAAAACTGAGCAACCGCAGCTGTCATACTGCCTTAGCTCCCTACTCCTTATGGGCGTTTCTCTTTATACTGGTGCCCATGCTGTTCATAGCATACTATGCTTTCACAGATAACAACTTCCAGTTCACAACAGAGAATATCTCCCGTTTCTTCACAGCTGTCAGCAACATAAAAAACGATGACGGAACAGTGAGAGAGGTCCATACTTATCTCCTCATCCTCATGCGCTCTTTAAAGCTGGCATTTCTCTCCACTTTGGTTTGTCTGCTCATAGGCTATCCCCTTGCTTATAATATTGCAAAGGCAGAGCCCCACAGACAGAAAACCATGATGACAATGATAATGATACCCATGTGGATGAACTTCCTTATCAGAACATACGCATGGATGACAATTTTACAGGATACCGGCGTTTTAAATAACTTCCTCGCTAAAATAGGAATTTCACCGGTCCACATCATAGGTACAGAATCCGCTGTTATAATCGGCATGGTTTATGACTACCTCCCCTACATGGTACTTCCCATCTACTCCATAATGACAAAGATGGATTTCAGCCTTGTAGAAGCTGCTCAGGACTTGGGCTGCAACAGCTTATCCATTTTAAGAAGAGTTATCTTCCCCTTGAGCTTACCCGGCGTTATCTCCGGTATAACAATGGTTCTTATCCCCTCTATCAGCACATTCTATATTTCTCAGAAATTAGGTAACGGCAAATTCTTCCTCATCGGTGATGCCATCGAAGGACAGTATGTAGCCAATAACCTTCACTTCGCAGCAGCTATGGCATTTGTACTCATGGTCATCCTGCTTGCATTCATGGCGTTCGTAAAATACTATTCCAGCCGCTATGTATACGGAGGTGACGAGAAGTAATGAAAACTTTATCTAAAATTCTCACATGGTTGGTTTACATCTTCCTCTTTGCTCCTATCGTGATCCTGCTCATCTTCTCTTTCAACTCCTCAAAGAGCCTTTCCGTATTCTCGGAATTCTCCTTCTACTGGTACAAAGAGCTTTTGAATGACCGCAACACACTGGAAGCTTTGAGAAACACAATCGTTTTAGCTTTATCTGCAACAGGTATTTCCACTATCATGGGAACAGCAGCTGCATGGGGCATCCACAGACTTAAGTCCAAGTGGTACAAGAGAGCCATCAATACAGTTACCGATATCCCTATGACAAACCCCGATATCATCACAGGTATCTCTCTTATGCTTATGTTCGTCTTCTGCGGAAGACTTTTCGGAGCAAGAAACAGCTTGAACTTCTGGACAATGCTCATTTCTCACGTCACATTCTGTCTCCCCTATGTTATCTTACAGGTACTTCCCAAATTACGACAGATGGACAAGGCACTCCCCGAAGCCGCTATGGATTTAGGCTGCACACCCCTTAGAGCTTTCTTTAAGGTTGAGCTTCCCGAAATGATGCCCGGTATCGTAACAGGTGCTATCATGGCATTCACACTTTCCTTAGACGACTTCGTAATTTCCTACTTCACATCCGGCACAGGCTTCCAGACACTCCCCATCAGAATTTACAGCATGACAAAGAAAACTGTAACTCCCAAGATGTACGCTCTGGCAACCATCATCTTCTTTGTAACTCTTTCTCTGATTCTTATAAGCAACTTTATCGACAACCGTGAAGAAGATAAAAAGAAGCAGAAGAATTAGTATTTCCCTTATTCTTAATTTACTGGAGGAAAAAATATGACAAAAAGAATCTTGGCACTCTGCGTGGCTCTTACCCTCGCACTCACACTTCTTGCAGGCTGCGGCGGCGGTTCTGACAAGCAGGTACTCAATGTTTACAACTGGGGAGAATATATCTCCGACGGTTCCGACGACTCCCTCGACACCATCCGTGCTTTTGAGGACTGGTACAAGGAAGAATACGGTACAGAAGTAACTGTTAACTACACCACATATCCTTCCAACGAAGATATGTATAACAAGCTTTCCGGCGGCGCTGTAAGCTACGATGTTATCATTCCTTCCGACTACATGATCGCAAGAATGGCAGAAGAAGGACTCCTTCAGCCCCTCAACTTTGAAAACATCCCCAACTACCAGTACATTGAAGATTCCTTCCACGGTCTTTACTATGACCCCGAGGACAAGTACACTGTTCCCTACACATACGGTATCGTAGGAGTTATCTATGATGCAAACGTAGTAGACGAAGTAGATGCAGGCTCCTGGGATCTCATGTGGAATGAAAAGTACGCTGATAAGATCCTCCAGTACAATAACTCCCGTGATGCTTTCGGCACAGCAATGTATAAGCTCGGCATCGACGTAAACACAACAGACAAGGCTCAGTGGGACAGAGCTTCTGAAGAGCTCATCGCTCAGAGACCTATCGTAAAGAGCTACGTAATGGACGAGATCTACAACATGATGGAATCCGGTGAAGCTTCTGTGGGCTCCTACTATGCAGGCGACTACTTCACAATGCAGGAAGCACAGGCTGAAAACGTAGACCTCAAGTTCTACTACCCCGAAAAGACAAACTTCTTCATCGACGCAATGTGCATCCCCACCTGCGCTCAGAATAAGGAATTAGCTGAGATCTTCATCAACTTCATGCTCTCCGAAGAAGCAGCTATTGCAAATGCTGAATACATCAACTACGCAAGCCCCAACAGCCTCGTATACAAGAACGAAGGCTACATCGAGGACATGGGTGCAGAAGCTATGGAGATCCTCTACCCCGAGCTCGGCAACTTCTCTGAGCTCTACAACGAGTTTGCTTACCGCAGCATGGATCAGGAAATGCTCGACTACTTAAACACACTCTGGGAAACAGTTAAGATCCAGTAATCTTATTTTAAAAAACAAAAAGGTGCAGGTCAAAGCGATCTGCACCTTTTCTTTATATTGGCTGATTACAGGTTATTCTATCATAAGTCTTCTTGATTCGGGAGCTCTTTCTACCATCTTGGGAAGATTGAGCTTTAAAACGCCGTCCTCATACTTGGCGCTTATCTTTTCTGCATCAATGCCTGTGATGTTAAACTGTCTTGAATAGGAACCGTAGGATCTTTCTACCCTTACCACCTTATCCTTCTGGTCCTTGTCCTCTACCTTGGAATGGCGCTCTGCATGGATGGTAAGTACATCTCCGCTTAAATCAAGGTTGATGTCCTCCTTCTTAAAGCCGGGAAGGTCTGCCTCCAAAAGGTAAGAATCGCCTTCGTCGGTTATATCTGTCTTAAATTCTGCGATACTGCCGCCGGTAAAGAAGTTTCTTTCCATTTCTTCCATCTCACGGAAGGGATTGTAAGAGCCTAACAAACCATTATTTCTAACAAGATCAAACATAATCAAATACCTCCAAAAATATATAAATTCTGATTTTTTTGCCGCACCGTTTACCTATCTTCCGCCTTGGCGGCACAAGCCGGGCTCAGGATCGTATTCAACTTTTGTCATCTCGATTTCTTTTTTACTTTATATCCTGTGTCTTTTCTTTCTTCCTTCAACGATTATTATTGTAAAGCTCAATATGGCATATTTTATATAAAAAATATTAACAATATAATAATTTTAGCACTTATACTATATGAGTGCTAATCATTTTAAAGTAATAAAAAAGCCCTCGGAAAAGTCCTGAACTGCCCCAAATTGTGCGGACAGTACAAAAAAGCCCCCTATGGCATAAATATTAAGTTTTAAGCAACATACTGACTTCGCTTTTCAAGAGGAGTCAGTTTTGTTTTTAATTGTATTCTTTGGTTGTTGTAGAAGTTGATGTACTGATCTATGATGAGGCGAGCCTCATCAAAAGTTTTAAGTTTAATTCTGTAAATACACTCAGTTTTAAGGATCGAGAAAAAATTTTCTGCTAAAGAATTGTCATATGGGTTTCCACGCCTTGACATTGAGGGCGTAATACCGTATGCTGAAGTCAGCTTAAAATAACCATGCGAGGTATATTGAAAGCCCTGGTCACTGTGGAGTTGCACCTCTGCGGTGACCTTTTCCTTTCTTTTGGCAGCTCTAATGGTATTGAGAACAAGCTGAAGGTTTTGAGTTGTGGAAGTTTTGTAAGCCACTATACTGTTGTCGAAAAGATCTCTTATGACAGAAAGATAGAGAACGCCCTGTGATGTGTGTATGTAAGAAATATCTGTTACCCATTTCTGATTAGGCCTGTCCGCATGAAAATTCCTGTTAAGCAGATTAGGATAACGATGTATGTAATCTTTGTAATGTCTGTATTTACGCCTTCTTACAACCGACAGAAGGTTGTATTTCTGCATGACACGCAGCACAGTTTTAGGATCACAGTATATTTGGTGCCGTTCTAAATAGATATGCACTCTCCTGTATCCATAGGTTCTGCCACACTTTTCCTGACACTCCCTGATCTTTTGAGCCAAAGGTAAATCTTTGTCCGGTATATCCATGCGTTTTACAAAATCGTAGTACCCGCTTCTGGATACTGAAAAGAAACGGCACATTTCACTTATTGCATATTTGTCCTTGTGATGGTAAATTGCCATAAATTTTAAATATGCTCTCACTTCCTTTCTGTGAGCATAAGAAAATCCCGCATCAGATCATTTTCCATTTCCAGCTGTCTTATCTTTGCGTCCTTGCGTGCTAAAAGATACCGAAGTTCCGACACCTTATCCTCATTGGTGACAGCACTATTCTTTGCCGGTCTGCCTTTTTTATGAATAGCAATACCGGCTTCAAGCTTTCTTTGCTTTTGGTTATATCTTCCAATGAAGCCCTTTATCTGTTTTTTGGTAAATCCAAGCTTTTTACCAATTTCTGATTGTGTCAATCCCTGTTCCCTTAGTTTCAATATTTCTTTTTCATATTGTTCTATGTGTCTGTACTCTCTTGGCATAAAAATTCCCCCTATGGTAGTTTATTATATTCTACCATAGGGGGACTCTTTTTTATATTGTCCATTTTTTACGGAGCTGTTCAGTCCTCCGAAGGCCCTTATTTTTATCTTAGAATATTCTTCTCTGACCGGAAAAGCGCAAAAGAGCAAAAATGAAAACTAAAAACCAAACCGCCATGCTCTCACTCATAAGTCCGTTTGTAAAGGCAAGTCTCATGGGGCTGTCCTTCATAAATACGGTTGCGAACTTAAGGATAAGGTAGATTATAAGCGGGTTATTAAAAGCCATAGCTCTTGAAAAGACGCTTTTTTCTGTTACGAAGATGTAGAAAAGATAGATAAACGGCAGAAGCATTATGACCTCGCCCACAGGGATTATCCAGCTGAACTGCGAGAAAAGTGCTTCACAGCTTTTAAATGCCAGCTCCTTCTCCCCTGCCCCATTTAAGAAGCCGAAGAGGTAAAGTATCATCACATAAAGAAGATGTATGCAAAGCCAGGGTGTCATTCCCGCAACGGTGAGAGAAACATAAATTTTTCTGTCCATTTCATTGACAATAAGATTTCTCACAGCCATAAGAGCCACTATATAAAGTATGACCGCAGGAAATGCAAGCACCATAGCCAGCATATTTCTTGACGGGCTTATCTGTGCAACACCCGAAGTCAGCCACGGCAAAGCCCCCTCATATGCTGTATCTCCGTATATCATAAGCCAGTCGCTGCCGGCCATAAATCCGCATCCCAAAATACCTATGAGCATGGATAAAATTATTCTTCCGGATGAAACTCTCCCTGCCAATCTACATCACCTTTTCCGTTCTATGTTCTTTAATTAAAATGTCTTACATAGAAAGACTAACTTTATTTTCGTAAATTGTCAATCCGCAAGAGATACAAAAAGACCGCCGATTTTTTTAACTCGTACAAATCTGCGGTCCTTAGTTTACATATTAAATTTAGATATCGCCTTTTTTACTGCGATAGCGTGTGATCTCAGCCTGCTCCAGCTCAAAGAGGCTGTTTATTACCTCGTCCAGATCGCCTTCGGGAATATTCTCATCTAAAAAAGCGTCATGTCTCTTCTTCCAGTAAGAAGAGCGTATATTTCTCAATTCCTCGTCCTCTATCTCATTTATCTCCTTGGGACTGAGTATCCTGCTGTACTGCTTGTTTTCATTTTTCATATGTCGATCAACTCCCGAAATCTCAAATTGAAGCTCACATAAATCAGGCTTCTTAAATCATATAAATTATACCACAGCAAATGAATAAATTCAATAAAAGCCGCCTGAGAAGCAAAAAATTGACATAAAAAGCAAATTTATAAACAAATTAAAAAATTTTAGTTTTGCTGACAATTTATAGTAGATTCGTTTGACTAAAAATTATATATTCTATAAAATTAAATCAAATAAATACAGGAGTGTGATGAAAATGGAGGCAGAGTCAGAATTTTTTATAGAGAATAGCTGTTTATTTTCTCACAGCTGCTGTTAAAAAGAGAAAGCACAAAAACAAATATTTTTCTCAGGCTTAAAATAAGCGGCAATTCTCTTATACACGCCCTAAAAAACGACGCTTTAAGGAGGATTGTTTATGAATCACGGGGAACTCAACATAATAGATATTCTTATAGTAGGAATATATCTGGTCGCAATGGTATGGGTAGGTGTTCACTTTGTAAATAAGATAAAGAACACCGGAGATTACTTTGTGGGCGACCGTTCATTCGGACCTCTGGTGCTTATGGCGACAGTCTGCGCCACCATAATAGGCGGAAGCGGACTTATGGGAAGAGCGGGAGTAGCATATTCCAGCGGCTTCAAGGCGATAATGACAGCTGTCCCCTACCTTTTGGGAATGTTCATCTTTTCCGGTATAGCCGGAAGAATATCCGATGTGGGTATGCAGTTTGGAGTGACATCCATACCGGAGCTTTTTGAGAAACGCTTCGGCAAGGCTTCAAAAGTCATACTTGCAGCTCTTATAGCCTTTACAATGATGGGAACAGTAGCGGCGCAGGTCACAGCCACAGCCACCATAATAAATATGCTGGGCGGAAGCATCGGTCTTTCCTATGAGGCAGGTGCTGTTATAGCAACTGTGGTTTTCATGGTATACACAGCCACCTCGGGACTTTTCGGAGTTGTTTACACTGATGTGCTTCAGTTCTATATGCTTATACTTTTCGTCTATATACTCATACCGGCGGCTTCACTTGTTTATATGGACGGATTCCAGAATTTCACGGCAAATCTTGATCCTGCCCTCATAACGCCCCATGTGGACGGAAGCATTTTAGGCGACATCGTCACCTATCTGGTATTTACAATGGCAGGAGCTGAAATGTGGCAGAGAGCCTTTGCCGCCAAAGACAGAAAGGCCGCTAAAAAAGGTATGTTCTTAGGAACTTTCGTATACGGCCTCACAATACTTTTAGTTTTCTTCATGGGCATAGCCGCTCATCAGATAGTCGGAGAAAACATACTGGCTCAGTACGGCTCCACCGACGCAGTTGTTCCCGCCATGGCTATAAAGGTGCTTCCCGTGGGTCTTACAGGTCTTGCACTGGCAGGTCTTTTATCCGTCATGATGTCAACAGCCGACTCCTACCTTCTGGTATCTGTGCAAAGCTGTGTCAGCGATATAATAAAGACCTTCAAGCCGCAGATGAAGGACAAGGAAGAAATAAAGCTTTCCAGAATATTCTCCATAATACTTCCTGTGGGAGCTTTGATAATAGCTCTTTACCTCAAAAATGCCTATGATATACTGATGTTCTCATGGACATTTTACGCCGCTGCGGCAGGCATACCGGCTTTCGCTTCACTGTACTGGAAAAGGGCGACAAGTGCAGGTATCATTTCCGGAATGGCGGCAGGTTTCACCGTCTGCGTAGGCTGGAAGCTCATGGGACAGCCCTTCGGTCTCGGCTCCGCTGTTCCCGGCACTATCGCCTGCGGACTGGCTCTGGTTCTGGTAAGCCTTGCAACAGAGAAAAAGCACCCCTCTTTATTCTTAGAGCCCAAGGCAGAAGCAGAAAAGGCTTAAAGCGAACATCTCCCCCTGTTCTTAAAAAAGGCAGGGGGTATTTTTATGCCCTAAAATCAGATACACCCAACTTCACAGTATTGACAATGTGAATTTCAGGTTCTATAATAATGGTGTTATCAATAATAGCATTATTGATAATTTTAAAGAGAAAGGAGCAGATAAAATGGCTGTAAAGGACCACTCTCTTGACGATAAAATAGTAAAGGCCGCACAGGAAGAATTTTTGGAAAACGGCTACTCCAAAGCTTCTCTGCACAAGATAGCACAGAAAGCCGGAATAACCACAGGCGCACTCTACACACGCTACAAGGGAAAGGATGATCTTTTCTGCAGTCTTCTGGAAGGTATTTTCACAGTAATAAAGGAAAAATCCAAAATACTTGAAAAAGACTATATGTCCGTCATGAAAAATGACGATCCTGTCGCCATACTCTCTGTTATCAAGGAGGAAGAAAAGATATACATAGACCTTCTTTTTGATCACTATGACTCCTGCCTTCTTCTGTTTTGCAAAAGCGACGGAAGCTCCGTGCAGAAGCTTATAGACGAAATGATGGAAAAGAAAGCCGAAAGCACCGTTCAGTACCTTAAGAGCATAGCAAAAAAGGAGATAAATCTTGACGGTATAGCCCTTATCATGGAAAAACAGTTCAGCTTCTTCAGATGTATCCTCGAAAAAGGCTACACAAGAGAAAAAGCTGTCTCCTGCATGGAAAGCATTGAAGATTTCTTAGATGCAGGCTGGAAGGATCTTTTTGAAAGAATGCTGTAAAAAATTTTACCCCAAAAGTTAGCTATTGCTAACTAAAGGAAAGAAGGTATTTTATGAAAAAGGAAAAGAAAAAAGAAACCAAACCCGAACAGGCCTCTTTCTTTAAGGAGCTGGGCGGATTTATGAAGCCCTACTACCCACGGTATGCGCTTTCAGTGGTGACAAGCATTTTAAGCGTAAGTGCAAAGCTCGCTTCCTACGCCTTTGTTGGTGTTATATCAGGACTTGTATTTGCAGGAAGTCCGGATATAAAGAAGATATTCACTTTAGCTCTGTGGGCAGCCCTCTGCAAGATATTAAATGCAGTCCTTCTCAATTATTCCACACAGATATCCCACAATGCGGCATACCCCACACTTAAGGATATAAGAAATGCCCTCACACAGAAAATGATGAAAATTCCCATGGGCTATTTTGAAGAAAACGGCAGCGGCAGACTTAAAACCATGCTGGCCGACAAGATAGAAGAGATGGAAAAGACACTTGCACACATGATACCGGAGCTTACAGCAAACCTGCTGGCACCGCTTCTGCTCATGGTGTGGATGTTCTTCATAGACTGGCGCCTCACCCTCATTTCCCTTGTATGGATAATCCTAGGTTTCTCTGTCACAGGCGGAATGATGAAGGGCTACGAGGAAAAATACGCCGGTCAGATAAAAGCGTATAAGGGCATGAATCAGGCAGTTGTAGAATATGTAAACGGTATCGAAGTTATCAAGAATTTCGGACGTGCCGACGAATGCTACAAAAAGTACGAGGATGCAGTTTATAATCATGCTTCCTACAACTTAAACTGGATGAAGGAAACAGAACTTTACTCCGCTCTGGGTATGTCAACTGCCCCCTTCTCCATCTTCCCTGTTTTGGCAGGCGGAATTTACTTCTACTCCAAGGGAACTTTGGCACCCGACAGCTTCTTTATGATGATACTCCTTACACTGGGCATCTTCGGACCTCTCATGCAGTCCATGAACTACTTCGACCAGATAATGCAGATGGGAACCAACGCCAAGGAAATAAGGGATGTTTTAGATTATCCCGAGCTTAAAAGAGGCAGCGACAGCGAAGTTTCCTCCTGCGATGTGGAATTTAAAGATGTGTGCTTTACTTACAGCAAGGGCGGAAAGAACGTCCTCAATAACATATCCTTCAAGCTTTCCGAAGGAAAGATGCTGGCTCTCACAGGACCTTCCGGAAGCGGAAAATCCACTGTTGCAAAGCTTCTCTCCGGCTACTGGGACCCTTCTGAGGGCGAAATTTCAATAGGCGGCAAGGCTCTCTCCTCTTTGTCACAGGAAAAATTAAATTCTCTTATAGCCTTTGTAGATCAGGACACCTTCCTTTTTGATACAACAATTTTAGAAAATATCAGAATGGGAAAGCCCTCTGCAACCGATGAAGAAGTTATAGAAGCTTCTAAAAAAGCAGGCTGTCACGAATTTATAGAAGCTCTCCCCGACGGCTACAAAACCTCGGCAGGTCTTGCAGGTTCAAGGCTTTCCGGCGGTGAAAAGCAGAGGATATCCATAGCGAGAGCCATCTTGAAAAATGCACCTATCATGATACTGGACGAAGCTACCTCCAGCTCCGACCCGGAAAACGAAGCTTACATACAGAAATCCTTATCTCAGGCGGCAAAGGGCAAGACACTTATAGTTATAGCTCACAGACTTTCCACCATTGTAAATGCAGATATTATCGCCTTTATCAGCGACGGCAAGGTGGAAAAGACAGGCACCCATCAGGAGCTTTTAGCTTCCTGCCCCGAATATAAGAATATGTGGCTTCTTGCAAAGGAGGAATAACGATGCTGACCACTTTAAAAAGACTTTATGATTTCTGCGGCAAAAGACATTCAGACCTTAAAAAGGCACTTTTATTTTCCTTTATAAGATGCGGTCTGGGCGTAACACAGCTTCTGGCTCTTATATACACTGTGGAAGTCCTGACAGGCTCCATGGAAGCTAAAAGCGCAATAATAAAAATTGTCATCTTAACTCTTATCTGCATCGCAGGAAGCTTTGTCACAAGCTATGTAGAACAGCTCAGTGCCATGAAAACCAGCTTCTTCATGGTGGGCGACAAGAGAGTGGAGACAGGCGGACTTCTCAGGAAAATGCCCCTTGGTTTCTTTAATTCGGTTTCTTCCGGAAAGATATCATCCACACTTACAACCACCCTTTCCGCAATAGAATCAGGCGGCGTCATGTCCCTTATAATGATAGTTTCGGGACTTTTTTCCACAGCGGCCTTTCTCATATTCATGCTCATCTATGAATGGAGAGTAGGAATTATAACAGCTTTGGGAGCTTTGGCTTATCTTTTAGTGGTAGGCTATCAGATAAAGGTTTCAAGAAAATATGCACCTCAGCTTATCAAAGCTCAGACAGGCTTATCAGAAAGCACACTCACCTTCCTGCAAGGCATAAAGGTCACCAAATCCTTCAGCTTTGCAGACGGAGACAAGAATCTCAACAAGGCTGTAAATAACAGCTGCAAGGCAAACTTGGACCTGACAAACAAGTCCATGCCCTCGCAGTATTTATCCTTTGTCACAATAGCCGTGTTTGAATCTGTAATTTTATTGCTGACGCTTTATTTAAGGCTTGTAAAATCAGATATTTCCCTTATTGAAACAATAGTTCTTATGGTTTTCAGCTTCATGGCATATATGAGTCTCAATCAGGCAGGCTCTGTCTTATCCATGATAGGACTGCTGGACACAGGTCTTTCCGAAATCGAAGAAATCGAAAATGAACCCGTATTGGAGGAAAAACAGCCTGTGGAAACAACAAATTCCAACGACATAGAATTTAAGAATGTTTCCTTCTCCTACGGCGACAGAAAGGTGCTTCACAACATAAGCACAAGCATAAAGAGCAATTCCCTCACAGCTGTAATAGGCCCCTCCGGAAGCGGAAAGACAACTCTCTGCCAGCTTATTCCCAGATTCAGAGATATTGACGAAGGCGTTATCACCATAGGCGGCAAGGATATCACCCATATAAAGACCGAAGAGCTTATGGAGAAAATAAGCATGGTATTCCAGAATGTCTACCTCTTTGAAGATACAGTTGCAAATAATATCCGCTTCGGAAGGGCAGATGCCTCCATGGAGGATGTTACAGAAGCTGCGAAAAAGGCTCAGTGCCACGACTTTATAATGAAGCTTCCGCAGGGATATGACACAGTATTGCAGGAGGGCGGAAATACCCTTTCAGGCGGCGAAAAGCAGAGAATATCCATAGCAAGAGCTATGCTGAAGGATTCTCCAATCATAATACTTGACGAGGCCACAAGCGCGCTGGATGCAGAAAATGAGCACGAGATAATTTCGGCAATTGATGAGCTCACACGCAATAAAACAGTTATAATGATAGCTCACCGACTTAAGACCATAGAAAATGCAGACCACATAATAGCCCTCAGGGACGGAAAAATAGAAGAGGAAGGAACACACCTTGAGCTCTTAAAGAAAAACGGGCTTTACAGTGATTTCTTCCACGCAAGAGAAAAAGCCGGAAGCTGGCAGATAAAAAACTAAAGCTTCGGCACACAAAAAAGGACAGGCTTAAAACCTGTCCTTTAATTTTTTCTTTTATTAACTTAGAAGGAAACGATATCGTCCTTAAGCTTTTCGCAGGGCTTAACATCCAGCATATAGAGAACGGGGCCCTTGCCCTTGTATGCTCTGCTCTTTTCGACCTTGACTTCCGCTGTGATCTCGATCCAGTCATGGTTCTTGTACTTCTTGAGCTCGTCACCCTTGGAGACAACGCCCAGGAAGGTAACATCCTCTGCACAGCAAACCATAGCGAATCTGCCGGGAACACATATTCCGGGGATCTGCTTGGAATGGCAAACCACCATCTTCATGTGTACCTTCTTGCCGGCATATCTTTCGGGATGGTCCATAACGTCTACGAACCAGATACCGTAGTCATTGTCGGGAATGTCGATAACATCCTGTGTCATATCAAAGAATGTCTCGTTTCCGGTGAGATAGTTTTCAGAATTTCCGTTCACATCTTCAAGATAGATCTCAGCTCTTCTGTTTACCATTCTCAGGTTTCTCTTGCGAAGTGCGGCCTTCAATTCGTCGGTGCATCTGTTGAAGATGATCATATCCGCATTCTGTATCTTTTCCATCATGATCTGTCCCATATTTGCCGCATAAACTTCAAATGTAGAAGCTTCTACGAATGTGATGATCTGATAGAGTATCCAGTTGTCGGGAAGCACCTCAAGATCACCGAAGGACCACATGCCGTTGTACTCCAGAATGATCTGTGTGGGGCGATACTTCTTTTCAAGCTGTGCCATGTATTCCTTTGTAAGCTCTTCCTCGTCTTCCAAAGTAACTACTGTGACATTCTTGAGATACTTTTCATCATACTCTGTCTCGCCTTCCTCGCAGGAAAGAAGAAGTGTTCTTCCCTCTGCTGCGAAGTCGTCCTTGAGAACGCCGTTGATGAAAGATGTCTTTCCGGAATCAAGAAATCCGGATATCAAATAAACAGGAATATCCATTGCCATATTAAGGGGTTTCCTTTCAAGTTATCTATTAAAGTCCGAATAATTCTGTGAGCTTGTCCTCTGCTAACTCAGCGCCGATAACGCAAAGTCTGCCGGTGTAGTCAGGATGTCCTTCACGGATCTCAAATTCCTCGGGGACATAGTCAAATTCCATCCATGTGCCTTCGGATGTGGGGATGATTCCCTTTGCTCTTAAGATCTTGCCGTAGTTTTCTGTATCAAGCTCGTGGAGGATATTTTCTAACTCGCTCTTTGTAAACTTCTTAGGTGTCTCCTTGCCCCAGGATGTGAATACTTCATCAGCGTGATGGTGGTGGCAGGAGCAGTTGGGATCATGGCACTCGTGGTCATGATGGTGATGTTCATGGCAGCAGCACTCATGATCGTCATGATCGTGATGATGCTCGTGATCGTGGCAGCAGCACTCGTGGTCGTCATGGTCGTGATGATGCTCGTGATCGTGGCAGCAGCACTCGTGGTCGTCATGGTCATGATGATGCTCATGATCGTGGCAGCAGCACTCGTGATCGTCGTGGTCATGATGGTGGTGGCAGGAGCAGTTGGGATCATCACACTCATGGTCATGGTGATGATGTTCATGCTCTTCTCTTACCTTAGCTAAAAGCTCGTCAGCCATGGAAACCTTCTCGATAGCGGATAGGATAGTCTTGCCGTCGATATCGTCCCAGGGTGTTGTTAAGATAGCAGCGCTGGGGTTCTTCTCCTGAAGAAGTGCAACAGCGGCAGCAAGCTTTTCATCCTTTACCTTCTGTGTTCTGGAGAGGATGATAGTGCCGGCAGCTTCTACCTGATTGTTGTAGAATTCGCCGAAGTTCTTCATGTAGATCTTTACCTTGGAAGCGTCAGCTACTGTGATGAAGCTGTTTAATTCCATGTCGGGGATATCCTTGATGGTATTCTGAACAGCAACAATAACGTCGGAGAGCTTGCCTACGCCGGAGGGCTCAATGAGGATTCTGTCGGGGTGGAACTTCTCTTCAACTTCCTTTAATGCCTTGCCGAAATCGCCTACTAAAGAGCAGCAGATGCAGCCGGAGGACATCTCATTTATCTCAACGCCTGTATCCTTTAAGAAACCGCCGTCGATGGAGATCTCGCCGAATTCGTTTTCAATAAGAACGATCTGCTCGCCCTTAAATGCTTCTTCAAGAAGCTTCTTAATAAGTGTAGTTTTGCCGGCTCCGAGGAAACCGGAAATAATATCAATCTTTGTCATATCGTCACATTCCTTACTTGTATTTAATGCAAAGTCCTTATTTTCGTACAAATTCAATCTTACCATTAATTATAGAAAAAGCAACTATTTATAATAAAAACTGTTATTTTAAGCAAATTATAAAGCTTAAAAAAGCTAGTAATTATTATTTTTTACTTCACATTTATCACGCATTTTCCCATCATCCTTTTATTGGTCCTTTGCAATTGACAAAAGTCCTTTTCCATTGTAAAGTTATGTGTGTATTTAGGTATACTTTTCATCAGGAAAATTTGAAACGAGGAATAAAAATGGAACGAGGAAATGTTTTAGTTATAGGCAATTCCGGAGTGGGAAAATCCACCCTTATAAATTCTGTTTTGGGAGAGGAAAAAGCTGTAACAAGCATCGGCACGGAAGGCACCACAAAGCATCTCGAGCTTTATGATAACCCCTCCCTCCCCTTCAGACTTATAGATACCGCAGGCTTTGAGCCGTCATTTTTCAAGAAGAGACAGGCTGTGGGAGCTGTTAGGAAATGGTCCAGAGATTCAGCTAAAAAAGGCAACATAAACAGCAGTATCAATGTCATCTGGTTCTGTGTGGACGGAATGAGCTCAAAGCTTTTCCCCGACACCCTCAAATGTCTCTCCGAGGCGACCTCCATGTGGGAATCTGTGCCCGTCATAGTTGTTATAACAAAGTCCTTTTCTAATCTTGAGAAGCAGAAAAACATAGAGATGGTACAGAATGCCTTTGCAAAGCAGAAGTATTATTCAAAAAACCTCAAGAAGATAATCCCTGTTGTAGCTTCTCCCCTTATTTTAAATGATACAGCCTTTGCCCCTCCGGAAGGTGTGACAGAGCTTATCGACGCTACAAACGAGCTTATGCCAGAGGGTATAAGAGCGGCAAAAAAGGATATAAACAAATATAACCTCGCAAGAAAAGACGCACTTGCCCACACAATTGTAGCAGCTTCGGCAACCAGTGCCGCTGTGGCAGGAGCCATCCCTGTGGGATTTATAGATATTGCGGTTTTATATCCCATGGAAATAAAGGAGATCGACTCCATAGCCGCAGTTTACGGAATCGAGAAGAGCAAACAGTACATAAAATTCAGAAATTCCATAGTGGACGCAGGAACTATGGGCTTTGCAGCAAAGGAGC
>SAMEA104404106__coassemble_1487_pt1 | contig 17550 bp, 16 predicted proteins | sample SAMEA104404106__metabat2_low_PE_047 | metagenome-assembled genome bin SAMEA104404106 (sample SAMEA104404106) | Balaenoptera acutorostrata | reverse complement strand
CCGATATAGCAACTATCGGCGGAACTTTCGGTCAGGCGGCACCTGAGACAGCAACTTTAAAGGAAAGCATAGATGTCATAATGTCCGGAACAGCCGGAAATAACATCTGGCTCATAATCGGCCTTGTGACAGGAGCTGTCATAATGGCTATGGGCATAGGCAGCGGAATTGAAAAGGTAAACAAGTTTATGATGCCTGCTCTTTTCCTCCTCCTTTTAGGTCTGGGAGTTTATATCTTCACACTCCCCGGTTCAGATGCAGGCTACAAGTACATTTTCACACTGGAGCCTGAGCTTCTCAAGAATCCCAAGCTTTGGATATATGCTTTCGGTCAGGCATTTTTCTCCCTTTCCGTAGCAGGAAACGGAAGCGTTATCTACGGTTCTTACCTCTCCAAAAAAGAAGATCTGGTTTACTCTGCAAGAAACGTAGCTTTCTTTGATACAATTGCAGCTATCTTAGCTTCCTTTGTCATCATTCCGGCTATGGCTTCCGCAGGCGGAGACCTTACAAAGGGCGGCCCCGGACTTATGTTCGTATGGCTGGTAAATGTATTCAACGGTATGCCCGGCGGCAAGATCGTGGGCATAGTTTTCTTCGTGTGCGTGCTCTTTGCAGGAATAAGCTCACTTGTAAATCTTTACGAAGCACCTGTTGCCACCTTGCAGGAGGTTTTCAGAATAAAGAGAAAAGCTGCCTGCTTTATCATAGCTTTCTTGGGCTGTGCCGCAGCTCTTGCCATTCAGGGTATCACAGGTCCATGGATGGATGCGGTTTCCATCTACATCTGCCCCTTAGGTGCATCCATAGCAGGAATTATGTTCTTCTATGTTTGCAGTAAGGAAAAGGTGATGGAAGAAGTCAACACAGGCAGAAAGAAAAAAGCCGGTGACTGGGTAGTTGTTTTAGGAAGATATGTTTACGTGCCCTTCTCCGTGGCAGCTTTGGTTGCAGGAGCTGTTTTAGGCGGAATAGGCTAAAAATTTTATAAAATCAAAAGGCCTCTCGAAAAAAATCGGGAGGTCTTATTTTTTTCCACAGCTTCTAAAGAAAAAGGTTGAAAGAAGCTTTATTTTAAAAGATAAAAAATTCCCCCTACCAAAATCTGATAAGGGGAAAATTTTATTTTTATATTAAATTCTTTCCCATTTGCTTCCCTTGGGGGTATCAATGATCTTGATGCCTCTTTCTAAGAGAAGGTCACGGATCCTGTCAGCTTCTGCGAAGTTCTTAGCCTTCTTAGCGGCAGTTCTCTCTGCTACGAGTCCGTCGATCTCGGGATCTCTTTCTTCGCTTGCAGCTTCTTCCTCTTCCTTCTTTCTCAAAGCTTCTGCGTGCTTTAAGAGGTCAAGGGAAAGTACATAGTCGAAGGAGTCAAGTGCCTTTAACTTTGTGGAATCGGAAGCCTTATCCTTTAATACGTTGTAAAGGCTTGTGATGCCGAGGGAGGTGTTGAGGTCATTATCCATGCCCTTCATAAAGTCCTCTCTCCACTCCTTGATCTTTTCCTCGTCGATGGGGGAATTATCCTTGGGGTCTAAGGCAGCTATCTTTGCGATGAGCTTATTGTAAGCGGCAACTGCGTTATCTAAGTTAGGATAGCTGAATACAAGGTTCTTTCTGTAATGGGACTGGAGGCAGAAGAAACGGTAGCAAACGGGGTCATATCCCTTTTCCTCGAGGAGGGAAACTGTGAGAAATTCGCCCTTGGACTTGCTCATCTTGCCTGTTTCGTCATTGAGGTGGGCAACGTGTACCCAGTAATTTGTCCACTTGTGTCCTAAGTAGGATTCGGACTGTGCGATCTCGTTGGTGTGGTGGGGGAATGCGTTGTCGATACCGCCGCAGTGGATATCTAAGTACTCACCTAAGTGCTTCATGGAAATTCCGGAGCACTCGATGTGCCAGCCGGGATAACCTACGCCCCAGGGAGAATCCCACTTGAGTGCCTGATCTTCAAACTTGGACTTTGTGAACCAGAGCACGAAGTCGTTCTTGTTCTTCTTGTTTGTATCTTCTTCAACGCCTTCTCTTACGCCCACAGCTAAGTCGTCCTCGTTGTGGTCGTTGAATACATAGTACTTTTCAAGCTTGGAGGTGTCGAAGTAAACATTTCCGCCTGCTAAGTAAGCGTAGCCTTTTTCAATAAGTGTTTCGATGATGTGGATGTATTCGCCGATGCAGTTTGTAGCGGGCTCTACAACGTCAGGACGCTTGATATTGAGCTTTTCGCAGTCGGAGAAAAATGCGTCGGTATAATACTTTGCGATTTCCATTACGGACTTGTGCTCTCTTCTTGCACCCTTGAGCATCTTGTCTTCGCCGGTGTCGGCATCGGAGGAAAGGTGTCCTACGTCGGTGATGTTCATAACTCTCTTTAATGGGTAGCCGATGAAGCGGATGTACTTTTCTAAGATGTCCTCCATGATGTAGGAGCGCAAGTTGCCTATATGTGCAAAGTGGTAAACAGTAGGTCCGCAGGTATACATCTTAACTAAAGAGGGGTCGTTAGGTACGAAAAGTTCTTTTTTGTGAGACGCAGAATTGTAAATATACATATAACTCAACCTTTCAAATTACATTACTCAATAAAAAAGCCGCCCCTTGAATTTACACAAGAGGCGGCAGTAAAGCTCGCGGTTCCACTCTGATTTATAACTTTAGCTTTAACGATAAGCTTTAACGGGGCATAGCCTGTCACTCACGGACGCACTTTGGGGAGAGCATCTGCATCGGGGCTTTCAGCCGGTGGCTCCGATTCTCTTTTCATAGCCGTTCCTTACTCTTTCCGGTCACAGTGACCTATTAAGTTCTTCTTATACTAACATTATATAGTGAGGATTGTCAAGTGGTGAGAGGGAATCTCTCTTTATGCTTTGGACTTATAAACAAAACTAAACTAAATTTTCTTGAACTTAGATATTAAGCTTTATAAAAGTTTCGGGGAGGAAATTTTTGTTTATCGGGGTATTTCTAAATAAAGCTTTCTAAGCTATACTTAAATTATAAAAAGCTGTTTTACCTCATTATTACGCCCATGCAACCGTCGGTTGCGCATTTGAAAAGCTGAGTTGGTTGCCTTTACATGAGGTATTAAATATACTTATCCCATAAACAAACGGTAAGGAGGCGTTCTTTATGACATTGGGAGAGCGTATTATTAAGCTGAGAGCTTCTAAGGGAATTTCACAGTCCGATTTGGCAGAAGCTATGGATGTATCCAGACAGTCTGTCAGCAAATGGGAAACGGGAGCTTCCGTTCCCGACTTAGACAAGCTGGTGAAACTGTCCGATTATTTTAATATATCTTTGGATCAGCTGGTCAAGGGAAATGAAGAAAATTTGGGGCAGAATGTTTCTGAAAATAAGCCTTTCACAGAAAAGGACAAAATGTCAAAGACACAGACTTTGGGCATATTCTTTTTATCTATGGGTGTACTTGCCGCAATTTTATTTGCATCCGTCTTTGGGCTTGGATTCTGGGGATTTTTCTTTGCAATTCCTTTTTTGCTCTTCGGAGCTGTATGCCTGCTTTGCAAAAAGCATCCTGTTTTAAAGGCTGTATGGGCAGATTACATCGCTGTAAGCTTATATCTTCACATCTCAACATCAATAAATCCCAGCAGAATATTATACACCTTTAAGTGGACCTATGAAATGAACTACGCTATTCTGGTTTTCAGCTGGATCTGGTTTATTGCGGTTGTGCTGCTTATAGCTTCAACTGCCTTTATTTTTAGAAACAGGGGATGGGCATGGGATTCAAAGCACAAAGGCCAGCTTATACTGGGAGCGGTACTTTTTATAATCGGAAATGTTTCCGGTTTGTTCACCTTGGTTTTTAAAAATCTTATTGAGCTTTTTTACCTGCTTCAATTTTACTTCCAGCTTGCAGGTCTTACCATCTTAGCTGTGGATATTACGGCATGGGCAGTAAGCAGAAGGAAAAGCAATAAGGCAAAAGCTTAAAAATTTAACTGCAAAAGAAAACGGGGCATATCGGGAAGATACGCTCCGCTTTGTTTTTATTAGAAAAGTTTATTTTGATTTGTCATCATCATCATCGTCATCGTCATCATCATCATTATCATCATCGTCGTCATCATCGTCGTCATCATCGTCGTTATCGTCGTCATCGTCATCATCGTCGTCATCTTCGATATAATCCGAGTAGTCCAGTTCCTCTTCAACCAAAAGTGAAACGATCTCATCGACTGTCATGCTGTCGAGATTTTCCTTTTCCAGCTGAGGGTATTTATCTTCCAAATCGTCGATGAAGGCTGTTTTTCCCGGAGTGCAATTTTTAGATGGGTCCGACCCGACAATTTCCTTTTCGTCCACCTGCTGAGAGAGAACCTCTCCGGCATTGATCATTTTATTTAGACTTTCGGATACTATGCCGGTGACCTCTTCTTTTAGATAGCCTGCACGCCGGGAATTGGCGCTGTGAACAGATACCAAGATAGTGTCCTTTGCCTCTGTGAGATAGCCATGGTGGACCATTGAACCCAGTATAGCATACAAAGCTACATCTAAATCGGTGCCTTTAAAATTCATTTCTCCAAGTACCTCGACGGCATCATCATTGCAGGGGACAGCCTGTGTGACACGATTGCGGTAATTCACCTCTAATTTAATACTGGGATTCACATCCAGATATACAGATGCTGATGGCATGGCCTGAAACAGAAATACAGATACTATGCAAAGGGCCAGGCAGGCGGCTACGGCACATGTAAAATATTTTTTAGGGGATGATTTGCGCTTTTTTAAAGTGTTGTCCAAAAACCACTCCGAGCCGTCGGCCATAGCTGTGGGCTTATCCCAAAGTTCCTCGGCTTTATCCGGCACCAGATCTTCTATTCCGTCTGAAATATGCTTTAGTATTTTTTCATCCCGGATATGACTCATAGCTTTCCCTCCAGTTCCGCTTTTAATTTTTTAAGTCCACGGTGATATTTAGAAAGTACAGTGGATACAGGCAACCCCAGAAGCTGTGCTGTTTCGCTGTGCTTCCAGCCTGTGACAGAATGAAGAATGATGATCTGGCACTCTTCGTCTGAAAGTATGCGAAAGGCTGCTTTGAGTACAAGTCTGTCCTCGACATCGCTTATTTCCCTTAATACAAGGCTTTCATCTAAACTTTCCAAAGGGAAAAAAGATATTTTCTTCTTCTGCCGCAATCGCATAAGACAGACATTTTTAGTTATGGTAAGTATCCATGCCATGGGCTTTCCCTGAGGAACATACAGGTGAGCGGAAGAACGAATTTTTAAAAAAGTGTCCTGTAAAACATCCTCTGCTTCTGCGGTATTTTTTTAAATGGAAAGAGCATAGGCATATACAGATTTTCCGGAGAGCTTGTAAAGGGAGGTAAAGGCTTCCTTATCTCCTTCGGCTATGCCGACAATAAGAGAATCTTCGGGAGCTGCTTCCCGGTGTTTTGGCAAGATATCGGTTGTGTAGGCTAAAAGCAGCATCTTGATCATCTCCCTGATAAATAATATTTTTAAACTATATCACCATTATAGTTCATTTTTTGATTTTTTTACAAGTCCCATTATGATCGTAAGGTTTCCGTTGCGGCATCGAAGCTCATCTATAAAGGCCTTCTGCTGTGACATATTCCTCATTTCAATAAGATAGGAAAGCTCATACATTGTGCCCATGTTGGTTGTTTTTACACGGTCAAGAGAAGAGTACACGGTGTATTTTTGGAAAAGATCGTCGAAGATACCGTCATAATCAAGATCCTCGGGAATAGTTATTTTGAGCTGTCTCTTTTTAGATTCTACATTTCCGAAGCCGGACTTTTCCAAAAGGAAAAACATGATCCCTGCAATAAATGTTATGAGAACTGCCATTGTCAAAAATCCCATACCCACTGCAAGTCCCACTGCCATGGAGAAGAATAAAAAGCCTATCTCCATAGCTGTTCCGGGAGCGCTGCGGAAGCGCACCAGTCCGAAGGCACCTAAAACTGCAACCGAGGCTCCGAGATTTCCGTTTACTATCATGATAACAGCTGTCACCAGCATGGGCATTACAGCCAGAACGACGGGGAAGCCGTGGCTGACAGTGCATTTTCGGTAAAGAGCTGAGATCATAAGGCCTAAAACAAGTGCCGTTCCGAAGGCGGCCAAAACACTCCATATTTCAAAGGTGCCCGCGTGAAAAATACTTCTTAACATACTTTTTTCCTCCTGATTTCATTCCAGTTTTCCATGCGATGCGCCATCATTTCATTGGGATGGAAGGCATCGAATCGAGTTTTATAGATATTTCCGTACTTGGAAAAAGATACGGGATAAATTTTAAGGTCTGACAGTATCTGTGTGAACCAAAGGGGAGCAGCTCCCATTATTTTGCTTTCCATCAGGTAATAGTCCTCGGGAAGCAGAAGCTTTCCTGCATCGCCTTTTTCCAAGCCCATATCTATCTGACGGCTTCTTATATTGTGGTCAAAGGTGACTCTGAAATCATGGTCATCCTTTTGAAAGAGGGCTATTCTGTCATAAGCAAGGTACACTCCTCTTTGCAGAGGATATCGTTTTAAGAAAAAATCTATTTCATTTAATATCTGGCTTTCCTTTTGAGGCTTTATGCCCTTTTCCACATAGTCATAGGCCTCCTTTAAGGTAAGAGGTATCCTTCTTTTATTTACAACCTTTTGATATTTCTTTTTTATCTCCAGAAATACAGTGCTGTCCATTTTGGGGATACCGTAGCTTCGAAGCCGAAGCTTTTCTTTATATACCGGTTTTTCGATAGAACGTCTGATAAGGTCAAAATCCGGTGTGTCGTAATATATATTGCATATCGTGTGCAAGCCGTATTCATCTACCTGCATATAGGGCTTGAGCTGTTTTCTGAGTTCAAGGTAGATGTTTTCAGGCATAAGATATTTCTTTTCATATCGGTTAAATACAGTTTGTGCCACCTGTCTCTCCTCCTTATAATTTTACTTTTTGCTGAACCTCCAGCTTGTTTCCGTCGCTGATAACTAAAACATTTCCGTTTCTCGTCTCAAATATGTTGGGGCAGTATTCTTTTAAAAGCTCTAATGTCCTTGTTTCGGCGGGATGCTTTTTCGAAGAGCATATAACAGAAAAGTCAGGCTCTAAGGCAGAAAATAATTCATCCAAAGCACCGTTATAAATGCCGTGGTGAGGCACCTTGAGAAAATCGCATTTTCCTCTTTCCTTTTCACTGAGCCATTCACGTATTCTCGCCTTTTCGGCGTCACCTGTAAATACCAGACTGTTGTCTCCGTGAGTAAGGGTGGTGATGAGAGAAAAGTTGTTGTCATAGTCCTTGCTTTCGTTTTTTATGCCGTAGGATTTTGGGGGTTCTATCAGTACATCTACATCCCGGAAGCAGAAGGAAACCGGCTCTGTAAGCCTCTGTACCGGCACCTCTGATTTCTTTGCGGCTTCTGCAAAGTCTATGTATTCTGTATTAGAGCTTTCGTAATCAGGTACATAGACGGTCTTTACAGGTATATTTTCCAATACTGTGTCGGCGCCTCCTACATGGTCCTGATCGAAATGGGTTATAATCAGCGCATCTATCTCATTTATTACACGCTTCTTTAAAAAATCAACTACCTCCTGTCCGTCATCCTCTTCTCCTGCATCTATCAGCAGTGCATGATCGTCGCACAGAGCTATGACAGCATCGGCCTTTCCAACCTTTAGGAGCGTGACTGTCAAAGGCTTTAAATCAGAATTGGGGGCGTTTGACGAACATCCTATAAGTGAAAGAAGTACCGCTGCCGCAAGTAGAACAGCTGCTGTACGCTTTAATAAAAAGTTATGTTTCATTGATATCCTCCTTTTTGTTCTTTCTGCAAGGCTAATGCAGCAGAAGCTCTGTTTATTGCGTAGAAATTTAAAATTGTTAAAATACTACAATAAAAAGCAAAAAGAGGTACTGCGATATGGCTGTTTTTTAAAAATGGCCCTCGCTTTAAGCGTTTTTTAAAATGCAGGAAACAAAAAAAGAGCACATCCTTTAAGATATGCTCCCTTTGAAAGAATAGTTTTCAGTTTTATCTTTTTCTCAACTGCCAGAAGGCAACAGCTCCTGCGGCGGCAACATTGAGGGAGTCAACGCCGTGTCCCATGGGTATTTTTACGGTGTAGTCGCAGTTGGCAATCGTCTTTTTGGAAAGTCCGTCGCCCTCAGCTCCCAGAACTATGGCGAGGCGGTCCTCACTTAAAAGCTTTTCGTCGTCAATGGAAACGGAATTATCCGAAAGAGCCATAGCCGCAGTTTTAAAGCCCAGCTTATGAAGAAGCTCTATGCCCTCTTTTTCCCACTCCTCGGGTGTAGAGCAGATATTTGTCCAGGGGATCTGAAAGACTGTTCCCATGGAAACTCGGATAGCTCTTCTGTTTAAGGGGTCGCAGCAGGTGGGTGTAACCAGAAGTGCATCCATATCAAGTGCGGCGGCAGAGCGTATCATGGCGCCTATATTTGTAGCATCCACTACGCCCTCTAAAACGGCAATCCGCTTTGCGTCCCTGACTACATCGTCTATCCTCAAAGGGGCAGGTCTTCTCATGGCACAGAGAACGCCACGGGTCAAATTGTAGCCTGTTATCTTCTTTAAGGTCTCTTCGTCGGAGGTGTAAACGGGGATATGGGGGCATCTTGCCAGAATCTCCTTTGCATCGCCCTCAATATGCCTTTCTTCCATTAGGAAGGAAAGGGGAGTCATGCCCTCTCTCAAGGCCACATCTATGACCTTGGGGCTCTCTGCTATGCAGATACCCTTCTGAGGCTCAAGTCGGTTGCGGAGCTTATTTTCTGTGAGGCGGAGGTAAACATCTAAATTTTCGTCGTTTATATTATTTATGTGAATAATGTTAGGCATATTATGTCCTTTCGGCTTCTTATTTAAAACTTACTTCACAGTATAGCACTTAAATTTCACCGGGGCAATAAAAGGGAAAGAAGGAATGTTAAGATTTTATAAAGAAAAGCTAAAATAAGGAAAAAAGGCTTTGCAAAAGGTTTTTAAGCTCTGTTTTCTGCCCGTCATAAAGTGGAAAGTTATATAGACAATTGTCACAAAATGAGGTATTATAAAAGATACCGAAAATTAAGATTTTAATAAAGTTAAATTTTCTTGCGCTTAATTATAAAAATTTATTAAAATGCAGAAAAGCTCATAAAATCGAGCATTTTATTCTGAAAAAACGAAAAAATTCCACTTTTACCAGCTTTCGCAAATTATATTATAAACTTATCTTGCGAAGCATCCGGAGGACTTTATGTATTTTGATCTTCAGAAGGCAAATATGTATAAGAGGATCTCAGCTTTCCTTTTCGACATTATAATACTGGGTATTGTGGTGGCGGGAGTTGGCTTCCTTTTATCAGACACACTGAATTATGATTCCTATTTAGCTTCCCTTGAAAATTCCTATGCGGAGTACGAGGAAAAGTACGGCATAGAATTTGAAATTTCGGGTGAGGAATATGAAAAGCTTTCCTTGGAAAAACAGGAGAGCTACAACGAAGCTTATGAAGCTTTGACAGGGGACGACGAGGTCATGAAAACTTACGGCATAGTTGTTAACCTCACGCTTGTCATAATAAGCATAAGCATTTTGGCAGGCTATCTCATAATGGAATTTTTTATACCGCTCTATCTTAAAAACGGGCAGACACTGGGTAAGAAGATATTCGGAATAGGCGTCATGCACGTAAGCGGCATAAGGATAACACCTGTGCTTCTTTTCATAAGAACTGTACTGGGTAAATACACACTGGAAACCATGGTACCTGTACTCATCGTAATGATGATATTTTTCAATACCGTGGGGCTTCCGGGAACTGTAATCTTAGGACTTATTCTGCTTGTGCAGATAATTTTAGTTATAACAACAAAAACCAATTCCTTCATCCACGACATTCTGGCCAAGACAGTTGTTGTGGATATGGCAAGTCAGATGATATTTGATGACGGAGCAGCGCTTCTTGCCTATAAAAAGGAACTGCACGCAGAAGAGGTATCCCGAAGCGACTACTAATACTTCGGACTCATATCCTAACTATGGAAAGGGAATATTATGAAAATCGTATTGCAGAACATCACCAAGGTTTTCCCCGGAAGAAGTAAGAACGATAAGGAAGTTATCGCAGTAAATGACTTTAACTTAGAGGTTCCCGACGGAAAGCTCATAGGTCTTTTGGGACCTTCCGGCTGCGGAAAGAGTACAACTCTTTACATGATAAGCGGACTTCAGAGCCCCACAAGCGGAAAGATCTTCTTCGGTGACACAGAGGTCACCAAGGTATCCACAGAAAACAGGGGAGTGGGACTGGTATTCCAGAACTATGCCCTCTATCCTCACATGACAGTAAAGCAGAACATCCTCTTCCCCTTGCAGAACTTAAAGGGAAAGGACAGACTCTCCAAGGAGGAAATGCTGGAAAAGGCACTTTATGCCGCAAAGCTTGTGCAGATAGACGACCTGATGGAGAGAAAGCCCAGCGAGTTATCCGGCGGTCAGCAGCAGAGAGTTGCCATCGCAAGAGCGCTTGTAAAGATGCCCAGAGTTTTACTTCTGGACGAGCCTTTATCCAACCTTGACGCAAGACTTCGCCTTCAGACAAGAGAAGAGATAAGAAGGATCCAGAAAAAGACAGGCATCACCACAGTTTTCGTAACACATGACCAGGAAGAGGCAATGAGCATCTCCGATATGATCGTTGTTATGAAGCTGGGAATCATCCAGCAGACAGGAAAGCCTCAGGATGTTTATGACGATCCTACAAACTTATTCGTTGCAAAGTTCTTAGGAACTCCCCCCATCAACGTATTTGAAGGTAAGGTAGAAAATGAAAAGCTCTACTTAGGCGAGGAAGCTGTAATGGACGTTCCCGGAGTTGAGGATAGGGAAGTCTTAGTGGGCATCCGTCCCGAGGGCTTCATCTTAGATGAAAACGGCCCCTTCTCCACTTCACTTTCCAATGTGGAGGTAATGGGAAGAGATGTGAGCATCGTATCCACAAGCCCATGTTCAGTAAACCCCGTTATCCGCTCCATCATCAATGCGGACAACAAGAAGAATATCACAGGGGACAGAGTGCGCTTCGCATTAAAGCCCCACAAGGTGTTCCTCTTCGGCAAGGAAGATGAAAAGCGAATTTATTTTGAGGTGAAGTAAGATGGTAGATAACAAGCAGCAGTGGAAAGCATGGCTCTACCTTGCACCTGCAATAATCCTTTTACTTATATTTACCGTGTGGCCTATAATCAATACCGTAAGAATGGCATTTCTGGAAGGTTACAGCGGTTTGCAGGCTGCCGGAGGCGCTACATTCTCCTTTGGCTTCGGAAACTTTGTAAAGGTAGTTCATTACCAGAAATTTATCAACTGTCTTAAGAATACTATTTTACTCTGTGTATTAACTGTGCCTATTTCTACATTTTTGGCGCTTTTAATAGCAGTTGCACTCAATTCTATCAAGTTCCTTCAGAGAGGATTACAGACTATCTTCTTCCTTCCCTATGTAACAAACTCCATCGCTATCGGCATGGTCTTTGCGGCTATGTTCAATATAGTAGGAAGCTTCTACGGAACTGAAAACGAGATAATCGTAACCGCCGGCATCATAAATAACGTGCTGGAATTCTTCGGCTTCGAGGCTGTTAACTGGATAAACTACGGTTCTTCCTACACAGCCAACATCATAGTTATGACAGTTTACATCGTATGGAACGCACTTCCCTTTAAGATACTGGTTCTTTTAGGCGGTTTGCAGTCCATCAACAAGCAGTATTACGAAGCTGCAAAGGTAGACGGCACACCCAGAAGAAGAGTATTCACAAGAATAACAGTTCCCCTCTTATCCCCCATGCTTGCATATGTAATCATCACAGGCTTCATAGGCGGATTCAAGGAATACTCCAGCATCATCGGTATTTTCGGCGAAGGAATGGGACCTGCCGACGACGCAGGCAGACTTAACACAATGGTCGGATTTATCTACGATTCTCTTAAATTCAACAGTCAGGGAAGAGCCAGTGCCGCAGCACTTATCCTCTTCGGCATAATTCTTGTCGTAACCATGATAAACATGAAGGTCGGCAAGAAGAAAGTCCATTATTAAGGAGGGAGGAAAGAACATGAATAACAATAACGCAGTATCAGGCAGCGATAATATGCACGAGGCGGCTTTGCGCTCCAAGATAGTGAAGAATATCGCTATGTTTTTTGTATATGCCTTTCTTCTCATAATGGCACTTATAGTTTTGTTCCCCTTCTACTGGATGATAATTTCATCCTTAAAGACACTGACCGAGTACAGATTAAGTGTCCCCACACTCTGGCCCCGTCAGATCATGTTCTCCAACTATGCGGAAGCTTTTACAGCCGCAAACTTAGGCAGACTCTTTATGAACACACTTATAGTAGGTGTTGTCTCCACACTTTTATCTTTAGTTATAACAGTGCTTTCGGCTTTTGCCTTTGCAAGACTGGAATTTAAGGGAAGAGACACCATGTTTGCTCTGCTTCTTGCAACTATGATGATCCCCGGTGAGCTTTTCACCATCACAAACTACACAACCATTACAAACTTAGGCTGGATGAATACATATAAGGTTCTGATAATTCCTTTCCTTGTAAGTGTATTCTACATCTTCCTTCTCCGTCAGAACTTTTTGCAGATACCCAATGAGCTTTACTTGGCTGCAAAGGTAGACGGCACCAGCGATATCAAATATCTCTGGAAGGTAATGGTACCGCTTTCTTTACCCACACTTATTTCCATCACCATCTTAAAGATGATGTCCGCATGGAACTCCTACATCTGGCCCCGACTGGTTGCCAACGATCCGGCGCACCAGATGATAACAAACGGCCTCAGAAATGCTTTCACCGACACAACAGGCGATGTAAACTACCCTGTTCAGATGGCGGCGGTAGCACTGGTTTCACTTCCGCTCTTCTTAGTCTTTGTATTTTTGAGAAAATACATAATGGCCGGAGTAAGCAGAAGCGGTATAAAGGGTTAATAGGCTGTGCGCCTGTTATATAAAATTTTACCAAATTTCAAAGGGAGAAAGGAAAATTAACCCATGAGAAACAAAGTCTTATCAGTAATGTTAGTACTCATGCTCGTTATGAGTACAGTTGCACTTTCCGCTTGCGGAAACAATGCAGCTCCTGTGGAAGGCAACGAGCCCTCCGCAGCACCCGCAGCTAACTTCGTGGTTCCTGAAAACGGATACGAAGGCAAGGAAGTGGAGATCACTTTCTACCACACAATGGGAGAAAACTTATCCACAGTTCTCGAAAGCTACATCGCAGAATTCAACAAGCTCTACCCCAACATCAAGGTAAACCACGAGAAGATCGGCGGCTACGATGATGTAAGAGAGCAGATCGCAACAGAGATCACAGCAGGCAACCAGCCCAACTTAGCATACTGCTATCCCGACCACGTTGCTCTTTACAACTTAGCTAAGGCAGTTGTTCAGTTAGACAACCTCATCGACAGCGATGTAGAAGTTAAGAGAGCTGACGGCACAACAGAGATCTTAGGTCTTACAGATGAGCAGAAGGCTGACTTCATCGAAGGCTACTACAACGAAGGAAAGCAGTTCGGCGACGGACTTATGTACTCCCTTCCTATGAGCAAGTCCACAGAAGTTCTCTACTACAACAAGACATTCTTTGACGAGAACGGCCTCACAGTTCCCACAACATGGGACGAGATGGAAGCTCTCTGCGCTAAGATCAAGGAGATCGACCCTGAATCCATTCCCTTAGGCTATGACTCCGAAGCTAACTGGTTCATCACAATGTGCGAGCAGTACGGTTCTCCCTACACAAGCGCAACAGGTGACCACTACCTCTTCAACAACGACCAGAACAAGGAATTCGTAAAGAGATTCAACGGCTGGTTCCAGAAGGGCTACCTCACAACTCAGAAGCTTTACGGCGGATATACTTCCGGTCTCTTCACATCTGAAGAAGGCACAAGAAGCTATATGTCCATCGGTTCCTCCGCAGGTGCAAAGCACCAGAGACCTTCCGCTGACTCCGAGGGCAACTACATCTTTGAAGTAGGCATTGCAACAATTCCTCAGGTAGATGCTGCAAACCCCAAGGTTATCTCTCAGGGTCCTTCCCTCTGCATCTTCAACAACGCTGATCCCGAGGAAGTTATGGCTTCCTGGTTATTCGCTAAGTACCTCACAACAACAGTTGAGTTCCAGGCTGAATTCGGAATGGCTTCCGGATACGTTCCCGTTCTCAAGTCTGTTGCAACAAACCCTGTATACTCCGAATTCGTTGCAAACGCTGACGGCGGAAAGTACATCACAGCTTTAGCAGCTAAGGTTTGCTTAGAGCAGGAAAAGGCTTACTACACATCCCCCGCATTCAACGGTTCTTCCGCTGCTCGTGATCAGGTAGGAAAGCTCATGGGCGAAGCTCTTACAGCTAAGGGCGACGACCTGGATGCTCAGATCGACAAGGCATTTGAAAATGCAGTCGCTGAGTGCGAATATGCAGGCTAATATTTAGTCGTAATGAAGAAATTTTCTAAAAGAACATCAGTTTTTCTTCTTGCGTGTCTCATGGCTTTAAGTCTCTGGGGTTGTGGAAACACTTCCCCCGAGGCTTCTTCGGAAAATGTCAAAGACGGCGATTTTGCCGCCCTCGCACTTGACATGGAAAGCGACACACTGAAGCAGGAAGTTACAGTCAAAAGCTTTGTTGACGGCGACACAAGCTACTTTAATGTGCCTGAGGAAATGTCCTCAACAGGAAACATAAAGGTTCGCTATCTGGCTATTGACACACCCGAGACCTCCGGCAAGGTGGAGGAATACGGCAAAAAGGCTTCTGACTTCACAAGGGGAAAGCTCGAAAAGGCATCTTCTGTAATTTTGGAATCGGATGACAGTGAATGGCATATCGACTCCACCGGTACACGTTATCTCGCATGGATATGGTACAGGGAAAATGAAGAAGAGCCTTACCGCAACTTAAATATCGAAATTTTGCAGAACGGTTTAGCTTTCGGCTCTTCCTCTGCAAATAACCGCTACGGTGACACCTGCATGGCGGCTCTCAATTTCGCAAAGGAAAACAAGCTCAATGTATTTTCCGGCGAGAAGGACCCCGATTTCTTCTACGGCGATGCCATTGAGCTCACTTTGAAGGAATTAAGAGCCAATATTGAGGAGTACAACGGCAAAAAGGTAGCTTTTAACGGAGTTGTCACCAAGAGAAACGGCAACGGAGTTTATGTGGAAAGCTATGACGCCGACCTCGATATGTATAACGGAATGTATGTTTACTACGGCTTCACCTTGGCCGACGAGGGACTTGATATCCTCTCTGTGGGCAACGAGGTGAGAGTTGTGGGAACAGTTTCCTTCTATGAAGCTGGGGACACCTATCAGGTGGCAGGTCCTTCTTACAGAGCTATGAAGCCCGATGATCCCAACAACATCCAGAAGTTAGGTGAGGGCAGGGAAGGCGCATTTGTCGCAACTTCTGCCGACATCTTTGCAAACGGAAAGGTAAGTGTGGAAGTAAACGGCGAAATGAAGGAAATTCCCTATGCAGAAATGGCTATGGGAACAACTTTGGAAATGAAGGACTTAAAGGTAAATTCTGTTTATACCACCGACAAGGAGGAAAGCTCCTCCAACGGCGCTATGACAATGGAATGCACTTCTGACGACGGTATACCTGTGACTATCCGCACCACAGTTCTTAAGGACGATGACGGAAATGTTATCACAGAGGACTTTTACATAGGTAAAACTATTGATGTAAGAGGAGTTGCGGACTATTTCCACGGAAATTATCAGATAAAGGTACTTTCCGCAAAGGATATTACAATTTTATAAAAATGTTAAAAGGAGCAAATCATGAAAAAGATTATTGCATTAGCTCTTGCTATGGGTATGTCTGCTATGGCTTTCACAGCCTGCGGAGCACCCTCTGAGAGCGAAGCTCCTGCTGAAAATGCAGCTGCTTCCGATTTAACTTCCGCTAAGGAATACTTAGCAGCAATGTATAGAAAGGCTCCCTCCACACACGTAGAGGACTACAAGGTAGTCGGAACTGTTATGGTAGGAACACAGTCTTTCGACGTTGAGTGGACAGCCGACAACGAAACTGTAAAGTTCTCCAAGGGCGAGGACAATATGGTTACAGTTGACATCGACGAAAAGAACCCCGAAGAAGTTGTATTCAACCTCACAGCTACCGTCAAGGATGCTGAAGGAAATACAGAAGCTGTTTCTTTCGAGCAGAAGGTTCCCGCAGCTATCATTTTAGACGGCGGCATGAGCTACTCTGAGATCGTAGAAGCTGCTTACAAGCTTGAGGACGGTTTAGATTTAGGCGAAGAAATGGTTCTCTTCGGCAAGGTAGTTAAGATCGACACTCCCTACTCCGACGAATACAAGAACATCACAGTTACAATCGAAGTTGCAGGTTTAGCTGACAAGCCCATCCAGTGCTTCAGACTTTCCGGTGAAGGCGTTGCTGACTTAAAGGAAGGCGACGAGATCACAGTTAAGGGCCTTTTAAAGAACTACAAGGGCACAATCGAATTCGACAAGGGCTGCCAGTTCATGGGCCTCGGCGAAAAGATCGACCAGTCCGCAGTAGTAGAAGCAGCTTATAAGCTTGAAGACGGTTTAGAAATGCCTAACGCAGTTGTATTAAAGGGCGTTGTTTCCAAGATAGATACTCCTTTCTCCTCTGAATACAACAACATCACAGTTACAATCGTTGTAGACGGCATGGAAGACAAGGCTATCCAGTGTTACAGACTTTCCGGCGAAGGCGCTGACAAGCTCGCTGAGGGCGACGAGATCGCTGTTGCAGGCAAGATCAAGAACTACAAGGGCACTATCGAATTTGACAAGGGCTGCAAGCTCGTTCCCGCTGAAGCTTTCATGGACGCAAGAGCTGCAGTAGCTGCTTACGGCTTACAGGAAGATACAGCTATGACTTCTCCTGCTACGATCACAGGAACAGTAGCTTCTATCGACACTGAGTATTCCGCAGAATACAAGAACATCACTGTAACCATCGTAGCCGGCGGTTTAGAGGACTATAAGATCCAGTGCTTCAGACTCTCCGGTGAGGGCGCTGATACTATCGCTGTGGGCGATGTTATCACAGTTACAGGTACCTTAAAGAACTACAAGGGCACAATCGAGTTCGATAAGGGCTGCACATTAGATGCTAAGGCATAATAAAATTTGATATTTTTTAAAGGAACTCTGTAAAAGGGGTTCCTTTTTTTATATGAAAAACAGGGAAAAGCGCATTACAGCTGACTTTCTTATAGGAAAACTTCTTTAAGAAGCTGTGAGAAATGAAGTGCTTTTTCTTGAGATACCGGTCTTAGAAGCTGTGATGGAGATAAGAAGTTTTCAACTGAGGGCATATGTTGAAACTGATAATCACTATCACATCTATGAATAAACTAACTGCATAATTATGGGGAATATGCCGAAAAGTGCATAAGTTAAAAATTCGTGAAAATAAGGTTGAA
>SAMEA104404106__coassemble_1486_pt1 | contig 17554 bp, 17 predicted proteins | sample SAMEA104404106__metabat2_low_PE_047 | metagenome-assembled genome bin SAMEA104404106 (sample SAMEA104404106) | Balaenoptera acutorostrata | reverse complement strand
AGAAGACTTGCTATCGGACAGAAGATCATGGGTGTTCCCGTAATCGCTATCTACAAGGACGGCGCTAAGGTTGAGGAATTAGTTAAGGACGACGCAACAGTTCCCGCAATCGAAGCTATGATCCAGAAGTACATCTAAGCTTCTAATTTTTTTGATAGTTACGTCTTTGACGTTTCTATATTAATCCCGGAGGAAGGAGGAAAATTTTAATGAGCATCTTAAAGGATAAGAAGGTTGTTATCATCGGCGACAGAGATGGCGTTCCCGGTCCCGCGATCGAGGAATGCGTTAAGTCTGCTGGTGGAGAAGTTGTATTCTCCTCTACAGAGTGCTTTGTCTGAACCGCTGCTGGTGCAATGGACCTTGAAAACCAGAAGAGAGTTAAGGAGTTCGCTGAAAAGTATGGCTGTGAGAACGTAGTAGTTCTCCTCGGCGCTGCTGAAGGCGAGGCTGCAGGTTTAGCAGCTGAAACCGTTACAAACGGTGACCCCACTTTCGCAGGTCCTTTGACAGGAGTCCAGTTAGGACTCTCCGTATATCACATTTGCGAAGAGGCTATCAAGTCTGAAGTTGATTCTGCTATCTATGATGAGCAGGTTGGCATGATGGAAATGGTTCTCGATCTCGACGATATCGCAAACGAGATGAGCAGCATTCGTGATCAGTACTGCAAGTTCTAATAAGTAATTCTTATTGAACCAAATAGCGGTAACAAGGCATTTTGTTGCCCTGTTACCGCTTTTCTGTTATATGTGTTTTTTGATGTGGAGAAATCCGCATATTTTATAAACTTTATAGTTGTTTTAGGGAGGTTTATCCAATGAACAGTGTTATTAAATCTGCAAGCTACATTCTTGCACACACTCCCGATATGGTAATGAGAAACGGTACAACTCAGACAACTGAGAGAATTGTAAATCCCGATTCTGAATACCTCAAGGAGTTACCCAGCCACTTAAGAAGCTACGAAGACGTATTAAACTATCTTCCCAATCAGACCTACATCGGCAACATGACTCCCGATGAGTTAGCTGAAGTTGAACAGCCCTGGTTTGACAAGAAGAAGGACGGCCTCAACGCAAGAAGAGGTAAGTTCGGTGAAATCATGCCTGAGGAAGAATTCTATATCCTTATGCAGGTTTGCGACGTTTTCGACCTCGTTAAGTTAAACAAGGACTTCGTTGCTGCTCACAAGGCTGCTTTTGCTGCTGATCCCGCTGTTACAGAGGAAATGGTAGCATTAGTTAAGGACGGCGTTGAAGCTTCTGAAATCGAAAACTTCGTTAACAACGAACATTCCGAAGGTCTCTACTACAATGACGAGCTTATCGGCTGCGTAAACAGAGCTCATGACGTTGATACTTCTCTTTCCGCACACGTTATGTTAGAGAACCTTGCTACAAAGGCTTCTTCTGTTCTTTCTTTAAGAAACTTAGTTCTCTCCAGCGGCATCGACGCTTCTGAAGTTGAGTACGTTATCGACTGCTGCGAAGAGGCTTGCGGCGATATGAACCAGAGAGGTGGATGCAACTTCGCTAAGGCTGCTGCTGAAATCGCTGGATTCGTTTCCGCTTCCGGTTCCGACACAAGAGGCTTCTGTGCCGGACCTACACACGCAGTTATCGAAGCTGCTTCCTTAGTTGCTTCCGGCGCTTACACAAACGTTGTTGTAACAGCAGGCGGATGCACAGCTAAGTTAGGTATGAACGGTAAGGACCACGTTAAGAAGGGTATGCCCATCTTAGAGGACTGCTTAGGCGGCTTCTCCGTTCTCATTTCCAAGAACGACGGTGTTAACCCCGAAATCGACCTTTCTATCTTAGGCCGTCACACAGTTGGAACAGGTTCCGCTCCTCAGAACGTTATCGGTTCCTTAGTTGCTAACCCCCTCGAAAAGGCCGGCTTAAAGATCACAGATATCGACAAGTTCGCTCCTGAAATGCAGAACCCCGATATCACAAAGCCCGCCGGCGCTGGCGACGTTCCCATGGCTAACTACAAGATGATCGGTGCTCTCGCAGTTAAGAGAGGCGACATGGAAAAGGCTGAGCTCAAGGACTTCCCCGCTAAGCACGGTATGGTAGGCTGGGCTCCCACACAGGGCCACATTCCTTCCGGTGTTCCTTACATTGGCTTCTGCCGTGACGACATTCTCGCAGGCAAGATCAATAAGGCTATGATCATCGGTAAGGGCTCTCTCTTCCTCGGAAGAATGACAAACCTCTTCGATGGTGTTTCCTATGTAATCAGAGCTAACCAGGGTGCAGAAGAAGGCGGCGTATCTTCTGAGAAGATCAAGAACCTCATCGCTTCTGCTATGAAGGATTTTGCAATGTCCCTTATGGAAAAGGAGGACTAAGTTATGGCTAACAAGGTAAATCGCCTGGTTGCCGAGACTTTCCTCGATATTGCAAAGGGTCTTGAGACCGGATCCTTCGGAAAGAGACCTAAGATTGCTGTTACTGGAATCGGCAGCGAGCACGGTGAAGAAAACGTTATGGCCGGAGCTGTTATGGCAGCTAACCAGGGCGTAGATGTTTACTACATCGGTACATTAGAAAATGAAAAGGTTAACACTGTATACGTTGATGACGAAGCTATGGTTCACAAGACCATGGAAAAGCTCCTCGCCGAGGGAACAGTTGACGGTGCTGTAACAATGCACTATCCCTTCCCCATCGGTGTTTCCACAGTCGGCAGAGTTGTAACCCCCGGTAAGGGCAAGCCCATGTATATTGCCAACACCACAGGTACATCCTCTACTGACAGAATTGAGGGTATGGTTAGAAACGCAGTTTACGGCATTATTGCTGCTAAGGCTTGCGGCATTAAGGAGCCCACATTAGGTATCGCTAATGTTGACGGCGCTCGTCAGTGCGAAATCGCTCTCAAGAAGTTAGTTGAAAACGGCTATCCCATCAACTTTGCAGAATCTGCAAGAGCTGACGGCGGCTGTGTTATGAGAGGTAACGACATCCTCGGAGCTTCTGCTGACATCATGGTTACAGACTCTCTCACAGGAAACCTCTTCGTTAAGCTTATTTCCGCTTTCACAACAGGCGGTTCTTACGAAGCTTCCGGCTGGGGCTATGGTCCCGGAATCGGCGAGAACTGGGATAGATTAGTAATGATCGTTTCCAGAGCTTCCGGTGCTCCCGTAATCGGCGGTGCATTATGCTATGCTGCTGAATTAGTTAAGGGCGATTGGAAGAAGATAGTTAAGGAAGAGCTTGACAAGGCTAACAAGGCAGGTCTTAAGACTGTTGCTAAGCCTCAGAAGAAGGAAGCTGCTCCCGCAGTTGAAGTTGTTGCTCCTCCCAAGGAAATCGTTACAGCTGCTATCACAGGTGTAGAAGTTATGGACTTAGACGATGCAGTTAATGCTCTCTGGGCTGAAAAGATCTACGCTGAAAGCGGTATGGGCTGCACAGGTCCTGTTATCTTAGTTTCTGATGCAAACCTCGAAAAGGCTTCTGAAGTTCTTAAGAAGGCCGGCTACGTAGGCGAGTAATTTTAGATCAATAGATAAATTAAGCAGACATCGAAAGGTGTCTGCTTTTTTTGTATGAAAAAAGACTCCCTTTTTGCCTAAACAAGAGGGGAGCCTTTTTACAGGGAATTTAATGAGAGGATATATTATCTCTGAGGTTTTCTAAATCTTTTGCATCGGGGTGGGAAAGCGCCTTGTCAAAGTTTTCAATCATCATCTTTGCATTGGGCATCTTGCCTTCCTGCTCCAGCTTCACATATCTGTCACGGACGCTCATGGGCATCTTTCCGACACACATGAACTTTCCGATAACTTCTGCATCGGAGGGGAGCTTTTCTTCTGTGCTCTTTAAAATTTTCTCGAAATATGCTTCGCTTCCGCCAAAGCCTGCTGTTCCGAAGAGATAAACCTTCTTGCCGGAAAGCTTTTCTGCAAAAGCTGCTGCCTTGGAGTCGGCAGAGCCCCTGTCTGTCCAGAAGCCTAAGTAAATTGTGTCAGCTTCGGGAACTTCTTCTGTTACAGGTCCGAAGTAAACACAGTCCTCCTTGGGAAGTGTGTCCCTTACTGTTTCTGCAAGAAGCTTTGTATTTCCTGTCTGACTGCTGAAAATAATTGCGTAGCTCATTTTATTTCTTCCTTTCATAAATACAGTGAACACCTTTGTGCTGATACATTCCGCCGAGACATTCCTTGTTGCAGCGGATGCACCTTTTTATTGAATTTATATCTCCCGATGATACCTTGTTTATCCACTGAGGATCGGCTATAAGCTGGCGGCTCATGGCGGCACAGTCTATTCTCTTTGATTCCAGCTGTTCCTCGATAAAATAAGGATCGGAAAGGGCTCCAACTCCGCACAGGGGAAGGGAAGTGTATTCCTTCACCATATCGCAGAATTTTAAGAAACAGCCCTGACATTTGAAATCGGGGTGGTTTGCAGGGGGGATGGTGTCCTCCAGCTTGCCGTGGTCGGCCAAAGCTACATGGAAGCTGTCAACTCCTGCCTTTTCCAGAGCCGGAACAAAGACCTTTAATTCATTTGTCAGAACCCCTGCATTTCCGTAGTGGGGATTTTCCTGACGAACTGCCAGCTTGTAATCCACAGGGAAGTCGGGGAGAAGCTTTCTTATGCTTTCTACCGATTCAACTGCAAAGCGTGTCCTGTTTTCTGCGCTTCCGCCGTACTCGTCGTTTCTGTGGTTCATAGTTGCAGAGGAGAAGCTGCCGCACATTCTGTCGCCGTGGACCTGCACCATGTCAAAGCCCGCTTCCTTTGCCTTTATGGCGGCAGGACCGAAGGAAGCTGTTATCTCCCTTATCTTTTCAATGGGAAGTGAGGAAATATAGTCTCCTGTCTTTTCGTTCATTATCCTTCTCATGTCCATGGGGGTGAGCTTTTTGGTTATTATCTGGGGGAAGTATTTGAACATCCCTTTGAAAACCGTGTCATTCTGGTGAAGCTGTGCACAGACCTTGCAGTTATATCGGTGGGCGATATCTGCTATCTTCTTATAGTGCTGAAAACCCGATTTTGAAAAGAGGGAAAAGCCGAATTTACTTTTGCTCACAGGAACATCGCCTATTATTATCATGGCACAGCCGCCTTTTGCTATGTCCTCTATCTTTTTCAAATATTCATCCTCTTTTAAGCCCATGGTGGTGGGGGCGAAGATGATATGGTTTTTAAGCTTTAGCCTTCCGTAGGTGAAGGGCTCTGTTATCATGTTAAATGAGGTCATCTGTTATCTTCTTTCTTGTTTCCTCCAGCACTCTCTCCAAGATGGCTGTAACCTTTTTTACTTCATCCTCCGGGAGGAAAGAGAGATTCTCACTGTCCCATGAATAGAAAACATCGTGTGCAGCTTTGAAAGCTTCTTCACCTTTTTCGGTGAGAAAAAGATCGCATATCCTTGAATTGGGGTGTTTTCTTTCTTTTTTTATAAATCCGTCCTCTGTGAGCCTTTCGAGGCTTCTCTGGGTGTGTCCCCAGTCCATATGTATCTCCCGTGTAACCTCCGAAGGGGTGCATCCGGGGTGCTTTCCCACATAAAGAACGAAGGGGAGCTGACCGAAATTAAGCCCTGCTTCCTTGAGCTTGTGTGTGGCGTAGCAGGTGAAATTTTTTTGAAGGGCAGTTATATAAAAAGAAAGTGAAGGTTCCATATTTTTATCCTTTCTCGCATTCATCGTACCAAGTATAGTTTCACAACTTGAGTTTGTCAAGTTAATTAAAAAGTTATAATAAATAAGTTACAAAGTCTTAAAATTTGCTCCGCCTTTTAAGTTTTGGCATATGGAATAAGTTTTAGTGATGATGAGGGCAAAGTTTATTCTAAAGTTTAATTGAAGAAAGCCGGGGAATGTGATAAAATAAACCTATTATTGATATTAGGAGGATCTACCAATGGCAAACAAGAATTTGCTTCGTGAAATTCCGAAAGTAGACGTTGTTTTAGCTCATAAAGAGCTTTCAGAATATGATTCCAGCCTTCTCACAGAAACTGTAAGAGAAGTTATTGACGAAATCAGAAAGTCAGTTTTAAAGGGTGAAATCGAGGTGCTTCCCTCCATAGACGAGATAGCACTTAGAGTAAAGAACAAGCTCAAGAAGAAGGAAACCCCCTCTTTAAGACCTGTATTTAATGCTACCGGCATCATCCTTCACACCAATTTAGGAAGAGCCTGCCTCTCCGACAGAGCTTTGGAAGCTGTTTCCTCTGTTGCCTGCGGATATTCCACCTTGGAATACGACCTTGAAAGAGGAAGAAGAGGAAGCCGTCACGACCATGTGGAAAGCCTTCTCTGCAAGATAACAGGTGCAGAAGCTGCCATGGTTGTAAATAACAATGCGGCCGCAGTTTTAATAGTTCTCTCCGCACTTACAAAGAATAAGGAAGTTGTAGTTTCCAGAGGCGAGTTAGTTGAGATAGGCGGTTCCTTCCGTGTTCCCGAGGTAATGGAGCAGGGCGGAGCTATCTTAAAGGAAGTAGGCACCACCAATAAGACACACCTCTTCGACTACAAGAACGCAGTAAACGAAAATACAGGTGCTTTCTTAAAGGTACACACCTCCAACTATAAGATATTCGGCTTTACAGAGTCCGTATCCCTCCCCGATATGGTTGGCTTAGGCAGGGAAATGGGCATCCCCGTAATTGAGGACTTGGGCTCCGGCTTCTTAGTTTCCCCCAAGCTCTTCGGATTAGATGATGAACCCTTCGTTATCGACAGCGTAAAGTCCGGCGCAGATATCGTCACCTTCTCAGGCGATAAGCTTCTCGGCGGACCTCAGGCAGGTATCGTTGTGGGCAAGAAGGAAATGGTTGAGAAGATCAAGAAGCATCCCTTAGCCCGTGCTATGAGAATAGACAAGCTCACACTCTCCGCATTAGAGGCAACACTTCGCTCCTACCTTTCCGAGGAAGATGCCCTTCGTGACATCCCCGTCCTCAATATGCTCTCCAAGACTCCCGAGGAGCTGGAAGTAAAGGCAGGAAAGTTCAAGGAAGTTTTAGCTTCCTACGGTGTCCGGTCCAAGGTGGTTCCCGACGAAGGTCAGGTAGGCGGCGGCTCCGTTCCTACAAATCTTCTTTCTTCCTACGGCGTTGCAGTTGATACAAAGAACGTATCTCTTCAGAAGCTGGAGGAGAGACTTCGCTTCGGTGAAAACCCCGTTGTAGGCCATATCACCAGAAACAACTTCATTTTAAATGTTCTCACTGTAAGAGAAAGAGATTTTGATGTGGTTGCAAAGAAGGTTAGCGACACACTTAAGGAGTGCATGTAGTTGAAGCATATTATTATAGGAACCGCAGGTCATGTTGACCACGGTAAGACAAGCCTTATCAAAGCTCTTACAGGCATAGATGCAGACAGACTTCGTGAGGAAAAAAAGAGAGGCATAACAATTGAATTAGGCTTCTCCCATATAGAATTTCCAAACGGCTATCAGGCAGGTATAGTCGATGTTCCCGGACATGAGGCATTTATCAAGAATATGCTCATGGGCGCAGGCGGTATCGACTTGGCTATGCTAATAGTTGCCGCAGACGAGGGCTTCATGCCTCAGACAATAGAACACCTTGAGATACTCACACTTCTGGGCATCAAAAAGGGACTGGTTGTTATCACAAAGACAGATTTAGCTGACCCCGACTTCGTAGAAATGGTGCAGGACGATGTAGTAGAGCACACAAAGGGCACTTTCTTAGAGGGCTGCCCCATAGTTCCTGTTTCCTCCTATACAGGGGAAAATATAGATGTTTTAAAGGACACTATCTGCAAGCTTATCGACGAGGTAGAGGACAAGAACAGCCACTCTCCCTTCCGACTTCCTGTGGACAGAGTATTCTCCATCGAGGGCTTCGGCACAGTAGTCACAGGAACACTTACAGACGGCAGAGTTTCCGTGGGCGAAGAGGTAATGATCTACCCCGAGAGACTTCCTGCAAGAGTAAGAAATCTTCAGGTACATTCTTCCGATGTAGAGACAGCTTTTGCAGGTCAGCGAGTTGCTGTCAACTTAGCTAACGTAAAAAAGACACAGCTTAAGAAGGGAAGCGCACTGGCCGCCCCCGAAAGCGTAAAGTGCTCTATGATGTTAGATGTTACCTTAGAGCTTTTAAAGGACTGCAAGCGAGTAGTAAAGAATAACTCCACAGTACATGTGCATCACGGTTCCTCTGCCGCAGTTGCAAAGGTTTGCCTCTTAGATAGGGACGAGCTTTCTGCCGGAGAAAGCTGCTTTGCACAGCTGAGACTTACCTCCGAGTTAGCTACAAGAGAAAAGGACAGATTTGTAATACGCTTCTTCTCTCCTCTTGAAACAATAGGCGGCGGTGTTATCTTAAATTCCGACCCCAAGAAGCACAAGAGATTCGATAAGGAGCTTCTTGCAAACTTAGAAAATGTCCTCAACGGCAGCGAAAGACACATGGTCTTAGCTTCTGTAAAGAAGGTATCAAAGAACCTTCTGGGCAAGAAGGATATCTATAAGGATGTTTCCTTAGTTCCCGAAGCTGTTGACGCAGAGATAGAGGGACTTTTATCCGAGGGCGAGATCATTGAATATCTGCCTTCCCTCTACATAGATGTGGAGACATTGGGCGAATTTAAAAATAAGATCACCGAAATGCTCACCAAGTACCACAATGACAATCCTCTCTCCTTCGGTATCAAGCAGAGTGAACTTAAACAGAAGATCTTCGGTAAGGCCGATGCAAACGCCTGCGAGGGTATCTTAACTCTCCTTGAGAATGATGACATCATCAAGAGAAAGAACGAGCTGGTGGCCCTTTACGACTTCGAGGTGAAGTTCTCACCCAGACACAAGAATATCATGGGCAGGATAATGAAAGCTCTTGAAGAGGGCGCATATGCTCCTCCCTCCGTAGATGAGATATATAAGCTCTTTACACCCAAGGAGAAGGACGACTGCAAGATGGTATTCACAGCCCTTCTCAATGACGGCAATATCGTTCTGGTAGCTCCTCAGATGGTATTCTCGGGAGATAACTATAAGAAGGCTCTGGATATGCTCTATAAGCACTTTGAGACAGAGGAAACTATAACTTTGGCTCAGATGAGAGACTACCTTCAGACCTCCAGAAAGTACGCACTGGCTATTTTAGAATTTTGGGATAAGATAAAGCTTACCAAGATGGAAGGGGACGCAAGAGTCCTTTTAAAGAAAAACTAAACTTAAGCTTCCAAGGCTCCGTTTTTAAAACGGAGCCTTTTTCTATATAAAAAAATACACGCCTCTTTTTAGAAAGCGTGCATTTTTTATATAGGTTGAAAAGAATTTGTCTACTTTACTTCGTTCTTTATTTCCTTAGCCTTGATAACTAAGAGAGCTCCTAAGAGGATAACTACACCGGAAGCTAAAGATATCATCCAGTTCTGAACGAAGCCTGCGATGAGGTAGCAAACGAAGGAAACGGATGCTACGGTCAGAGCGTAGGGAAGCTGTGTGGAAACATGGTTTAAGTGGTTGCACTGAGCACCTGCGGAAGCCATGATTGTTGTGTCGGAGATGGGGGAGATGTGGTCACCGAATACGGCACCTGCGAGGCAGGCAGAGATTCCGATGATAAGAAGCTCGGAGCCTTCTGAGAAAACTTCTGTTACGATGGGGATGAGGATGCCGAATGTACCCCAGGATGTTCCTGTTGCGAAAGCTAAGAAGCATGCTACTAAGAAGATGATGCCGGGGAGGAAGAGGAAGAGGCCTTCTGCTGCGGATTCCATAAGACCGCCGACGAATTCCTTAGCTCCTAAGAGGCTTGTCATGTTCTTTAAGCTTGTAGCCAGTGTGAGGATGAGGATGGGGGGAACCATTGCGGAGAAACCTCTGGGGATGCACTTCATAGCATCGTGGAAGGAGATAACTCTTCTTGCGACGAGGTAAACTACGGAGAATACAACTGCTACGATAGCGCCCCAGGGAAGACCTGCATAGGCGTCACAGCCTGCGAAAGCGTCTACGAAGGATGCACCTTCAAAGAAGCCGCCTGTATACATAAGTCCTAATACGCAGAATAAAATGAGAACTGCGATAGGAAGAACAAGGTCAAATACGTTTGCTCTGGGATTCTGCTCTTCTTCAACTTCCTCAGCTCTTTCGCCGCCTGTGAAGAGGTCGCCGTTGAACTTTGCGTTCTGCTCGTGAACTTTCATGGGACCGAAGTCAAGTCCTGTCTTGCAGAGGAAAAGGATCATTACGATTGTGAGAAGGGAGTAGAAGTTGTAGGGAATAGCCTTTACAAAGAGGTCAAAGCCGGACTCTGTGCCGACGATGTTGGAAACTGCTGCCGCCCATGAAGAAATAGGGGCGATCATGCAGATGGGAGCTGCTGTGGAGTCGATGAGATAAGCCAGCTTTGCTCTGGAGATCTTCTGATTGTCACAAACAGGTCTCATAACGGAACCTACTGTGAGGCAGTTGAAATAGTCGTCAACGAATACTAAAACTCCTAAGAAGAAGGTAGCTACCATAGCTCCTCCTCTTGTCTTGATGTGGCCCTGTGCCCATCTTCCGAAAGCTGCGGAACCGCCTGCCTTGTTGAGAAGAGCAACGATGATGCCTAAGAGAACTAAGAATACGAAGATGCCGGCAGAACCGGAGATGGAAGAAATGATGCCCTCGTTCATTACAGCGTCGAGAGCTGTTACATTAAATCCTGCATAGAAGAGAGCGCCTGCTACAACTCCTATGAAAAGGGAAGAGTAAACTTCCTTTGTTATGAGTGCCAGACCGATAGCGATGATCGGCGGAACTAATGCCCAAAATGTACCTACCATGATTAAATCCTCCTGCTAAAATTTTTGCAATAAAAAAAGCCATGGAATACATGGATTGCATTTCATGACCTATGACAAAAATCATAGCGTTTTGAGATGATAGCGCTCCACATAATTGTGACAGTCCAACGCATTTTTTGCTCTGGACCAGCTGCAGCTATCCGGGGGCAGATAGTTTGCAACTTCGGCGGTTACCCCTTTTTGCTCCGACTCCCCAGTCTACGTGGAACATACTCTTGGCATCCGCGACCTCTACCATTTTGGATTTGACCAAAACGACTGTATTCAATTGCTTTTTACGTATACTTATATAACACTCTTTCACATATAATTCAACCCCTAATTCATAATTTGTTTAAATATTGTGAAAACCCTATAATTGTGAAAGAAATAACAATAAAAATATGTGTAAGTTTAAAGGTCTTTTTAAAGCTGCAAAAAGCCTTCTTAAAAATTCTGAAATGAGAAATTTTATCTGCACCTATATAATGGTAAAGAAAATGAAAAATGAGAGTTTTAAGATCACATTAAATATATTATAGAAGCTTGAGACTATTCTTTTTGAAAGTTAATAAAAGAGGAGGGGAAATACAGAAAACACAAATTATTTTCTCGGAAAATTTCAGAAAAAACTGCGAAAATCTAAAAAAACACTTGGGGAGATAGCCAAAAAACGCCCCTCAAAGCTGTATTTTATAAAAAAATATTCTTAGAAAATGGCTTGATTATGCGGTTTTAGTATATCTGCAAAACTTTTTTGAAAAAATATTGATTTTATGCTTGACTTTTACCCCTCCCCATGGTATTATAATAAAGCAATCGGGAACAACAACAGCAAACAAAAACAAAATGAATATCGCGGAGTGGAGCAACCCGGTAGCTCGTCGGGCTCATAACCCGAAGGTTGTAGGTTCAAATCCTGCCTCCGCAACCACCAAACCTAAGTCGAATGACTTAGGTTTTTCTTTTATGTGTAAGGGTAAAAGCATGTGATCTGATGGGGATTACATGCTTTTTGGTATTTTACGTGGTATTATATATTAGAATTAAGATTATATTCTGTGGCTGAGTTATTATTTCGCTAACTACTGCTCAGTGTTGTTGGGATATAAAATATGTGTATATATAATAATTAAAATTAGAAGATTGGTGTGATAAAAATGGTACACAAAGACATTATTGTAAATTTCGATGATGAATTTTCAAGCAAAAAAGATTGGATAAATGTTCATCTTTGGCTTCTTTATACTGATGCTCTTGAGGTTAGAAATACAATATATATTTTTAAGGTAGTCGATAGAGAATGGAACAGAAAAGTTGAAGATAAGGAATATATAGGATATTCATGCTTGAGAACAACTCTTTTTGATGCACTGCCATATAGAATAGTACTTGGATTAAGTAAACTTTTTGTGCGATCAGATGATTATATACTGATAAAAACCTGCAATATTATTTCTCAAATGGATGAATATAAAAATTGTATTGAGGTGAAAAATGTTATCGAAAAAATAAACACGTGCATAAAGGCCAGTGATATGATTGAAAATATTTACATCTTAAGAGATAAATTCTTTGCGCATTTAGATAGGAAAAGCGTTATATCTGAGTATAGAATTGACGCATCAAAAGCTATGAAATATTTGGATGTAAATGAGTTAGATAAATTAATAGGTTTGATGGGTGATTTATACTGTGCTTGTACAAAAGAAAAAATAACGGTCAATGCAGAATATCCGTTGGATTCAGATATTATACAAATGTTTTTTGCAAAATATAATTAAAAGACATCAATTGCTTGGCAGTTGATGTCTTTTTTATAAAATAGTCAGAAATTTATCTGTATTGAAAAATATCAAAATATAATATAAGCTTTATTTATAAAGTAAAAATTTGGTGGTGAGAAAATGAATTCTAGAAAGTTTGAAATAGATCAAAAAGCATATTTATTTGACAAGAAAGCTTATAAAAGTATGATTGATCGTAAACTTATAAGTAAAACAGAAGGAAGCATAAAGAAAATAAGTAAAGAGCAATATTACGAAGAACTTTCGGAAGCTTTAAGCGTTTCATCAAGCACGGTTAAATCATGGTACTATGAACAAAATGGTGGACCAAGTGATTTAGATTTGGTAAAGTCTTTGGCAATTTATTGGCACATTGATTATATGTCTTTACTAAAACCAGTAAAGGAGGATATTATTATGAGTAGTGCGAAATATAGTGAAAAGCAAATGGGGTCGCTTTATAGAATATATAAGTCTATAATCTGCTTTTTAGATGAATTTGAACATACAGATGGTTTTAATAATTGGTGGTACGAAATGGAAGATGAAGGTATAAGGCCAGCTGATTATTTAATAGAAGAAAAGGCTATGAAATTAATGTTTGATGTAGAAAAGATTTTTAAGTCAGAATATTTCTATCTTCATGGTATGGATGTATATGAGAAGTTACAAGATTATATATATGACTTTATGCCTGATATGTTTATGGGAAAATGCTCATATGCTTATCGTTTTGAGGCCGGTATTCCTACTGTAGATGGAAAGATTGTAGATGTCACAACATCTGAGGATTTAGTTAAAGCAGAACAATTATTGGAAGAAATAATGGAACAATATGTTTGGGAATAAAGAAAAAAGGAAGCCGACAGGTTAATTCCTTCGGCTTTCTTTTTTATCATCTTTATTGTTTTCTTACCTTTTCCGTCAGCTCCAGTTTTTCTTTTCTCTTCAGCTTCTTTATTTCACATTCTCTTTTAAGTGCCGACGATTTATCCTCAAGCTCTTCGGTGTATGCTATTTCCAAAGGCTTGTGACTGCGTGTATATCTGGCACCTTTGCCGCTCATGTGAGCTTTCATGCGCTTTTCCACGTTATTTGTGGAGCCTGTGTATAAGGAACCGTCCTCACAGCGAAGAATATATACATACCAGCTCACATTTAAGCCTCCTTTTAAGTTACTGCACTTATATTATAATTTATACTCAGCTTATTGCAACTTTACTTTGTATAGAAAAAAGAGATGGCCCTCGCTGCCACCTCTTTTTTTAAAAGGAAAAATACATGAAAATGTAGGATCAATCAGATTTGAAAGCTTTTGATGCCTTTAAACATCAGAATAATATAAAAAGACCATTGACAGATAATTTTCGTCAACAGTCTTCATGAAAGTCATATAAAAGGTCATGCGCTTTAAATATTCGGTCATCGGCTTCCTGCCGGACCTTACCGTTTTCCTGCGGCAGACTTAATATTACTGCAATATTAAGGTTCTGTCAAGGTGGTTATATAAAATACTTTAAATAAATTTTTGGCCACAGCTTCTATATGAAAAATGTCCTTATGAAGTTTTCAATAGCTATGAATATGAGCATAAGACCTCCGAAAAGCGTAGCTTTCCCCAAAAGCTTCATGCCGAGGCCTCTTCCCAGATGTACGCCTACAAAGCAGATGACAAATGTGACGGCGGCTATTATACATGAACAGACTAATGCCATCACAAAGCCGTATTCCGCTATGGTGAGCCCTGCCATGAGAGCGTCTACCGAAGTTGCGAAGGCCTGCACAAATAAGGTTTTTAAGTCAAGCTCTGAATTTCCGTCGTCATCGGGCCTGTCCTCAACTCCGTCTACGATTATCTTCATTCCCAGATACATTAAAAGGACCTGCGACACCACCGGCACAAACTTCTTCAAAAAAGTGAAGCCGGATATGAGCTTGCTGGACATGAACCAGCCTGTAAGCGGCATCAAAGCCTGAAAGAGGGCAAAGGTGCCTGCTATCAGGAAAGCTTTTTTAGATTTCATGTTGGTGTCAGCCGTTCCGTTTACCACCGATACGGAAAAAGCATCCGCCGCAAGCCCTATTCCCAAAAGTACGCTGTTTGTCACAAAAAGAAAAGAAGATCCCATACGCCTGCCTCCAAAAAAATAGGATACAGCCTCAAAAGCCGTATCCTGTAATTTCATATAAGACGAAACCGCATGCACAGCCCAAAGAGCCTATACATGAGTCTCGCAAATTAAAGCAAGCCAGGCACAATGCCAGTATGTTGACTTGCTGCGCCCTTTTGGCGCTTACTACTCCCTCAATGCACACAGTATAACAAGAAATGTATATTTAATCAATATCTATGCCGAAAATTTGTAAGCTTTCACATTTTCTTCTTTTTAGTTTTAACGTATTTAAAGCTTTCACATAAGAAAAGGCCCCTCGAATAAAGTCGGGGGACCTCGTGTTTTATGGCTTATCCTTAAAAATACCCGGCATATCCAAGCCGACAAATTCAGAACCGAATATGCGTGCTATCCGGGAATAAAGCTCCTTATCCATGTTTTCTGTTTCGTCGGCAGCTTTTATCATAAGATTTTCGTAGTCCTTCAAAACCTTGGCAAGATCGTTGAGCTTCTTGTTTTGATTTAAAAAGCTTTGCTTAAAAGCTTCCTGAGCTTCGCCCTTCCAGTCCTCCGAGAGGTTCATAACCAGCAGACGAAGCTGTTTCATTATTTCCAGATGTCTGAGGCGCAGAGAATCCAGTTCCTTTGCCTTGAGCCTCAGTTCGTCGGGGCGCATTGAAATATCTGCCATTATAAAACCTCCTTTATTTAGGAATTCTCAGGCTCCATGTGGGGTCCATGGTGAGGTGACCTGTGCCGGAAGCCCAGCCGCTGTAAACCTGATCTGCGTTCTTTATCCTTCCGTCGCCCGGGTCAACTATAAGGAAGTCCTCGGGTTTTATAGGTCTTTTTAAGTTTTTAAGGTCGATATCCTTGCTGATGCCGACTACCAGAACGCTGTGACCGTTTACCCTCATAACAACGGGATTTCCCTTGTTGATTATCTGATCTGCCGCCATGGAGCACTGCTTTGCAATGGCTTTTTCTTTGTCGGCGGCGGTTTTAAGCTGTTTTGAGCTTACCTTCGAGCCGTTTAAAACCTTGGTGTTTCTGTAAGTTGCGCATCCTGCATACTGTCCGTGGTGAAAATCTGCGGACTGGGGCTCTTTTCTTTTGCCCGAAACTATGGAGCCCACCATAACATCACAGCAGGCGGTGCAGGCAACTGCCGGGTAATACTTTGTCTTTCTCTGATTGAGTATAAAGTCGGTGTCAAAGCCCTTGATGCAGTAATAATTGGAGTAGTCCTTGCCGTGCTTGTCCCTGTCCTTCCAGTTGAACTCGTCTATTTCAGACTGCGAAGGGGAATATTCCTTGAGCGTAAGCGGTACCCACGGACCTAAACTTGTAAGGTCTCCCGAGGAAAGGTCAGCTCCTGCCAAAGCTGTCAGTGAGCCTATTATTACAGAAAGATTTGTGACAGGGGAGATGATATTTACATTTCCTTTCAAAGCTGCGATAGCCAGCACAATAAGGTCAGATTCCTTTATAAGCTTTCCCGATGTTCCTGCGGCAAGGTCTGCGGCTCTTTGCATAAGCTGGGCGATATTATCCATCCTGTCCTGCTGTTTAAAAATTCTTGAGGCATAGATGGCCTTGTCGATGCCCTCTTTAAAGAAAATGTCCGCAAGGGAAGTTGTATCCCAAAGCTTAGAGCCCTTTTTCCTGAGGCTGTCGGCGGTTTCCTTCATATCCTCAGCAAGCTTTTTTGCCGCAGAATTAGCTTCTTCTATTTTGTTGGTATTTATAGAAATAAGCGTTCCGCCCATTACAAACGACCTCTCTCGTTAATAGATGCAAAGGCTCTTCCCAGATCCTGATCCTTGCGTTCAATAGAACAGATGCATTTTTTCATGGCTTCAATTTTATTTTCTAAATCATTAAGTATTTCGCAGTGTTCCTTATGCATTTGCTGTATCTGCCTTAATACAGCTTCTCCGCTTACTCCTGCCCACCCGATTGCGACACGCTCTTCAAGCTCCTTCATGGTACGCATCTGGGCTACAAGCGCTTCTTTATTTCGCTCGAGGCTATTTAAAATATCCTTGCTTGCTTCTATTTCTGCGTAAATTACGCTTGGTTGTAATGTTGCCATTGTGATAACTCCTCACTTTCGTCTCTGTCGCCTATGATCTCTTTATAAACTGCGAAAATATCCTCTGCTTTTATGGGGGTCAAATTGAGGTATTCGTGCTTTTCGTCAAAGGCTTCTGTGGCTGATAAAATGCCCGCTTTTCCGTATATGAGCATAAATTCCGAAGCTGTAACCCCAAGAAAAATCTCTTTTATATGCGCCAGATGCCCTGTTCCATTAAAGGCAGAAACTATCATCTCTGCTATTTCTTTCTTGCATCCCATTTCCTTCAAAGCTTCTGTGTCGCCCTTTTCTAAAATTTCCGTATCTACCTTTAAAGAGGGAAGCTCCTCTTCATTTTCAGAAGGAAGTGAAAGGATGTCCTTTAAGCTTTGGAGGCTGTCGCATTTGGAAATTTCGCAGGTGCAGATGAAGTTTTCACGCCTTATCTTAAGCTCTGTATCCAAATCTATGAAGATGGAGGTCTCAAGGCTTTTGCCCTCTGAATTTACGTTTACATCAAGTACATGGCTTGAGTCACAGCAGTCTTTCACAACTTCCTTAAAAGAATTATTTAAAGTAAAGTTGCTGCTGAAATCCATGGAGCCGTATTTTTTCTCCAAAAGCTCCAGCTGAGCCCTTGCGGCAAAAGCTTCAAATTCACTGCTTTTATTTTCGGGAATATCCACATAGGGAACGCCGAAAATCTCGGGCTTTCCCAGCTTCACAGCGGAATAAATAAGAGCTTCGGGAGAAACTTCGTAGACTGTTTCCATAAAAAAGACCC
>SAMEA104404106__coassemble_1447_pt1 | contig 17860 bp, 13 predicted proteins | sample SAMEA104404106__metabat2_low_PE_047 | metagenome-assembled genome bin SAMEA104404106 (sample SAMEA104404106) | Balaenoptera acutorostrata | reverse complement strand
AGCTACAATGTAAGCCATTGTCATAAAAGTGGTGAGGCCGGCCAGAACTTCTGTTCTTATGTTTGTGCCGTTTTCTTTTAACTTGAATAGTTTCTCCATTTCTGTTCTCCTTTAAGCTTTCCAAATATTCGCCTTTTTAAATCTTGCAAAAGCATCGGCCAATGCTCTTTTAACAAGTATAATATAGCATATTGAAGCTTTTTATCAAGTGTATAAAAAGGCACTTTCAGAACTTGATATGAGAAGTAAAAGGGGAGAAGAAGCTGTGGCTTTTTTCATATGATTGCCTAATGCTATTACAGATCAAGATGATATACCACCAGATCCTCTGTCATTCCGGGGAAGCGGTGGCGGACTTTTTCGGTAAAGCCCATCCTTTCGGCCATTTTTCGGGAAGCTGTGTTTGTTTCTAATATGTAGCCCTCCAAGGCCTTGTACCACTTTTCCTTTTTTGCCAGAGTTACCATGTCGGTGAGTACCTGATTTCCAAGTCCTTTGCCCCATTTTGAGGGGAGAAACATCTGGGAAAGGTCTGCAACTTCATCTCCTATATCCGCCTTGAAAGCAAATACTCCCCAAAGCTGTCCTTCTTCGGAACGGATAGCAAATGTGCGGTTTCCTTGTGAAATGTAGCTTTCCAGTATTTTGTCTGATTCTTCTATGTTTTTAGGGCAGTCAAAACGCATGGTGGCGGCAACTTTTTCATTTCCGGCGAGACAGAAAAATTCTGAGCTGTCCTCCGGCTTCAAGGGTGTGTATATGATACTCATAATATGTGTTCCTTTCTGAGGCAGTGATTTTAATTTTAGATTACTATTATAGCATATATTTTTTAGGTGAGGGGATTTTATTATTAAGTGTACTTTATGAAGCTTAAGAGCATGAAAGCTTTTTTCTCAGAAGCTTCTGCAAAACTAATGTCATGATTGATAATTTAAATGCGCTATGGTATAATATCTTGGTGGAAATTTAAGATATTTTCGGAGCCTCAGCGGTTCCGTATTTTTTTGCAGACTGATAATAGGAAAGGGAGAAAACACGATGGGGATTATGGTCAGTGTGGTAGTTCCTGTATATAATGCCGAAAAAACTATCCGACGCTGTATAGAGAGTATTCTCAATCAGGAATACACGGAGCTTGAACTTATAGCAGCCGATGACGGAAGCACAGATTCCTCAGGAGCTATTCTGGATGAATATGCTCAGAAAGACGGCAGGGTAAGGGTGCTTCACAAGAAAAATACCGGTGTTTCCGATACACGCAATCAGGCCATAGCACTGGCACAGGGCAAGTATCTCCAGTTTCTCGACAGCGACGACTGGATAACCTCCGATGCCACAAAGCTTCTTGTGCGTACCGCCGAGGAAAATAACTGCGACCTTGTTATCTCCGATTTTTACCGTGTGGTGGGAACCAGAGTTTCTCCCAAAGGTGACATTGAAGAGGATTCCCTTATGAGCCGTGAGGAATATGCCGAGCATATGATGGAAAATCCGGCTGATTTTTACTACGGTGTCCTCTGGAATAAGCTTTACCGCCGTGATATCGTGGTCAAATATGATCTTCGGATGAATCCCGAAATAAGCTGGTGTGAGGATTTTATATTCAATCTTGAGTATGTAAGCCACGCAGAGCGCTTCATGGCCTTGCAGGTCCCTGTCTATTACTATGTGAAAACAAAGGGCTCTCTGGCAAATCAGAGCCTTTCCATAACAAACACTATCCGCATGAAGCTGATGGTATTTGAGTATTACAACCAGTTCTACAAGGAAGTATTTAACGAGGAAGAGTACGAAAAGAGCCGTCTCAAGGTTTACAGGTTCCTCTTTGATGCGGCGCAGGACGGAGTTGTTCCCCCCGTCATACTTCCCGGTGCAAGCCGCCTTGGGGATGAGAGGACCAAGGTTTCGGAAGAGGTGCTGGAGAGTAACGGACTTCTTCAAAATGCGTACAGGGACCGTATGCTTCTGCAATATTATCTGGAGCCTGTGGCTCTTAAGCACGATATATCCATCCCCGAATTAAGGCTTATGCTGTATTTGAGCAAGGCCGACAGGGTTGGCACAAGAAGGGAACTGGCAAATCTCATAGACCTTTCCAAGACAAGCCTCACCCTCACCTTGAAGAAGCTGGAATCACGCAAGCTTATAAGCATAAGCGACACAAAGGACCCCGAAACAAAGGAAAAACAGCTTGAACTCACATTTCTTCCGGAAGCTGAGATAGTTCTTGAGGAGCTTTCTCAGGCAGAGCAGGAGTGTGAAAGAGCCCGACTTGCAGGTTTTTCTCCTGAAGAGCTGGAGGAATACCGCCGACTCAGCGAAAAGATAAAGTGCAATATTCAGAATGTTTTGCAGGGATAGCAGGTGGAAGTATATGAAAATAATGATAGCGTCTGACCTTCACGGTTCATCGTTTTATATCGAAAAGCTCATAGAGAGATACGAGGAGGAAGGCTGTGAAAAGCTTCTTCTTCTGGGTGATCTTCTTTATTTCAGCCACAGCAGCTGTCCGCCCGACCTTTTCAACAGGCGCAAAGCTGTGAACCTTCTCAATTCCCTTGAGGATGATATAATATGTGTCAAAGGAAACTGCGATTCCATCATGGATCAGGAGCTTTTGTACTTCGATATGATGGATGATTACAAGACCTTCCAATATAACGGCAAAAAGATCTATGTGACACACGGCCATTATTACGGGGAATTTGATCCCCCACAGCTTAGTGACGGCGATATTCTCATAACAGGTCACACCCATGTTCCTGCCTGCAAAGATCACGGATTTTGGTATCTCAATCCCGGTTCTGTCTCCCTCCCGAAGCAGAACAGCTGGCACGGCTATATGCTCTTTGAGGACGGGCTCTTTACATGGAAGGACCTGGACGGAGAAGAAAAGATGAGCTTCAATATGGCTGACGGCACATATAAAGAGCTTGACAGCCTCTAAAATTTTATAAAAGACAAAGCCTTGTTTGCTTATATGCAGACAGGGCCTTTTTTGTTTAAAAGGTGAGAAATTCTCTTCTTAGACGGTATAAAAGTAAAATACAGTGTGTTTTTACACCTTTCTTAAATTATAAAAATATGTATAATATGCAATCCCTGATACATTATAATCATCCTATATTTTAATGCTTATTTTATGCTCTTAAGGGGAAAAATAATAATTGTTATTTGGAAATCAGTGGTTAATTTTAGAACTTTATATAAATTTCTAAAAAAGCTGAGAATCATATACTTGCCTTAAAATACAGCATTATTTTGTGTGATTTACCGATTAATAATCTTATATGGGAAAAATATGATTGTTAAATTACATAAAATTCCTTAAATTTTGCCACCTGATTACATAAAATTCCTTAATTTGTAACAAGGAACTGTCAGATGATAAAATCGCTTTGGAACATTTCTTGACAGTGAAAAATTTTTATGATATCATCATCGGCATGTATTGAATTGGCAGTTAAAATCACAATAATATAGTGATTATCAACAAAGTATATTCAAAAAAATCAAGTATGGAGTTTATAACAAATCTATTGCATTTATTTGCATGCGAAAGAAGATGTGTGAAATGAAGAACTTTAACGGCAGTTTTAAAATTAAAAAGTCGATGAATTTCAAAGAGCTGTCTCTTTTTTTAGATGCAGCTCTTTTTGCAGGCTTTACAAGCAGCTCTGCAAGGTTTCCTGTAACTTCATTTGCAGAAAATGACATCTGCCCCAAATCTTTAGAGGAGCTTTACAAGGAATACAAGATGGATGAAAAGCTCCCTTCAAACTACACCTCCTCAACTAAATCGGCGCACAGCATACCCGATTTTAAAAGGAATAACAGGGGAATAGAATGTATATTTATGCCATCTGATTTTCTTCTTGATGAGAATAAGGACTGTCTTGGCGACAAGCTGAATTTCAAGATAGTAATGTCCGGCCCCATATCAGATAACATGGCGGAAGCTGCCTGCAACTTTGCTTTCAGAGTGGGCATGGAGCTAACCTCCTGCGAATCGGGCATACTGGCCCATGAAGGCTGCGAGGGCAACGCCGTTGTATTTATGGAAAGCTCCTTTAGCCGCATCTACCTTACAGAGGGAAAACATAAGCAGCTCAATATCTGCTGCGGAAGTGATATAGTGCCCTTCTTAAGCGAGGTTTTAAATAATTTCCCGTATGTAAGCTACGGCATTTCGTGGGAAAGATATTTAGAGGAGCTTACAGCTTCCTTAAGATATAAGAACCTTGACGGACAGCTCTCTTTTGTAAGGTCCTGCTATGATAGCTCAGACGTGAAGGGAAAGGCCTACTGTGAGCCCTCCTGCGAAAAGCTAAATGACGAGGTCAAGTCCATTTTCCCCAATATAGAATTTATAAACTACAATGGGCTCAAGGAAGCCTATTGCGAAGATATTCCCCTTGAGTGGGAAAAGGATACCTTTGAAAAAATACTGGATGAAAAGCTGTTTAGCATCCTTAAAGCAGGGGACAGCGTAGAAATTTCGGCAGCTTTGAGCGAAAACTCGGATATAAGAGGGAAGCTTACTGAGGATATAAAGGCTAAAATTTCTCAAAAGGGAGCAGACTGCAAGGATATAATGCTCACCTGCGCTTACAAGCAGGGCTTTTCATGGATAGAGGAATACGAGCTTCCCAAGCTCATAGAAAAGGGCGCAGAAAAAGTTGAGATAAGCTTCAAGCCCTTTTTGCCGGAGGGCGAGACCGTCTGGAAGGACGAAAACGGCGCAACTCCCACCTCATCGGTGCAGGGCTGTGATACCCCCGACAAGTGGCTGGATATACCCATCAGATTTTTGCAGGAGCTTTATCCTGTGGATGACCTTGTGGCAGAAAAGCTGGGTGTCAGCTGTGACAATATCAGCTTTAAGCCCTACGAGGGAAAAGAGGATATAACCTATCTTCTGAAAGCGTATGACAAAGAGGGCAGGGAAGTGCTCACAGATAAGTATAAGGCCCATTTTTCCGAAAGACCTTACCTTACCGATTACCCCGGACTGGGAAAAGTACACCCCTCAACAGGCTTTTTGAAGGTTACCGTAAACGGAAAGACCGTCATAGATGAAAATGTAAAAACCGACCTTGAAAATATCTGGGATAAATTTAACGGCGAAGTTTTAAGAGGATGCAAAGAATATATAGAGAGCAGGTACAACGGCAGATTGAGAGGGGAAGATCAGCCCTTTTTCTCCTGCCTCAGGCTGGAAGCTTATGTGAGCGAGCCCGAAAGAGTGCTTTCCTCAAGACAGGATATGATCTCTCCTTTGGATGCGCTTCACGAGGATATGTACTTTGTAGCTTCCGATTACTTCAAAAATCTGGGGGCTCAGTACGGTGAAACTGCCTTTGATGCGCCGGGACTTATACTTCCCGTGCTCCATGTGAGGGAGGGCAGACCTTCCTTCAAGGTGACTATGTATGACCATGTGTCAGCTTCTCCCTGCTTTATTGAAGGGGACAGACTTTACCGCATGACCGATAAGAAGGTTTCCTGCAGGCTGGGTGAGATATACAGAAGCAAAAACGGCATAGCCGCCGCAATAGATATAGAAGGTGCAGACAGCGGTGTCATAGAAGCTTATGCCTCGCTGCTTGAAAAGAACGCACTTCACGCCAACAGCTTCCTTAAAAATGTGGGCGAAATAAGATTCAGGGAGGCAAACGAGGAGATAACCGCAGTTGTGCCGAAAGTTGGCCTTAAGAAAAAAGACCTTCCTGCCGAAAGCATAGATTTCCCCGAGGATGAGGTAATAGGCTATCAAAAATATATAGACATAGTTGAGAAGCTTAAAGGTGTAGAAGGTATAGAGGTTTACGAGGCCGGAAGAAGTTACAGCGACAGGATAATTTACGCAATAGATGTACTTCCCAAAAATGAGGACGGATATGTGAGCAGAACAAAGAGGCTCACCTCCTATCCCTCACAGCTTGTAAACTGCCGACATCATGCCAACGAGGTCTCTTCCACCAATGCCTGCTTCAAGATAATAAAGAAGATACTGACCGATCCTGAGTATAAGGACATTGGAAATGAGCTCAACCTCACCTTTGTACCTGTGGAAAATCCCGATGGAACGGCTATACATGAAGAGCTTTCAAAGGAAAATCCGCTCTGGAAGCTGCACGTTGCAAGATTTGACGCACTCAGTAAGGAGTTTTTCAGAGAGATATTCAATAAGGAGACTATCCACACCGAGGCTCTTGCATTTACAAGGCTTTTTGAAGATAAGCTTCCCGACCTTGTTGTGGATAACCACGGAGTTCCCACACATGAATGGGAACAGCAGTTTTCCGGATATACATCTCCTATGTTCAAGGGCTTCTGGCTGCCTCGATCTGTGCTTTACGGATATTTCTGGTATGTTCCTCAGGAGGAATTTAAGGATAATATCCTGCTTGCAAAAAGGATAGAGCACGATGTTGCCGCAGCTATCGGAAAAGACAGTGAGATGGATAAGCTCAATGTTGAGATGGCAGGAAAATTTGAAAAATATGCCCACAATTATATGCCTAAGCTTTTCCCGGCAGATTACTATATGCACATGATAAATTACTGGGTAAAGAAAGATTTCAGCATGGATGAAAAATATGTTTCTTACAGATACCCCTGGATAACCACCACCTATTACACCAGTGAGGTAGCTGATGAAACAGCACAGGGCGAATATTTAAAGCTCTGCACCAAGGCGCATTTCACTCATAATATGGCTATTCTGGACATAATGAGGAATGCAAAGACCGCCATCGAGGCAAAGACCTCCTTTGACGGCAGCAGGTTGTTCTCAAGCTGTGTAAGACATAGACCGATCATTGTCTTGCAGGCAGAAGAAATATAAATTTTAAAGGAGCAAAAAATATGGAATTGTTAAAATTACTCGGCGTTCTCATTGTAATCGTCGGCTTTGCACTTAAATTGGATTCAATTCTGATCATAGTTGCAGCGGCAGTGGTAACTGCATTTGTCGGCGGTATCGGACCCATGGAGCTTTTGGATATGTTCGGAAGCACATTCGTTGCAAACAGAGGTATGTGCATATTTATCGTTGTTATGCTCGTTACCGGTACTTTGGAGAGAAACGGTTTGAGAGAAGCAGCTGCTAACCTGATCGGTAAGGTTAAGGGCGCAACTCCCGGTAAGATCTCCGCTGTTTACACAGCTATCAGAAGCTTCTTCGGCGCATTCAACGTAGGTATCGGCGGTATCGCAGGCTTCGTAAGACCTGTTCTCATGCCTATGTGCACAGCTTCTCTTGAAAATAAGGGAATCGAACCCAATGAAGAACACGTAGATAAGATAAAGGGCATGACATCTGCTGCCGAAAATATCGCATGGTTCTTCTTCCAGGTACTGGTTGTCGGCGGTTCCGGCGGACTTCTCGTTCAGGGTACACTGGCAGGCTTAGGCTACGAGGTAGCACTTATTGACCTTGTTAAGGTTGAAGTTCCTGTTGCATTATTTGCTTTAGTCATTACAATGGTTTACTTCCTTATGAGAGACAACAAGCTCATCAAGAAGTATTACGGCAATAAGGGAAAAGCAAATCAGATTAAGGAGGAAAAGTAAATGTCATTCTTTACAAGTCCTGACGTTTCCTTAAGCAGCAAGCTTCTGGAGTGCGTTTTCATTATCATCGGTCTTATTTCCATCTATGCAGGCGTTAAGAACCTCAGGGATAAGGGCAATCCCCATCCCATCGGAACTGCCACCTTCTGGATACCCCTCGGCGTTACCATCGCATTTGGCAGATGGATCCCCAATACGATCAACGGCGCACTTGTATTCATCATGTGCGGTGCGGCTATCTTCAAGAAGGTAAAGCCCTCTTCTGCTGTGGGTCCCACCAAGGCAGAGACAAAGGCAAACTTCGACAAGATCGGCATGAAGATCTTTATCCCCGCACTTTCCATGGGCCTTTTAGCTTTATTATTCGGCCTCTTCACAAAGATCAGCGCACTTGTAGGTACAACCTTAGGCGTATTTATCGCTATTGCACTCCTCATGATCTGGAATAAGAAGAATTCCCCCAAGGTATTCTTAGATGACGCAGAAAGATTCCTCTCCATCGTAGGACCTCTTTCCATGCTTCCTTCACTTCTTGCAGTTTTAGGTACAGTATTCACAAATGCCGGTGTAGGTGAAGTTATCTCCAATATCGTAAGCTCCATAGTTCCTGCCGGAAATGTAAACGTGGGAATCATAGTTTACGCTATCGGCATGATGCTCTTCACAATGATCATGGGCAACGCTTTTGCTGCTATCACTGTTATGACAGTAGGTATCGGTGCTCCTCTGGTACTTGCCTACGGTGCAAACCCTGCACTTATCGGTATGGTAGCTCTCACAAGCGGTTACTGCGGAACACTGCTCACACCTATGGCTGCTAACTTCAACATCGTTCCTGTTGCTATCTTAGAGATGAAGGACAAGTTCGGTGTTATCAAGTGCCAGATCATCCCCGCATTCATCATGATCGTGTTCCAGATCATCTACATGATCATGTTCAAATTTGCTTAAATTTTAAAGTCTGTAAAAGAAAGGCGAAATATGGACCACAATTTAATTAGAGGTGCTAAGGTCATTATAAATGACTGGATGAATATCACTGATAAGAGCAGACTTCTCATTGTCACTACCGATGAACACCTTTTTGAAGCTCAGACCCTTGAGGAATGCGCTTTGGCCTTAGGTGCAAAGGTAGAGATAATGAAGATGGAAAAAGCGGGTATGCAGGTCGGAGTTTACTTTGATGAAAATGAAAACGTATTTGACGATTTCGATTCCATCATAGGTGCCTGCGAATATTCTCTCGTCACAACACGTGCGGCAAAGAAAGCTATTTCACTGGGACATCACTTCCTGTCGCTTCCCTTATCCACAAATAACGGCAAATCCATGTTGAGCTATGATTTTATCACAATGGATACCTCCGTAAGCCGCAGAAAAGCTATGGCTATTATGAAAGCCATTGAAAATGCCAAGAAAATAAGGGTAAAGACAGAGCTGGGAACAGATATCACCTTCGGCATGGAGGGAAGAAAGCCCGGATTTTTCAACGGCAACGTTTATGACGGCAACGGCTATTCCTCTGCCAGCATGGAGGTTTATATACCCATCGTGGAGACTATGACAAACGGCAAGCTTATACTTGACGGTTCCTACGGATATATAGGCAGAGTTTTAAATCCCTTTGAGATCATTTTCAAAGACGGAAGAATAGTGTATATTGAAAAGTGCGATGCAGGCAAGAAGCTGGATGATTATATCGCTCTTTACAATGACCCCGAAATGTATGTAGCGGCAGAATTCGGCATAGGAGTAAATTCCAAGTCACGCTGCTGCGGCGACTGCTATATCGAGGATGAATCCTCTTACAGGACCTTTCATATAGGCTTCGGCAGAAATCTAGCCCTGGGCGGAATCCATGAGGCAAGCGGTCACTATGACCTTGTCACACTCAGACCTGACATCTATTTTGACGATGTTATGATAATGGAAAAGGGACAGATCATCATTCCCGGCTTTAACGCTTTTGAATAGTATTTAAAAATCAGAGAAAGGCAAAAGATATGAAAATTTTGATCACAGGTTTTGACCCCTTCGGCGGAGAAAGCATCAACCCTGCATGGGAAGCTGTTAAGCTTATGCGTGAAAACTACGAGGGAGCAGAAATTGTAAAGATGCAGATCCCCACAGTTTTCAGAAAGTCTGTGGAGCTTATCCATAAGAAGATGGAGGAGATCCATCCCGACGTAGTTCTTTCCATCGGACAGGCAGGCGGCAGAAATATGGTACAGCCCGAGAGAGTTGCCATCAATGTAATGGACGGAACTATCACAGATAACGAAGGCTTTATGCCCGTTGACGAGCCCAACTTCACCGACGGAGACACAGCTTATTTCACAAGCCTCCCTGTAAAGGCTATCTGCGAAAAGATAAAGTCTGCCGGTATGCCCTCCACAGTTTCCAATACCGCAGGAACATATGTCTGCAACCATGTTATGTACGGAGTTCTCTACTATATAAATAAGGAGTTCCCCGGAGTAAGAGGCGGATTTATCCACGTTCCCTTCATTCCTTCACAGGTTGTCAGCAAGCCCCAGTATCCTTCCATGTCACTTGAAACAATTGCAAAGTGCCTTGAGTTAGCAGTTGAAGCTATCATCGAAAACGATGCGGATATCAAAAAAGCAGGCGGAGCTACTCACTAATCAAAATTTAAGGCCGGTGCCGAAAGGTGCCGGCTTTTTCTTTTTGCAGGGGTATTTTAATTGGAGCTTTTGAATGGTAAAATATATCTGTCGGTGCGATCTTCACGATATTTAAAATATAATTTGAGGTGTCCTATGGATAATAAAGTCAACTATATAAAGTTCAATGAAAAGACAGGCTGGATTTTGTGCCAAAGCTTAGAGAGATATTTCTTTATGAAGCTTAACGACAAGGGCGGCACACCTTTGACTACACCGGGCAAAAAGCTTGTCACCACATTATATAAGGAGCTTGCCGAAAGGATATTTGATGATCTGGAAGCTTTCGGTTCGGAAAATATGTCGGTAAAATCCATACTTCCGTGGCATTTTACCATGGTGGATAATTTTGCTTCCAAAACTTCGGAGGAAATAGGGGAAAGCCTTGCAGAAAGCTTTCTTAAAGAAGCTGACTGGACCTTTAAGGACGGCTCTTCCATAGAGTCTTGGGATAATACCTTCGGTGAGTATGAGGAAAGAAAATCCGAAATAGTCTCTTTTATGAAAGGGCTTACAAATATGCAGTTGACCGCTATGTGCTGTATTGCAAATGCCCACGAGAGCCTTAATCTTTCATATGTCCTTGCTAAGATAATGGAAAATTTCGAGGGCAGGGAGAGATTTGAAAAGTTCAGCAGGCTTGCCCTCATGATGTCCAACGGAATAGAAAAGACGGCAAATGACTATATGGCCGATTTTGAAACCTTTGACCTTTACTACGGTATACATATGAATGAAGCTAAAGCTCCCGAAGAAAAGGCAGTTTTCTTTGGCAAAACGTCCCCTGAGGACCTTGCAGGCAGAAATTACTTCCACTATACAAAAGGGCTTATAGATGAAAAACAGCCTGACAGCTTCGATACAGGAAGTCTGGGCATAGCTTTTGCAGATGTAAAAAGAGGAAAGAGCGAAAGAAACGGAAGTTTCTCAGAATTTTTGCCGGAGGACTGCTGGGTAAAGGTGCTTTTCTCAGGTGACGATATATACCACTATATAGTTTTGGAAGCTGACGAAAATTACAATGTGAAGAATGTCTTTGCCTTGCAGGAAACAGCGGAAACTCTCCGCAGCTCCTTTGAAAAGCCGGAGGAAATGCCGCTTGTAGCCAATAAGGAGCTGGAAAATCTTTTCAAAGGAAGAGCTGTAAAGCAGAATTTCCACTTCATGGGAAGTAAGCTCCCCTTTGAATTCAGAGAGGAATACAGGATCGGAGAAACAACCTTTTCCTATGCCGCAGGCTCCGCTTTCAGAAAAACCTTCGCACAGCTTGAGATAGAAGCCGACGAGGAGGGCAGGGTAAAGAAGCTTACCTGTACTTCCTATAAGGACTTCGGCGACGGTCTGGATGCCATGTTCTCAAGCCCTGAGCCCTGCGAAAACAGGGAAGATGAGCTCATGGATCTTATGGTGGATATAGTTGACCTTTACAGCGACGAGGAATTTGAAGAGGAAGTAAAAAATAATAGAGTATAAATTTAAAATGTGAGGAAGCCGGTAGTTATCTATCGGCTTTTCTTTTTCTTCTTAAAACTTCTTATACAATATAGAAAATCTTCCCAATAATGATAATCATTATTAATTATATGTTAATAACACTGAGAATCTATTGTAAAAAACAGACATCAGGTGTAAATTGTTTACAGATAGAAACATACTATCATAGGATGTTTAAAATATCCGGATAGGTTATCAAATATAAAAGCTTATAAATTGATAAAGGAGGAACTTAAATGATAGAACTTCGAAATGTAAGCTGGAATGCACCGGACGGACACACCGTATTGAAAAATATAGATCTCAAGCTTAAGGATAATCGCCTGATAGCAATATCCGGCCCTAACGGAGGCGGTAAAACCACGCTTGCCAAGATACTCATGGGCATAGAAAAGCCCACAAGCGGCAGTATAATCTACAACGGCAGGGATATAACCGATATGGATGTGACCGAAAGAGCGCACAACGGCATAAGCTTCGGCTTTCAGCAGCCCGTCAGCTTCAAGGGCATAACCGTCAGGAGGATGCTTTCCATCGCCTGCTCAAAGCCTGTTACCGAGGAAATGCTCTGCGACCTTTTGAGAAAGGTGGGACTTTGTGCCAGAGATTATATAGACAGAGACATAGATTCCACACTTTCGGGCGGCGAGATGAAGAGGATAGAGATAGCTACGGTCCTTGCAAGAAATACAGATTTCGTAGTATTTGACGAGCCGGAGGCAGGCATAGACCTCTGGAGCTTCGAGAAGCTTATAGATGTTTTTGAAGAGATGAGAAACCGGCACAGCAAAACTCTGGTGGTAATATCCCATCAGGAGAGGATTTTAAATATAGCAGATGAAATAGTGATAATTTCCAAGGGAGCCGTGGAGGATTTCGGGCCCGGACCTGAGATGCTTTCAAAGATGATCGGCAAAAACAATGTTGTAACACGCCGCTGCGGCAAGATGGAGGTACGCTATGAATAAGATCACAGAAAAGTTTTTGGAGCTTGTGTCAGATTACACCGGAAGCTTTAAGGGCGCATTCAATATCCGTGAAAACGGAAAGTGCGTCGGCAGAGAATCCAGCCCCAATATAATCATCGAGAGCAAAAGAGAGATGCCCGGAATAGATGTCACCGTCCTTCCCGGAACCAGAGGGGAGACAGTTTACATCCCTTCCTGCGTAACAGAGGGCGGCATAGACGATGTGGTCTACAATGACTTTCACATCGGCAGAGACTGCGATATAAAGATAGTTTCCGGATGCGGAGTACATACAGATGATGACACAATGGCAAAGCACAACGGCATACACCATCTTTATATAGGAGAAAATTCCCGAGTTCTCTATGAGGAAAAACACATGGGAACAGGACTTGGAGACGGTATGCGCTCCATAAATCCCGTTACAGAAGCTGATCTTGACAAGAACTCCTACCTTGAAATAAATGCCACACAGATAAGCGGAGTGGACAGAGCTTACCGCACCACAACAGCGAGGGTGGGCGAGGGCGCAAAGCTGATAGTCCATGAGAGACTGTTTACAGAGGGCGAACAGAATACCAAAACCCACTTCAAGGTGGAACTTAACGGCGAGGATTCCGGCGCAGATGTAGTGTCCCGTTCTGTGGCAAGAGATAAGTCCTACCAGAGCATGGATTCTGTTATCATCGGAAATTCAAGATGCACAGGACATTCCGAATGCGATTCCATCATAGCAGAGGATGCCATTGTAGATGCGTCCCCCAGACTTTTTGCAAGAAACAAGGACGCTTCACTTATACACGAAGCCGCCATCGGAAGGATAGCCGGTGAACAGATATTGAAGCTTCGCACACTGGGCCTTACAGAGGAACAGGCCGAAAATGAAATAATCGACGGATTTCTGGCATAAAAACATACACAAAAGCTCCCTTAAGTTTTATTTAAAGCCTGAGGGGGCTTTTTTTACAAATTTCAGAAGCTTTATATTGCATAATAGACTATAAAAGCCTTGCTTCTTTATGAAAATTTAATATAAAAAGTAATTGATTTTCTTCACGGTTTCAGATATTATCAATTTCGTAAAAGGGAGTAACCGACATGGGGAAAAGCTCATGTCTGCAATGTCGTCATTACGGTGCTGTCGGCACTCGGTATTGCAGGAAACAGGTAAGACTTTTATTGCCATAGAGTGCAATAGAGGTCTTTTTTTATTATTCCCAAATCACCAAAAGGAGATAAAAATGAATTTAGTTAATATTCTGATCCCCTTCGCAGGCGGTCTGGGCATGTTCATCTACGGCATGCAGATAATGGCGCAGGGACTTGAAAACGCAGCCGGAGACAAGATGAAGTCTCTCTTGAAGGTGCTGACAAAGAACAAACTTTTAGGCGTGCTTCTGGGCACTGTCATAACAGCAGTTATCCAGAGCTCCTCTGCAACGACCGTTATGGTGGTGGGCTTTGTAAATGCCGGAATAATGAATCTTCAGCAGGCTATGGGCGTTATAATGGGTGCCAATATCGGTACTACCGTCACTGGCTGGCTGGTATCCAGTGTGGAGTGGGCAAAGTTCTTAAGCCCCGTTGCACTGGCTCCCGTAGCTATCATGGCAGGCGTGGTCATCATGCTCACAGGCAAGAGATATGCCACCAAGGAGCTTGCCAATATAATCATCGGCTTCGGACTTCTCTTTGTGGGAATAACCACAATGTCATCTGCAGTTGAGCCCTTGAAGGAATCGGAAGCAATAATAAATCTCTTTGTAACACTTGGCAGAAATCCCATCTTAGGTATTGCAGCCGGTGCAATAGTAACAGCTATCATCCAGAGCTCCTCAGCTTCTGTGGGTATCTTGCAGAGCCTTGCGGCGGCAGGACTTGTGCCCTTCGGAGCCGCTATATACATCATCATGGGACAGAATATAGGCACCTGCGTGACCGCTATACTCTCTTCTATGGGCGCTAAGAAAAACGCCAAGACAGCAGGTCTTATGCACCTTCTTTTCAATATCATAGGAACTGCCATCTTCTCAACAGGTGCTATCTTATATATAAATATCGCAGAACCTGTATGGGCATCAGGTGTTATAACACAGACAGAAATAAGTATGATTCACACTATCTTCAATATAGCTACAACAGTGCTTCTTTTCCCTGTCTCCGGCTTAATTATAAAGCTGGCTATGAGGATAGGCGGCGGAACTATGGAGGAGAGCGACGAGGGCAGACTTATGCTGGACGAGCGTGTTCTCGAAACACCCGGTATCGCTATAAGCTCACTTTATATGGAGCTTCTCCGCATGGGCGAGATCGTAAAGGAATCCCTCAGACTTTCCAATACCGTGCTTTTCACACAGGATAAGGAGCAGATAGCAGAGATCAAGCAGAAGGAAAAGACCGTGGATACACTTACCGCAGGCATTTCCGACTACGCCATGAAGCTCACCGAGCTTTCCATAAGCCGAAATGAGCACAAGGATGTTCAGCTCATGCTTCAGGTTGCCGCCGATATGGAGAGAATCTCCGACCAGTGCGAAAATATCTCCGAATTTTCCGAACAGCTTTCAGAAAAGAATACCGCCATCACCGACGAAGCTAAGACACAGCTCAGTCACATGATGGAGGTTTGCACAGAAAGCTATTACTTTGCCCTTGAAGCTTTGAAAACAGGGGACGAGGAAAAGATCGCAGGCTGTATAGAGCGTGAAACCGAGGCCGATAAGCTCCAGATAGCTTACAGAGCGGAGAATATCGAGAGAATGACAGATCACTTTTGCACAATGCAGTCGGGAATAATCTTTCAGGATGTTCTCGTCAGCATGGAGAGAATTTCCGACCACGCAAGAAATATAGCGGAAGAGAAAAAAGAACAGATAACAGGGGAGTAATTTCCCCGGCAATAAAAGAAGAGGTCCCTTTTAAGGGGACCTTTTTCCATATAAAAAAGGCTCCCGTAAAGAGAGCCTTGAGAGTTTTTATGAGGGCAGAGCTGTCGGCTTTGCCTTTTTCTTTTTTGCAAGCTGTACGACTATGATAAATACCAGAATTCCTATTCCCACCAAGTCGGTGATGCCCTTGCTGTCGATGAGAAGCAGAGCGCCTATCATTGAGATCCCTCTTAAGAAGTAATCAAGTTTTCCGAAGAGATATCCTTCTACAAAGGCCGCAATAAGAAGTACGCCTATGCAGGATGTAACTGCTACCTGTATGCCGGAAAGCAGGGTGACGTCGTTTAAGAGAAGCTGTGGGTTATATACGAACATAAACGGCACTATGAAGCCTGCCAGTGCCAGCTTTACCGACTGGAGACCTGTTTTCATCGGACTGCCGCCGGAAAGTCCAGCTGCTGCAAAGGATGCCAGTGCAACGGGAGGAGTGAGGTTTGCAAACATTGCAAAGTAGAAGCAGAACATATGAGCCGCAATTTCGGGCTGTCCTAATTCTACCAGTGCAGGAGCTGCGATGGTAGCTGTGATGAGGTAGGAGGGAATGGAGGGAAGTCCCATGCCTAAGATCATGCAGGTAACCATTGTGAACATAAGTGTGAGCATTAAGCTGTGCTGACCGATGCTGATGATGGTGTGAGCCACGTTAAGAGCAAAGCCTGTGAGACCGGAAATACCTACGATGATACCTACGCAGGCGCAGGCAACAGCTACTGAAACTGTGGATTTTGCGCCCTGTACGAATGCGTCGCTGATATCCTTGAGTGTCATGCGGCTGATAGGTCTTAACTGAGCTACAACTATTGTTACCACGATGGTCCAGAATGCGCTCATTATAACTGTCTTGCCGCTCCAGATGAGCATATAGAGGAGGAAGGCGATGGGGATAAGAAGGTGTCCTCTCTCCTTTAAAACGTCCTTTATCTTGGGCATCTGGTCCTTGGGAAGTCCCACCATGTTATCCTTTGTGGCACGCATCTGCACCTGAAGGATAATGCCTAAGTAGTAGATAAGAGCCGGGATAACTGCGGCTTTTATGATAGCTCCGTATTTTACGCCCAGAGTTTCCGCCATTACGAAGGCGGCCGCACCCATGATAGGCGGCAGGAGCTGTCCGCCGACAGAAGCTGTTGCCTCTACTGCGCCGGCAAATTCCTTTGAGTAGCCTGTTTTCTTCATAAGGGGAATTGTGAAGGTTCCTGTTGTAACTACATTGGCTACTGCGGAGCCGTTGATGGAGCCTAAGAAGCCGGAAGCTAAAACAGCTACCTTTGCAGGGCCGCCTCTTGTGGAGCCTGCAAGGGCATTTGCCATGTCATTGAAGAACTGGCCCATTCCGCATTTGTTCATGACCTCGCCGAAGATGATGAAGAGGACTATGTATGTGGCGGCAACCTTTACCGAGGTTCCGTAGATGCCGTAAATATCTGTTGTGAGATATGTGACTATTCTGTGCCATGTGTAGCCTCTGTGCATGAATACTCCGGGGAAGGATCTTCCGAAGATACCGTATATCAGGAAGATGACGGAGAGAATGCTGAGTGCAGGTCCGCTTATTCTTCTTGAGCATTCCAGCACAAGCAGTATAAGTATGGTTCCCATTACGATATCAATGGTTTCGCCCTCAAAGCCGGTGGAGATAAATACAGGGTATCTCCAGAATACATATACGGGCATTATTGCAGAAAGACCTATCAGTACCCAGTCGGGCAGGGAGATCTTCTTTCTGTCGGATTTTTTGTTAGCAGGATAGAACATGAAGCCTAAGATGAGCACCAGACCTACGTGTATAGCGTGGTGCTTGATGTTTACCATCTGGAGCATTCTCAGTCCGGAAGCGTAGGCGAGATGGTAAACTGTGAAGAAGAAACAGATAGCATAGACAAGCTTTGCAAGAGAGCCTGTATCAAATTTTCTTGTGCGTGATTCCTTCTCGTATTTCTCTATTATTTTTTCGCCGACAGAGGCATCTGGAGCCTGTTCGGTCTGGGTTTTCTTTAATTCGGTATCCGCCATTTTTTTACCCCCTTTTTGTAGTTATGTAGCCTTTTATTTTGCTTGCATCGGGAAGGCTTCTGAAATCGAAGATGACCTCTCCGTTAAGCTTAAATTCCTTCATGTATTTGTCGGAGGTTATCCATCTGAATTCCGGGAAGATGCTGTTTATATCCTCCATTTTCACCATTCC